>Ga0180435_10005102_pt1 | contig 12822 bp, 9 predicted proteins | sample SS_ome_3_FD_132467 | JGI IMG/M metagenome (GOLD analysis project Ga0180435, IMG submission 132467) | Hypersaline lake sediment archaeal communities from the Salton Sea, California, USA - SS_3_S_1 metaG | ecosystem: Environmental > Aquatic > Non-marine Saline and Alkaline > Hypersaline > Sediment... | reverse complement strand
CCAGAGCGATGTTCGCCTGCGTATAAGAGCGTTAAGTTATAAAGCGTATTGAAGGATCTAAAACCTTCAGTACACCGTAATATATATTCGGTGTACTGAAGGTTTGGTTTGCAAGGTGCGCATTAAACTTTATCAGACCAACTATAAGTATTTATGGTTTGGGCAGGCAGGCCAAAACCAAGAAAAGCAGTATTAGTTTCTGTCTGAGAAAAGGTTTCTGATGATGAAAACTCCAATAGCGTTTGCACTAAGTTTGGCTGCTTTATTATTGGCAGTGATTGCATCGCCAAGTTTTGCCAATATAACGAGCTATCGATATAGTTTTACCTGTGTAACGGGCAATGATCCGACCGGTGCCAGTGGAGTGTTGGGAGAGCGTACGCTTTTTGTGGACGTAAGCAAACCCTTTGCCAATTCCGAACAGACGCTTTTCACTTTCCGGAATGAAGGAAATCTTTCTGATACTCATTTTATCGGAGGGGTGTATTTCTATGATGGAGTTTTGCTGAAGATAGCTTCGATTATCGACGCGGATGACGATGTGGCCGGCTTGGCTGGCGGTGATGCGGGAGTAGATTTTTCCGAAGGAGCCAGCGGGGATGGTTTGTCGAGTATGGATTCCTACATGGCAAGCGATTCTGCGATGCTGGTAGCTGGCTATGAATATACCGTCGTTGACAGCGCCGATACGGATGATAAAGATGCAAGTTCTTCATTAGGAGTGCATTCGGGAGAGACGTTAGGTGTTTTGTTCGATCTTCAGTGGACGAACGCTCTGAAGAGCCAGACTAAGGCATTTGAAGATGTTATTACGGGACTGGATGACCATTCCATCGTGATAGGGATTCATGTACAAGGCCTGGGTGGATATAATGAGTTGTTTATAACCGATCATCAGGTGACGGTCCCGGCGCCCGGAGCTTTGTTGCTGGGCTGTTTAGGTTTCAGTCTGACGACCTGGTTGCGGGGGCGCAGGGTTATATAAAATTTAAAATAAAATCATTGTTTATAAAACAACCTGAATGGTTACGGAAAAGTAGTTCTATATAGCGAAGCTACTTTTCCGTTCCCGCGCAAGCTTTGTCTTTATTGATAATATTATTAAAGGAAACAGATATGAGAAAAGTGCTCATTCTGATTTTTGCTGTTTTATTGATTCTGATAACCACGGAAACGGCCCAGGCAGGTTTTACGGCTACGGGTGGTAGTGGCGAGACCAGTACATTGGCAATATTTCGTCATTTGTATGGTTCGGGTATTTCCGGGGATAACTGGTGCGGCCTGGAATATACGGATAATGGATTTACCGCTACTCGTATCCATGATTTTAAAGAGAATCCCTATACCAAGCCGGGTAATGCCGGAGAGGATTTATATCTGTTATCCTCGTCCTTGCCGGGAGAAGATGTTACGGACCAGATTTGGCACGATGGTATCGCGACCATAACGGCTCGGGCGCGATTTGCCGGTTATCAGCAGCGGTTCGGATATCGGAATGAAGACGGATACCAAGAACTGATTGATGTGGGCAATCAAAGCGGTTGGATGGATATCGAAACGGCAGAACCATTCAATGCTGGTTCGCAATGGCAGTGGATTCGTAAAGGTTCCGGATTTACCTGGCGTTCGAAAGAGGATAGCAACGGGGATGATCTGGATCATCTGATTACCTATTATGTTGAATCTACCGATAGCACTCATGCCGCTACGTGGGTGTTGTTCTGGGACGATCAGATGAGTGGAGGGGATCGTGACTTTAACGATCTGGTTATTGTGATTGAAGCTTCACCGTCCGGTTCAACCTCCACTATCGTTCCGGCTCCGGGTGCTCTTTTGTTAGGTGGATTAGGAATGTGTCTGGTTGGTTGGCTGCGGAGGCGCAGAAGTTTGTAATACATAATCCGGCAAGGGCCGGGAACCAAATAGTAGTGCGTACGGCTGAATCTGCGGGATGCATGTATTGAATATGTAATAGTAGTGGCGAGCTTTTGCTCGCGGATATTGCCAGGCTTTTACGCCGGACAGGGCAATCGGTTTTCATGGAGCCTTGCCCCATTATCAGGATTTGTGGCCATTTAGCGCAAGATTTCATTGGTAATATTATAAACCATATAGTTTTTCCAAGGCCGTGAGCGTACCGCTTACGGTCTTTTTTTTTATCCGCCAGTTGACTATTCGTTTGCCAAAACTGATTTTTCGGATCAAAAAACTGGTTTTGTGCGGTTTTTAAACGGGAATATTTCCGAATCTAACGCTTTTCTATTGATTTTTATCAGGGATAGTCCTAGCATAATAATAACGTATTGTTATTTTCGTCAAAGCCAGGCAGTTGTGACATGGCTGGAGGGGAAAACTCAATCCGTTCCGGTCATCTCAATTCATATATGGTTCTGGTTATGGTATGTCGGTTGCTTAACGGTTGAATTTTTTAAGGGAGAAAATGCTATGAAACGTTTATGGATAATTTATGTTGTTTTATGCGTGCTTATTGCGGCAGGACCGGCCTCGGCTATTTGGAGCGGAGCACCTACCGGGGCTCCATCTGATTCTGCATCCGACGGTGTTTGTCAGTGGACCTCGACCCTGAATCCTAACCCCGCTGTTCAAATGAGTGACTGCCCCTGGCTGCACAATGCTTTGGCAGCGCAAGGCTATACCGAAGGTAACGGTTGGGATATTACCTTCGCCGCCGAACTTACCAGCACTATCGTCATTGACGAATATTTCGCATGGGTCGATGATAATGTTCACGTTGGCGGCGCCCAGTTGAAGTTGAAATACGAGAATGGAGCGGGCGATCCTTCCGGAAGTGATGTTCATTGGATACAGGTTATCAAGACAGATGCTCCTACGACTCACGGCAAAAATACCGGCTATAACGCCGGAGGCGGGTACTATCAATACATCGATAATGACGGTAATCCCACCAACAATCCCTTTTACGACGGCTTGCCCGGCTATGCCGGTGAGGATTGGTTTGGCGATAGGCCACAACGAGGTTGCGAAAATCCCTGCCCGACATACTGGGATTGGGACGCTCAAGTATTCCTTGCTACAGGAGATCTTGACGCCAAAGAATTGACCATCTACGAGGATGGTATTTGGTGGGGTTTTGACTACGAATGCGTTTCTATTCCCGCACCGGGATCGATTTTGCTGGGCAGTCTGGGGGTGAGTCTGGTTGGTTGGCTACGGAGGCGTAGAAGTTTTTATACCCATCGGGTGTGAGAATTCCTGGCAGGGCCCGATGTAAATGTTTTTGTGATAATTAAATACACAACACAAAAACGGTTTGTCTTTGCGTTTTGTCCAGAGAAAATATATGCTCGATGCGACATATCAGGTTGTTTGCTCCGTTGGTCGTTGAAGCTCAGTTGTTTTGTCCATCACTGAGTTTAAAGCGGTAGCGTCCGGAACCGATGTCGAACGTCACCCAGTCGGTATCCCGGCCGGCGCCGTTGACTCCCGCAACACCTCTGACGTAAGAATCATCCTTCCAGACAGTTTTACCGCCCTCGGTAATTACGCTTTTTTCAAAGCCGAATGTCGGCACACTCACCCGCGCCGTTGCGTTTACAGGAATTTCTACCTTCAGCACGAATGAATCATTCGTCCTCTTCCAACTCGATGCGATAATGCCTCGTACTGTCTTGATTGAGGCCTCAGCGTGCTTTAGGTCTCCGAGTGCGTGGGGTTTGATATGGAAATGGCCGTACCCCAGCCCGAATTCGCGGGTGCCATAGAACGGCGGCTCCTGAATACCGGCGATACTCTCGTAAAAGAACCTGCCGACACCAGCCAGCATGGGCATGCTCTCTTCGGCTCTATACCCTTTATCATTGAGACACCAGCCTTCCCACACGGTGGTCGCGCCCTGAGCAATCATGTAGCCCCAACCGGGAAAGTCAGTATGATTGACTACGTTGTAAACGATTTCGCCAAGGCCGTTCTCGACCAGCGACTCCATAAAGCCAGGCAGGCCCACGTGCCCCACTCTCAGCTTACCTTGGTCATCTTTCGTAATTGTTTTAGCAATGTTCTGGATAAGCCGCTGCTTGTTCTCCTGGGGTACAATATCGATCGCAAGCGGCAGAATTTCTGACGTTTGTGACTTGGTGGAATAGTGTCCCGTTGCAGGATCGAGCCAGGTCTTGTTGATCACGGCCCGGATATCCTGGGCCAGGTTCGCGTAATGTTCCTCTTGCTCTTTCTTTCCCAACACCCGGCAGATGTCCGCCAGCGTTCGCGTGTTGTGATAATAGAAACAGGTCCAGATGAAATCTTTAGGGGTTTCCTTGCTGATAAATTCGATACCCGGGGTGTCGCCCCGCTTTGGCCACATATGTTCGCCGAGCCAGCCCTTGGTGACAATGAGATCGTCACGAGCCATTTCTCGGCCGATGAAATCAACCCAGGCTTTTACGCGGTCGCAATGATGTTTGAGCAAACGTTCGTCACCGTGACATTGGTACAGATACCAGACAACCATCGGGTAGTTGGCGTTCTGCGAAACGTCGCTGCGCCGATTCATCCCCGGCAGTCGGGGCACGATATCGGACAGGTCGCCGTTTTTGGAACCGGCCAGCGGGATGCCCCGGGCAACCTCGGTCAACATGTTGGGCATATACTTGCGTGCCGACAGGCTCCCGAAAAAGGTGGCCGGCTCATTGTAATAGATCGGCTCTCGATGCAGGCAGTCAAGAATGAATCCCTTGAGCGACACCTTGAGCGACTGTTGGATAATTCCGTGGATCTGATTGAAAAGATCGTTGGAACAACTGAACCGGCCATATAAGTCAACATCACTATAGACTTCCCGTCCCAAGACCGTATCGAGTGTCGGTTTTCCTTCGAGGCCTTCCACACGCACATACCGGACAGGATGAAACGTGAAGCGTGGTTCATAGATTTCGCCGTCCGGATCGCCTTTCAGGATGTAGATATCCCTCTCGCCCAACTCATAGTGGATTGTGACCCGAGTGCCGGCTTTACCCCTGGTTTTGAGAAGCACCCAGCCGCTAAAATACCGGTCGAATTCAAACAACCAGCCACCGCTTTTGTGTTCGGTTATTTTGATTGGTCGAAAAGTGTGCTGGACCTTCATGGACGGTACGGTTTGACTTCTCAGTCGGCCCCTGGGCGGCGCAAGGTCCGCGGCATCGCTCCAAGAGCTGTCGTCATAGCCCACCTTGTTCCAATGTGTTTTTTCGAGCCTGGCGTCATACGTTTCGCCGGGCTTGATCTGGTTTGTCAGGATGGCTCCATTGGCCGCCTTCCAGGTTTTATCGGTCAGGAAGTGCTGTTCGGTTCCGTCCTCGTAGGTAACGGTCATCTGTAAAATTGCCCGCGGCCGATTTGCCCAGGGCCTGCCGATCCACATTATCCTGGAACCACAATACCAGCCGTTACCCAGCATCAGCCCCACGGCATTCGAACCCGGCTTCAGTAAAGTGGTGACATCGTAGGTACGATACAAAACCTCCTGGGAATAATCCGTCAGATTGGGTGAGAGCACATCTTGCGAGACCTTCTTGCCGTTGAGGTAGAGTTCACTCCATCCCAGGCCGGAAACATACACCCGCGCGCTTTTGACTTTCTTGGCAATCTCGAATTTCTTGCGCAAAAGCGGGGCTGAGGTCTTTGTCCCTATCATTTGCCCGCTTGGTCCGCCGGCACTGCTGGTGAGATCGCCATTCAATTTCCACCAGCCCACCAGATTGCGTCCGCTGTTTTTCGTCTCTTCGCGGATCATTTCCTTTATCTCGGCGGCCGCTAAGGCGCGATTGTAAACGCGAATGTCATCGATACCGCCGGGGAAAAACTCGCTGCCGCCATTCGATGAGCCGATGTAGGCCGGTTTCGTCCCCGCAGTATCTATTGTCCCCTGCACCGGTGTGTTTCCGATTTGCTTGCCATCGGCATAGAGGCTGACGGAATTGCCATCATAGGTAGCAGCGACCAGGTGCCACTTGCCGTCCATCAGGTGTGCTGGGGCCAGCGGAGCACCTCGCTCAACGTAAGTGCCCCCAATACCCAGACCGACCCAAAGACCAAGCACATTTCCAGTCTTGCCGATCGCCAGCACATGCCGCGAACTTCCATCTTCTTTCCGGTAGATTACCCGCCATCGGTTCGAATATTCTCTTGGTTTGATCCATGCGCTGATCGTGATTGCGTCCGCTGGCTTCAACTCCGCATGGTGGGGGATTTTTATGGTCTGACTTTTTCCATCCAGATGGACCGCTCGGCCAAACTTGCCCTTAACGAAGTCCACCACCCCGTCGGAAAGCATTCCAATCCATTGACCCTTCCAGTCACTTTCGTGTAGCAATCCCATTTCAAACGTCGCCGGCGGACTCCACGGCGAAGCTTTGCCGTGTGTGTCCCACACGCGGACCTTCCACCAGCATTTTTCGCGGCTGACAAGCGGCTTTCCTTGATATTCGATGCTCACCGAGTCGTCGGAATCCACCTTGCCGCTATCCCACTTGTCGCCAATATTATCTCTCAGTTTTTGTGGGCTACTGGCCACCAATATATGATAGGCCGACTGCATCTGGCCCCGCGCGGGAGACTCCAGGAGCCAGCAAAATCTCGGTAAAGGGCTATCAACCCCCAGAGGATTCTGAGCATATTCACAATGTAATTGCCCCACAGAAATCCTGCTTTCCGCCGCGAAAGCACAATTACTTAAAACCAATATCGTCCCTGCCAATACTATCCTGATCAATCGTACCATTCTTATTATTACCTCCATATCCTGAAATCCAGTCAATCAGAGCTTACCCAAGGCAAAAGGCACCCAGGCACTTAGAATTATACTCATCGAGAATGAGTACTCCCGTTTTCGTATTATGTATTTACTTATTAGAAAAACAATTACATCGGTACCTGCCAGAAATTATTATACCCGATGGGTATAAAATGTCACTGCCGATAGTTTCCTTCGGTAAAGCATCCGGCACGACCGGAAGCACCATCTTACGGCTTACGGCATTTGGGATACCAATCACGATAAATAGTGTATTTGAGCACACCTCCGTGCGAAAATCTTCTGCGCCTGCTCTTGCGTCAGTTCCAGCCCCAAGGTGATGCCACTGATATTATATTGTTCGACGTCAGGCTGATCAATAACACCTGATACACACTATAATGCACATAGCAAAAGCTGTCTATCTTAACATTTTAATTTTATTTTGTTTGTTTATACCTGACCCACATGAAAATGCCCTGTGGAATGAAAAATATAACGGTTAAAACTGCAAAAATTAATCAAATACTTGAAAGTTGTTATTTGTAAGCCTATAATTACACCAAGGTAGATGTTGAACCTGAATTACTAATAGTGCGAAATCAAACTTTTTCCTGTTTGGCATGCGCTTATAATCAGCCCTGCCAGGAAAAATTATACCCAATGGGTATAAAACTGCGAAAGTTAGCTAAGTGCGTTTTCGCACTTTTTTTGGTGTAATTTTTTATCGCAACGTATTGACAGGGCCTTATTAATGAATTTTATCAATATATGGCCTTTTCGGAATATGTTCCGAAAGTGAATAAAAAGGCTCCTGTTGCTCAAAGGCCCTGTGGAATGAAATATTGGGCCGCAAAAATTGCGAAAGTTAGCTAAATTAGTAACTGGATTTATATTTTAAAGGAGATACTTATGGCCGGTCTGTTAGAAGTGTACAAATGTGATACCTGTGGTAATATTGTGGAAGTTCTGCACGGTGGATCAGGAGCGTTAGTCTGTTGCGGTATTCCCATGCTTCTCATGAAAGAAAATACCGAAGACGCCGCCCGGGAAAAACATGTTCCCGTCATTGAGAAGACCGCTACCGGAGTGAAAGTAACCGTTGGATCGGTGGCACATCCCATGGAAGAAAAGCATTATATCGAATGGATTGAAATTATCGCCGACGGAAAAACGTATCGACAGTTTTTGCAGCCGGGCGGTACGCCGGAAGCCGTTTTTGAAATCCAGGCCGAAGAAATCACCGCCCGGGAACTCTGCAATTTACATGGTCTGTGGAAAGCGTAACCCAAAAGGAGAAACACAATGATCAGCCCCAAAATGCAAGACGCCCTCAACGACCAGATGCAAAAGGAAATGTATTCCGCTTCATTGTATTTGTCTATGTCATCCTATTGCAGCAGTATCGATTTAAACGGCTTTGCCAACTGGTTTAGAATTCAGGCCATGGAAGAAATGACTCATGCGATGAAACTATACGATTATATCATCGAACGGGACGGGCGGTCTAAGGTGTCATCCCTGGAGGAACCGCCTTATGACTTTGAATCACCCCTGGCTGCTTTCGAGGGTGCGTTAGCTCACGAGCAAAAGGTAACGGCCTGGATTAACGAACTGGTAAGCCTGGCAATAAAAGAGAACGATTACGCCACTAATAATTTTCTCCAGTGGTTTGTCATGGAGCAGGTGGAAGAAGAAGCCAACGCCCGGGACAACATCCAGAAAGTCAAAATGGTGGGTGATCAGGGGCACGGTCTGTTCATGATCGACCGCGAGCTCGCTCAACGCGTTTTTACCGCTCCCGCTGCCAATGGAGAAGAATAAAACATAGCAGGTGGCCCTAAAATGCCGGTTTTATCCCGTTATAATTGAAGAGAAATAATGAAATCCCTTCCGACAGAACCACTGGAATTCGCTGCGGTGATTGCCCATCAACTAAAATCACCCGTAACTTCTGTGGCCAGTATCTTACAAACTCTGTTGGGTGAATTTGCGGGCCCCCTTAACCCGAAACAACGCGAATTGGTGGAAAAATCTCTAAATCGCTGTAAGGAATCGATCACCGCGGCAACACGACTTCTGGCTATTGCCAAGGCTATCCAGACTCCGGAATTTTTCAAAGGAACAGCGAACATTGCCCACATTGCACACAATATCACCTCCCGATATAAAAATCAGGCTTTGGAACATAATATTGATTTTCATGTCAATATCGATACGGAAAATAAATTCGTCCGTGGCTACGAACCGGCACTGGACGAATCCTTAGACGCGATCCTCAACAACGCATTTAAATATACCCCGGAACACGGCCGGATTCGGCTAACGGTCACCCATGACAGTTCGACAGATAGAACCTGCATTTCGATTGCTGATTCCGGCGTGGGTATTGGAAAAAAAGATCGTAAAAAAATCTTTGAACCTTTTTTTCGAACCGTATCCGCCGATCATTCGAGTCGGCCGGGCACGGGGCTGGGCCTGACTTTTGTCAAAGCGGTGATTGACGCTATCGAAGGAAACATAGCGGTGCAAAGTTCGGATATGGGAGGTACGGAATTTATCATCACTCTTCCCATAATCCAACCGGTGGAATCCCCCGCAGAAGGAATGGTAAATATGAAAAAGAATCTACGTGTTATTATTATCGGCGGCGTGGCGGCGGGGCCGAAAGTGGCTTCTAAAATCATGCGACTCGATTCGGAGGCGGAAGTTACCATTATCGACAAGGGGAAACTGCTCTCCTATTCCGGTTGCGGGTTACCGTACTACATTTCCGGCGTGGTCAAAGATCAAAAAGGACTGATTAGTTCGTCGGCCGGAATAGTTCGTGATCCTGTTTTCTTCCAAAAAGTCAAAAATGTTCGCGTAATGAATCAGACAGAAGCCCTGGAAATCGATCGAAAGAACAAGAAAATCCTGGTTCACGACTCTATCAATCAAAAAGATTCCTGGCTGGAATATGACAACCTGGTCCTGGCAACCGGGGCAACGCCTATCAAACCGGAGGTGCCGGGTATCGATCTAAAAAACATATTTGCTCTTCACGGGGTTGTGGAAGCCGAAGGCATCAAGGCGGAACTGGAAACTGGCCGCTCTCATGATGTGGTTATCATCGGAGGAGGCCTGATTGGAATCGAAATAACCGAAGCCCTGGTTAAAAAAGGCTGTCGAGTCACAATTGTCGAAAAACGATCCCAAATCCTTCGTATTCTGGATGAGGAAATGGCCAAACTTGTCGAAGGCCATCTCGAGTCGCAGGGCGTAAAAGTTATGACTAATACTCAGATAGATAGTTTTGAGGGACAGGGTAAAGTACAGTCGGTGCGTACCAGCAAAGGGATTCTCCCCGCCGATATGGTTATAGTCGGGATCGGATCCAAACCCAATGTCACCCTGGCGGAAAAAGCCGGCCTGCAAATCGGTTCTACCGGTGCCATCAAGGTAGATGAATATCAACGAACCTCTGACGCTTATATTTATGCCGCGGGAGATTGCGTAGAAACAAACCATCGGGTGGACGACTCTCCCTGTTATATCCCCCTGGGTTCCACAGCCAATAAACAAGGCCGAGTGGCGGCCATAAATATATGCAAGGGAGTCGATCGCTTCCCGGGTGTTCTGGGCACTATCGCCTGTAAAGCATTTGATTTTCGCATTGCCCGGACCGGATTTACCGAAGATCAGGCCCAAAGGAAGGGTTATCAAACAATCACTGCTTTGGTCCCGGCTTTGGACACCGAGCATTTCATACCGGGTTCAAAAAGTTTAATAATCAAACTGGTGGTGGACCGTAAGAACCGTCGATTGCTGGGCACCCAGGCTATCGGAGCAGGCCAACCCGACAAACGTATTGATGTCGCTTCCCTGGCGCTGGTCAACAAAATGACTATCGATCAACTGGCCAATATGGACCTCTGCTATGCGCCCCCGATTTCACCGGTTCTGGACAATTTGATTATGGCGTCAAACGTAGCGCGGAACAAAATCAACGGCCATATGGAGGGAATAAGCGCGTTTGATGTTTATAAAATGATAAAAAATAATGATAATATTTTCCTGATAGACGTTCGCAGCCATCAGGAATTCAGTCAAGACCATTTGGTCAACGCGGTCAATATCCCCCTGGGAGTTTTACGAGAAAAGACATCCGACATCCCCGAAGATAAAACCATTATCACTATCTGCAACACCGGACTGAGAGCCTATGAAGCATCTTTAGTTCTTAAAGGAAATGGGTTCGAGAACGTAAAAGTCATGGAAGGTGGACTGGAAATGTGGATTTATAAAAACTAATGCACTGTCCAGCGTAAAAATGCTGCTACTATCCGCGAGCAAAGCTCGCCACTGCTGTTACTTAGGAAATATTCGAAACTCTATTTTTCAGCAAGCGATTATAATCGATCCTGCCAGGCAAAATGCTACCCAATGGACATATCAACCGATTTGCCAATTTGATAACTGATCCAGCCAACAAGAATAATCTTACCCGCCGAAAAAAATCTTTATTGCAGTTTACTTTTCAGTATTGACAAAAGCATATCATTATCGATCGGCTTTTGAAATACTCCACTAAGGCCCAGAGAACTGAAATCGATAGACATATTCAAATTATCGCCGGTAGAACTAAGCATGTAAATAGGAGCTTTATTGCCTAAAGCTTTTAGTTCCTTGACAAAATTAGTACCGGCGTCGATTTCCTCCATCATCAGGTCGGAAATTATCAGGTCCGGATGGATTTCTTTATACAATTTCAAACCCTCTTCGGCACTGGCAGCCATGGCAACAGCATAGCCGTTGGCTTCCAGTACGATTTTAAGGGAATCTAAAATATCCTGATCGTCATCGATACACAAGATAACATGTTTTCCATCCTGCATTTTACTACTCCATTTCAAGAGATTTTACGAATCGTTCCGGTTTCCCTGCCCTGTAATAAACTCACTGAAATTTTTATTTTTCAAAACCGGCAGCATATACTGTAAAGCGGCAGCCAGATTTTCCTGAGCGGCCGGCGAAAGACACTCGCCAAATTCATTAAACTCGTACCCGCGAATCCCCAGAGCATAACCAACCGGTTCCGCCTGGAAAAGTTCCTCCGCCATAGCTAAAAGATTTTCCGGATCAACACTATGACTGCTAAAGCTCAATGCGGGTTTCGGATGAATTCGATGAAAAAAAAACGGTTCTCGGCCATTAACTGAGGCATCGACAAATATCGTCACCTTATGTCGCGACACGGCGTCCGAGTCTTCCACCGTCAATTCATAATTAGAATCGACGGTTACGCCGGACAAAGGCTCGCCGGCTATCGCATCAGCAAAAGCGGGACCCAAACCATCATCCAGTCGTCCCGGATTACCGTAACCAATCACCAGAACATCATCCAAATGATTTTATCCTTTTACTTTTTTATCCAGCAAATTCCCCTCATGATCCTGCAACTCTACGACCAGCGGCATTTGCCCCATAGCGTGAGTGGCACAGGAGAGGCAGGGATCGTAAGCCCGTATCGCAACTTCCACATGGTTGAGCAGACCTTCGGTAATTTCTACTCCGGAAAGATGGTCCTGAGCTACTTTCTGAACCGCCTGATTCATGGGTTCGTTATTGCTGGTCGTCGAGACAATCAGATTAGCCATAGTAATCTGATCATTCTCATTGACCCGATAATGATGGAACAGCGTCCCTCGCGGTGCCTCGATGATTCCAACCGCTTCCTCGCGACGATCACCCTTTACCACCAGGTCCGTTCCCTGCAGGTCCGGATCCTGGAGTAATTCATTAATTTTTTCACAGGAATGCAATAGTTCAATCATGCGGGCCCAGTGATAAGCCATAGTTATGTTATTGGGCTTATTGTCGGTCACTGCCATGAATTCCCTGCGGGCGGCTTCGGCTTCGGGGGTATCGAAATAATCGGCATTGTTCACCCGGGCCAGAGGACCGACTCGATACCAGCCATTTTCCGGTCCCAATGATTTAATAAAGGGGAATTTCATATAAGTCCAGTTGCGTACTTCTTCGGCAATATAATCATTATATTTCTGGTTGTCCACATGATCGAAAATTTT
>Ga0180435_10005100_pt1 | contig 12828 bp, 10 predicted proteins | sample SS_ome_3_FD_132467 | JGI IMG/M metagenome (GOLD analysis project Ga0180435, IMG submission 132467) | Hypersaline lake sediment archaeal communities from the Salton Sea, California, USA - SS_3_S_1 metaG | ecosystem: Environmental > Aquatic > Non-marine Saline and Alkaline > Hypersaline >... | reverse complement strand
TGGAATTTCCTGAGGAAAATTTTGTTTTTAACGAACAGTTTATGAACATTCTGCAATTATACAAACCCACGGATAAGTCCGTACCCCAAATTGTTATACCCATCGGGTATGAGAATTCCTGGCAGGGCCCGATGTATTTGTTTTCTGGATAAATATATACATAACGCGAAAAGGGGAAAATTCAATCGTAAGCAGTATGCTTCCCCGGAGAATCATATCGATGTTAGATCGCCGTGTTGTCATTACCGGAGTTAGTGTCGTTTCCGCTTTGGGCATCGGCAAAGAAGAATATATTTCCGCCCTTTTCAAAAACATCAGCGGTATCGAACGGATTAAAGCGTTCGATCCCACAGGTTTTCCCAGCCAGGTCGCGGGTGAATCTCCTCATATCAAAATGAGCAAAGTTGTCCCCAAATCTCATCGCAAGGCCACGAAGCTCATGTCTCGTGACATTGAGTTAGCCGTAACCGCCGCAGACTCCGCCGTGCGTGATGCTCAGCTTAATACCCGCGGGATCAATCCTGAAGAACCAATCGATATCGAACCCACCCGCTGCGGTGTCAATATAGGAGCCGGTCTGATCTGTTGTAATCTAGAAGAACTGGCCGCCGCGGTCGAAACAGCCACCGACAATAACCATTTCAGTCTCCGCAAATGGGGCAGCGAAGGAATGAATCGACTTACCCCTCTTTGGTTGTTGAAATATCTACCCAATATGCTCAGTTGCCATATCAGTATTATTCATGATCTGCAGGGTTGCAGTAATTCCATCACTTGTGCCGAGGCTTCCGGACTACTCGCTATCGGCGAAGCGTTCCGTTCGATCGCCCGGGGCCACACCGATCTTATGGTTGCCGGAGGTGCCGAAAGCAAAGTTACTCCCATGGGCCTCCTTCGCCAGTGCCTGCTGAATCGGGCCAGCACCAGTTATAACGATCAGCCCCATCAGGCCTGTCGGCCTTTCGATCGCGGCGCCGACGGTTCCGTGATAGGTGAAGGCAGCGGCATCGTCATCCTGGAAGAACTCGAGCACGCTCGTCGGCGCGGGGTTGATATCTATGCCGAACTAAAAGGTTTTGGCGCTTCTAATAATTTCAGTGATGATTTTGTCCAGCCGGAAGAACAGGCCGCTGGAACTGTCCAGGCCATGAAAAAGGCGCTCCGCCAAGCCCAGCTTAGTCCCGACCAGATTCATCTGCTCGTCCCTCATGGCGTAGCCGTACCCGGCCATGACCGTGCCGAGGCTGGGGCCATTAAAACCATCTTCGGTGAATACAGCCGAGAACTTCCGGTTTTCGCCACCAACAGTCGGATTGGCAATTGCGGCGCCGCCTCGGCAGCTATTGACTTTGCCACCTCCGTTTTGATGATGAAAGAAAATAAAGTTCCCGCTAATCTGAATTGCCCCGATCTTCCCGAAGAATACGGATTGAACCTGACAAAATCCCCCGCCATAGAGACGGAAATCAAACACGCTATGACCTGTAGTTATACATACGGCGGTCAAACCGCCGCTTTAATAGCCGGCAAAATAGAAGATTAACCGAAAAATCCTTAATGTATGTTTTCGCACTTTTTCCGGTGTTATACCCATCGGGTATGAAATTCCTGGCAGGGCCCGATGTAATTGTTTTCTGGTTAAGTATATACATAATGCGGAAACAGGAAAATTCAATCGGAAGCAGTATATATTTTAACGCAACGTATAGAAGGGATGATTTAGAGACATGGATTTTCCGAGTAACATTCAATCGAATAATAAGGGTACAGTATGACAAGACGCATCGTCATTACCGGAATGGGGGCCGTTACTCCGCTGGGTCATAACGTGGAGGATGTTTGGCAAGAACTTCTCAAGTGCGCTAGCGGCATCGGACCTACAACTTTGTTCGACGCATCCACCTTTCCCACCAGTTTTTCCGGACAGGTCGATGATTTTGATTATCTAGCCCAGGTTCCCGAACAATTACGGGACAATCATAAAAACGCCGGTCGAAATTCCCGTTTTATAATCGATGCCGCTATGCAGGCCTGGAATCAAGCGAGTCTGCCTTTTCCTGTTCCCCCTGAAAATAATAACTCCAATTTACCTACATCCGATATGATTGGCGTTTATCTGGGAGCGGGAGAAGGCCCCCTTGATTTTGAAAGTGTAATCGCCGCTACCATCAACGGCTGGCAAGTCGAAGAGCAGGCTATGGACTGGCTGAAATGGACTCAGACTGCCTTGGGGCAAATGAATGCCAAACAGGAACTCGAGCAGGAACCTAACCTGCCCGGAGCACATCTGGCCCAGCTATTTCGTCTTCGTGGTCCCTGCATGAGTTGCCTGACCGCTTGTGCCGCCAGCACTCAGGCCATTGGGGAAGCCGCCGAGCTCATTCGCTGTGGTGAAGCCGATATCGTCCTGACGGGGGGAACCCATTCAATGATTCATCCCTTCGGGGTAACCGGTTTCAATCGACTTACCGCCCTGTCCACCCGCAACGACACCCCCCAGGAAGCATCCCGTCCCTTCGATCGGGAGCGGGACGGCTTTGTCCTCTCCGAAGGCGCCGGTGCCCTGATTATCGAAGAACTCGAATGGGCTCAAAGACGAGGGGCAACTATCCTGGCTGAAATTATCGGCTACGGCAGCACCGCCGATGCCTTTCGGGTCACCGATCAACATGAAGACGGGCGTGGAGGAATCGCCGCTGTTCGCCAGGCTTTGGCCGATGCTAATCTTAGCATTAACGACATCGACTATATCAGTGCTCATGGTACGGGCACGAGCGAAAACGATTCCATCGAAAGCCATATCATACGAACCGTTTTTGCCGAACGCGCCTATCAGATTCCCATCAGCAGTGTTAAAAGTATGCTGGGCCATCTCATTGCCGCGGCGGGGGCGGTGGAACTAATTACCTGTGTTCTGGCCATTCGCGACCAGATTATCCCTCCTACTACGAATCTGACTCAACCCGACAATGACTGTGATCTCGACTATGTTCCCAATCAACCGCGCAAAATTCCCGTCAATATCGCCATGTCGAATTCATTTGGTTTTGGCGGCCAGAACAACACGTTGATTATTCGTAAATTTACTGAATAGTGCGTTTTCGCCCTTTTTCCTGATTGTCGTTCAATCGAATATGGACGCCAGATTCTGTTGAATGCAAAATTGAACAAAAACAACTGCGAAAGTTAACCTAACAAAAAGGTACGATAAAACTGAAACTGATATTTGGATCCATTTTTGATATATTCCTGCAACATTGGGTGTTATTCACGGTAGTAACATTGGTCCTGCTTATTCTCTGGATTGCCGCCGTGCTAAGTAAATATGTTCGTCTGCTGCTGAACATCATCCGTGACCCCCCGCCGCTTCTCATGCCTGTCGCCTCCAATGGCACTCCGTTGCAAGGCCGTCGGGTCTGGTTCCGGGCTTTTGACGGCACGGTCCTGCAGGGCATGTTTTTGACCAGTGAGTCACTATCGCCCTGTCCCACTCGTCATTTTTCCTTTCCCCGCTCCCAGGATGACCGTCAGGGCTCTATACTTAATTTTGACAAAAATACCCGGGGCATCGTCATCTTCAGTCATGAATACGGTTCCGATATGTATAGCTGCTCTCGTTACTGTCTCTCTCTTTTGCAGGCCGGATTCAACATTTTTACATTTGACTATCGTTCCCACGGACAAAGTGCTTCCCTGCCCCACTATACCCCGCGACCCTGGTGTTCGGATAAAGAGATATCCGATTGTCTCGGGGCGATCAATTTCATCAAGGATCAACTGGACCGTAACCACATCGACATCCCAATTGGTCTTTTTGGTATTTCCCGGGGCGCCGCCGCTGCCATCATAGCCGCGGGACACCCCCACTGCACCCGGCTGATAAAAGCCGTTCTCGTTGACAGTGTTTTTTCCACGGACATTACGCTCGAATGGTCCATGAAGAAATGGGTACATATATTCGCCAAGGTTCGAATTGTTTATGAGAACCATCGGCCATTCTTCTGGCATTTTCTCCGCTGGCTGGTTTTGCAGTTTGCGCGTATTCGGTTTCATTGCAGTTTTCCATCGGTTCGCAAGACACTATATAAGTTGAAAAATGTACCTGTTTTTTTCATTCACGGACGGCGTGATTCTTATATCCGCCCGCAACAAGCCCAGGTTCTTTTCGATACCGCCAGCACATCGCGTTATCTCTGGATTGTTCCACGAGCCAAGCATAATCAGGCTTCGATGGCCGAACCTGAGCGCTACGCGGAGCGTACAGTGGCCTTTTTCGAAAAATATCTCAGCCAAGACATTACCGTTTCTGAAAAAATCAAAGAGGAATTCCAGCCGGATATAGCCACTTTTACCGATATCGACAACGAACCGCCATCCTCCAAAAAAGGGCTTGCCCATGTTAGCGAAAAAATGGTTGACCCCCCTAGCCCAACTGATAGCATTCTCCGGGGCGACTCACGCCCGACACAAACTCCGCCGGTTCGAAAATCAACTACATCACTGCCGCCTCGTGCAGGATGATCTGCTGCGTAATATATTACGCCTGAACCAATCCAGCGACTTCGGTCGTCAGCACCGATTCGACCATATAAGCGATTACCAGGACTTTACATCAGCCGTTCCCCCGGCCCGTTATGATTATTTTAAGCCTTATATTGATCGCTGTTGTATGGGTGAAACGGGCGCTCTTTTCGGTCCCAGCCAAAAGCTAATCATGTTCGCCCTGACCAGCGGCACAACCGCGGCCGTTAAACTTATTCCCGTTACCCAAACCACTATCCAGCGATATCGTAATGGCTGGAACATCTGGGGCATCAAAGCCCTTTCCGATCATCCCCATGCCTATCTCCGTAAAATTCTTCAGGTTTCCAGCCCCGCCGAAGAATATCGAACAGAAGCGGGCATCCCCTGCGGAGCTATTTCCGGCATGCTTTCCCGCCATCAGAAGTATATTGTCCGCCAGTTTTACGCCACGCCCGCCTGTCTGGCAGAAATTCCCGACTCCACTGCCCGTTATTATACCATCATGCGTGTGGCATTAACCCAGGATATCGGCTTTATCAGTACCGCCAATCCGAGTACCACAGTCACCCTGGCGCGCACCGCCGAACGTTACGCGCCTCAGCTTATTCGCGATCTGCACGACGGCACCATCGACAAATCCATTTCTCTTGCCCCCGAAATACGTGACCAAATCACCCCCCGGTTAAAACCGTCACCTCAACGGGCACGACAATTGCAAAACATCCTCGATGAAAACAATGCCTTGTTACCCAGCGACTACTGGGATATCGCTTTTCTGGCCAACTGGACCGGAGGCACGTTGAGTATGTACCTTCCACAATTAAAGAAATATTTTGGTGATGCGCCTCTGCGTGACATCGGTCTGCTCGCCAGTGAGGGCCGCATGTCTATCCCCCTTGTCGACAACACATCGGCGGGGGTTCTGGATATCAATGCGAATTTCTACGAGTTTGTCCCCGCCGCGGAAATCGACCGGCACGCCCCTGACGATACTACTTCAACTTTACCAGCCGGCTTGACGGTGCTTCGGGCCGAGGAATTACAAAAAGGCGAACTATACTATATTTTTCTTACCAACTTTTCCGGTCTGTATCGCTACCATATCGGCGACCTCGTAGGTGTTACCGACCATATCGGCACCACGCCAGTCATTGAGTTTCTCTCCAAGGGAGCGCACACGAGCAGTATAACCGGGGAAAAACTTACAGAAAATCAGGTCGTTCAGGCCGTCCAGGCCGCGGCGGCCCAATTGAACCTGTCTTTGGGCACCTTTATCATGGCTCCTCATTGGGGCCCTGTTCCTTATTACCTTGTTTCTTTCGAATCCGACCGTTCCTTCACAGCCGCCGAATTAAAGCAAATCGCACACAACATCGACGCCCAACTGTGCCAAAACAATATCGAATACGAATCAAAACGAAAATCTTCTCGACTCGGTCACGTTCAAATCCGCCAACTCCCACACGATACGATTACCCAACAAGACCAGAAATTACGCGCCGCTCGACAAGGTCGCAGCGAGCAGTTCAAACATCGATTTCTTTATAATCAACCTTTTGAGCTTGACCGGCCCTGACACTCTGTAGTATGTTTACCCTTGACAATAAAAATGATAAGGACAATCATCTATGCTGCGTCAAATTATGAGAGTCATCAAATTGCTCGGATTACGTCGGGCGTTAAAAATGAAACGCCATCACGATCAGGGTTTATCTTACATTCGAGGTTATGTCGCCACCACCTGCTGGTGGACCCTGCTCAACAACGGCATGCTGGAGGAAATGGCAGTTCATGGCAAAGTGGATATTGCTGAGTTTACACAACAGTACCCCTGCGAAAGAAAAATTCTCGATGCTGTCATTGAATATCTCCACGGTATCGGCCTGCTCGACCGCCGGGATTCGGCGGTTCGTCTCAGCAAAAAAGGGCAGGCTCTCTTTGCCGAACCCCGCGGTTTGTTCGAACTGCTCTGGGCCTATGAACCCTGTTTTGCCCATCTGCCCGCCCTGGTCACCGGTGAAAAAAAATACGGTCGAGACCTAACCCGCGACGTTACTTATGTCGGCATCGGCAGCGGCCGTTTATGCGAACAACTGCCCTACCCTGTTATGCGGCGTATGATTCTCAAGCATCACTGCCGTATGGTGCTCGATCTGGGTTGTGGCGACCTGGCCCTGCCGGCCGGTCTGTGCCGACTTGACCCTCATATTCGCTGTCACGGTATAGATCATTCCGAACAAATGGTTTTCTATAATCAGCATCAGCTCAATCAGAACAATTACCAGGACCGGCTTACCACCCAGCATGGTGACATGTTCAACCTGCCGACTCTGCCGGCGGACCTTCCTCCCATCGACGCTATCAGCGCTTGCGATACATTTCACGAATATCTCGACCAGCCCCAACAAATTATCGAATTACTGCAGTCACTGCGTCGTCAATTCCCCGACGCGATTTTCGTGATCGGTGAATTCTGTCTGCAGGATCCCATATGGCTGCACAAGCACCCTACCGCCTCCCTGGAACATCATCTGTTTCATCAGCTGAGCAATCAAGAGATCGGGACAGCCGATCAGTGGCGGCAAATTTTTTCTCAGGCCGGGCTGGAAATCCTCGAAGAACAGGTCTATGACCTCATCGGCCATGGCTATTTCACCGTCGCCTGACAGGTTTCTGATAAATACCTGTTCCCCCTCATTTTTCGGTTATACCCATCGGGTATGATAATTCCTGGCAGGGCCAGATGTAATTGTTTTTCTGATAAGTAAATACATAATACAAAAACAGGAAAATTCAATCGTGATGAGTATAATCAATAAGCCGGTTTAAAGCCTCTACCCCGGGGCGGCGCGGTTGTTGCTCTTTTCTTTTTTTGCATCGGCAGAGCAGGTGTCTTTTCCTGCTTCGATTTTTTCTCTAACGGCAGGCCAGATTTTTCGCTCAATTCCGATTCGTTTTTCTCCCTAATTTTGGCATACCGAGGCCGATAGAGCGGATCGCCGATCAGGGTAAACATCCATGAATTGAAAGGCTTGCTGCGATAATAACACTCCACCAGACAATATTTTCCGCCGACCAGGTCCGCGAAAAACAAATCCGGTCTGACAAAAGAATACAAATAAGGCTCGGCCACCGCGCCCAGCGTCGCAGTGACACCCTCCTCCAGCATCCGTTTGCACCACACGTTATTAAGTTTACTTCCGGCCCGGCTCGGCCGCAGCGTCTGGGCTTCCAGACTGGCAATGTGAAATCCCACCGCCCCGGTTCGATAGGTAAATGAATTTACATACGTCTGCAGTTTATACCACCCACAATACAAAACAGTATCGGGGCATTTACCCACACCAAACAACTGCGGCTGATTGTCCACCAACACTTGCAGAGGCGTATGTTTTTTGAGATACTCACCCGTCATGCGTAAAAGATCATCAAAATAAGCGTACGAGCCAAATTTGTCTTTATTTTTATACATGCCCCGCGCATCTATATAAACCCTGCCGCGTAACAATTTTTTTTCCGCTTCCAGGGCCTTGTCCACCAGTCCTTTGGCAATACTGAGTTTAGGGCCATCCAGCCGGGCCACCATCAGCGTCGGCGCCTCCAGGCCGGCGGGAGCCTTTACCGTCATCACCGGTGGTTCATAAGCTCTGAGCAAGTTGGGTTGCTGTTCGCCAAGGGGATATTCAGGCCATAACACCAGTGACAATTCACTGTCCAGCGACGATTCCGAATCTTCATCTCCGATCTTCCGCCGATCTTTAATGAGAATATTACAGAGCAGCTTCCCCCCCCCTGCCTCGTAAAAGGCCTTATAGCGATTCTCGTGTCTTGAGACCTCGACTTCCGATCCGGAATTTTTTTGAATCGTAAGTGCCTGTTTCTGCAGTTGATTCTGCAGCACGGCAATCTGCCGCTCAATGTTTTGTTTTTCTTCGGCATTGATGGTTTGCTGATATTGATTCTTCAGCTCGGCCAGAATGCCTTCCAATCCTCGCCAGCGTCTGTTTATTTCCTTGAATTGCTTTTTGATTTTCTCATGATTTTTGAAAGAATGCTTGTCCCCGATCTTTTTCTGCACATTTTCCGCTACCTGGAGCGTCTGCCGCAAAATAGCTATGGCCTTTTTCTCCCGCGGCAGCCTCCCGCGTGGCAGCCGGAAGGGTTTTTCGGTCCCATTACTGGCGTTTTTTTCATAGAGAGGATTTATCAACGTCTGAAAATCTTCCTTAACCTTGAGCAGTTCTCCGAAATATTGATCCAGATATCGATCGATTAAATCCCGCCACTGGCGTTGCCGGCCCTGCGGCACATATGCCTGAATCCGCAAAGGAACACCGTATATCGTGAGCAGGCATTTAATCTTCCCTTTTCTGCCCGGTTGATTGAGAAACTCTCGTACGCCGGGAACAATTTTTTGCTGGTATTCATTTCGGGAAATGATTTCCTTCCGTGACATAGGCAGGGCGATTATATTGGTCTGGGGTAACCCCCGTTTCTCACAATAATACCGCCCCACCGCCACAGAATGCTCATGATCACTGTTGACGATCACGGCAATCTCCTCGGGTTGCAAAGCCAAAGCATTATCTGCCGCGACTGTAATCAGAAAACATATAATAATTACATATGTAAACCTGGCTAACATTTCTAATTATCCTTCCCGGTATGCCCAATAGATCAGCCGGGTGTTCTGAAACCAGAAGTTGCCTCCCCAATCGCAATAAATTTCATCTTCTTCAACCAGAGGCAAAATCACCGGGTAGGGTTTTCGTCTCAGCAGCAATAACAGCCACGAGGCCTCATTCAATTTTATCTACGGGCGGATGAATCAGCAGGGGAAGGTTGCGATTTGGTTCTTTGCCAAATCCAATTTCTCTGATTTTATCGGGACCGATTTCAATCAGGGCATAGGCATTGTCAACCGGTGCCTCGACCATACCCCTGACGGTCACATGATGTACACCATTGCGGATCGCATACCCTCCGGCATGGTCATGTCCGGCAAACCAGGCAGCAACGCAATTGGTCTCATCCATCACTTGCAGGATGGGCTTTGCTTTGTTCATCCGATGATGTGCAGCGGCCGCCGGCAATAAAGCAAAATGACAAAAGCAAATGACTCGCTCACCTTCTTTCGCCGCTTGGTCAAGTGTGTTGCGAAACCAGTTTAATTGTTCATCACCTATCACTCCATAACCCGCATCGTTTCCGTCCAGAACCACGAAGCGCCAATTTTCCAGCGTGGCAACCTTGAACTCATAATAAAACCTGGTGATATCAAATCGCTGCCGCAAGGTTTGCGCCCCGGCGGTGAGACAATGGTTACCGATTACGTGATACCCGGGCATGGTAAGCCGGTTGAATACCGACAGAATCACATCCAGATCTTCTTTGGATTTGTCGGGATCATGGGCATAGCCATCTATGAGATCCCCCAGCTGAATCACAAACGCCGGATTATGTTTGTTCAGGTCGTCCACACACTCTGCTAGTTTTTGTCGTGCGGTACGGTAGTGACGTTTTCCGCAGGTATCCTTATCCGCATATTGAATGTCGGCCAGAACAGCGAAAGTAAATTTTCTTTCGGCCTGATTGTTCCGATTCGAGGACTGGCAGCCGCAAATACTCGACAGCACCACCATCAACACTACCCAGACCATTTTTATCCGAACATTCGGATTTACATACGAAATAATAGGTTTGTCTGCCATAGTCATTTTTTAGGCTCCAAATATTTTATGCCCCCTGTTTACATAAAAAATAGTCTATCCCCCATAAGATTTCAACATAAAAAAAGCTCCAAGCCCAAGCCTTCCTCCAAATATATCTCTCAATTGAACCTGAAACCGGGTACAATTAAAAAATCGGGTAAAAATGATTTTTGGCCCTTATTCACAGTGCGATTCCGCACATAGAGTGAAAACCGAAAAATTCAATTGTGATGGTTATAATCGTATACGAAACAGTAAATCCAAAGGCCCTGGAAAATGAAATATTGGGCCGTAGAAACGGCGAAAGTCAACTAATTATAAGGCTGGTTTTTTTATGCAGAGTTTCTTCTTGAAGATTGATCCTGATTGTTATACTCTGATTTTCAGTTATAATCAGGGAGTGCGATATCGTACTTTTTCTGGTGTAATGTTTTGACACGCCGCACGGAAAGGGTTTTAGTAATGAATATGTCTGTTTTTTGCCGTCGAGATGGAAATATCAGCAAACAATTGCTTAACGTTATGGAGCAGTTCGCCGAGAGAATCGAAGCGGCGGGGAAAATAAGTTGCGACATCAGGTCGAACGAGTTACGGGTAGTCATATTTCTGTTGGTGATTATCTTATTCGGCTGCGAATCAGTATGTCCCGGGGCAATACACTATTATGTTTCAACCAGAGGCCATGATTCTAATCCGGGCACCAGAGAAAAACCTTTTGCCACCCTTGAAGCAGCCCGTGACGCGGTTAGAAAGTCAAAGACACGCGGCGAAGGAGTTGATATATATCTCAGGGGCGGCTTCTATCGGCGGAGTTTTACTTTTGAGTTGAATGAAAAGGATTCCGGAACCAAGGAGCATCCGATTGTTTACAAGGCCTATCCCGGCGAAAATGTCAGAATTACCGGAGGTGTTGAATATTCGGCTGCGCTGCTCTCTCCTGTTACAGACCGAAAAATATTAGATGCTCTGATACTGCCCCAGGCCCGGAATAAGATTATGAAGCTCGATCTGAAAAAAATCGGGATTACCGATTATGGCCGAATGCGGCATCGCGGCTTTTGCAGATCGTACGCCAATGCACCGATGGAACTTTTCTTTAACGACAAGCCGATGAAATTATCCAAATGGCCCGACAAGGGCTTTGTCAAGATCAAGAAAATCATTGACCGGGGCTCCCGGCCTCGTTATGGAGACTACGGTAATCGCGGCGGAAGGTTCGTGTACGATTCGGAACGTCCGGCGAGGTGGAAGCTGTCCGACGACATCTGGATTCACGGCATGTTCGGAAAAGTATGGGCCGATGACACTTTGCAAGTGCTCACGATTGACACCGATAAGAAAGAAATAACAACAACCCATCCCCATCTTTATGGGATCTTCGGCGGCCATTTTTATGCTTTGAACGTGCTTGAGGAAATCGCCGAGCCGGGCGAATATTACATCGATCGAAAAAATGGTATGCTATATTTCTGGCCGCCCGGGGATATCAAAGACGGGGTAATTTCCTTTTCTATGCTGGAAGAGCCTGTCATTGCCATGGAAGGATGCCGTAACGTGACCTTCGAAAACGTCATAATCGAATGCACCCGCGGTTTGGGCGTTTACATCGAGCGTGGCGAGAACAATAAAATGGCTGGCTGTACTTTTAGAAATATCGGTTTGGTAGCGGCATCTATCGGCAAAGGGATCGAGCCGTTTGATTCCCTCAGGCATTCAGGGACGGGCAAGCCGGTCTCGAGAATTCTGGGCAATGTGCGGGAGCATTTTTACGACAATGTAGATCTCGACAGAGACGCGGGCAGAAATAACGGACTGCTGTCGTGTGATATCTATAATACTGGTGCAGGCGGTGTCAGTCTGGGCGGAGGCAATCGCCGCAAGCTCGTATCAGCCGGTAATTATGTTATTAACTGCGATATCCATTCGTTCAATCGACTTGACAGAACATATCGGCCTGGTGTTGATATCACCGGTTGCGGGAACATCGTTTCGCATAATCTAATTTATAACGGCACTCACAGCGCCATTATCTTTTATGGCAATGAACACCTCATGGCATACAATAAAATCTATGATGTCCTTCTTGAAAGCGACGACGGAGGAGCGTTCTATACCGGCCGAGATCCTTCCGGTTACGGGTGCGTAATTGAGAATAATATCGTTTATCGTGCCGGCAGCACAAACCCACTTTACCATCTCGGGTACTGGGCAGCTGTGTATCTCGACGATTTCTGCGGCGGAATAACCATAAAAGACAATATCTTCAAGGACACCAAAACCGGAGTATTGGCCAGCGGAAGAGATATCCATGTTGATAACAATATCTTGATTAATTGTGAACGGGCAATTGTCTTTCAGGCCCGCAGCGTCAAGGCTATACAAGCCAACAGAATTAAGCAGTTTCATGTCAACCAGCCCCCCTGGTCGGAAAAATATCCGTCTTTGGTTAATGCCCTGGAACAAGATTGGGGGAAATTCGTCGGTTCCGGCGCAGCCAACAATGTCAGTTGGCCTACTAAATGCGTTATTGTGGATCGGGTAGATAAGAGATTCCTCACGCTCCAAGACAATCTTACCGTCGATGAATATCCCG
>Ga0180435_10005099_pt1 | contig 12828 bp, 9 predicted proteins | sample SS_ome_3_FD_132467 | JGI IMG/M metagenome (GOLD analysis project Ga0180435, IMG submission 132467) | Hypersaline lake sediment archaeal communities from the Salton Sea, California, USA - SS_3_S_1 metaG | ecosystem: Environmental > Aquatic > Non-marine Saline and Alkaline > Hypersaline > Sediment... | reverse complement strand
CTGCCGCAAGGGCCGGCCTATCCGGAATTGGATCAACTGCTTTATGACATCCGCTACGGCTTCACGGATGCCATGGACGATGACCTCAATATTTCGGCTGCCATGGCGGCGGTCTTCACCAATATCAAGCGGATTAACCGGCTGATATCAGAAAAACGGATGCATGCCTTTGATGCCGCCAGGGTCATTGATGTATTTAAGCAGATCGACACGGTTTTAAATCTGTTTGAATTTGGAAAACAAACCCTGGCCAACGACATTCAGAAATTGCTAAAGCAACGTGAAAAGGCCCGCAAAGAGAGAAACTGGGAACTGGCTGATCAAATCAGAGACACACTCATTGCGCGCGGGGTTAACGTCAGGGATCGGGAGAAAATGACATGAAGCCATTCCTGTTTCCTTATACATATATAAGTGCGCCGGAACTGGCGACCTGCGGCCGGTTTTTTAAGGGCTTAAAAGTTGTTCAGTTTTCAAACAAGACCATGCCGACCGAAATGCAGAGATTGTTTGAAACGGAACTGGTGGAAGCGGTGATGCCCGATCCAGCCACGTCTGCAGCCTTTGAAACCGCTCTGATGGAAACTGAGAATTGGGCCCAGACTCATCGTTTAGGGGCGGTGTCCTACGCCAAGGGATACAGAGATCGCACACCATTTTTTAATGCGTCCTCGGTTTCCCAAATCCGGCAGGATATCCGCAGGGCCGATCAGCAAGCCGGTTCCGCGGGTCGCGATGAAAATGAGATTATGACGGCCTATATTTTATTGTACATGGCCCAAGCCTTTGACATTCAAAGCCAGACAGTTGTCCAGAAATTGCAGCAACAAGCAACCATGGAAAAGGCGCTGTATGCAGAGCTTAAAGGGGATGCGTCCCTCGAGCACATGGATCGGGGCGAAGATTATAGCGACCCCGCCCAGTTCATGTTGCTAAATCGACTCAAGGCATGGTCTCGGGTTTGGATGGCCGGTAGCAATTCCGGGGACCTTTACCTAACAACGCGTCAGGCTGTCATCTTCTTGCTCCAAGAGCATCTCTTGGAGGGTGAAGATTTTATTCCGGCGGCAACCGTAGCGGCTTTAGACACAGGAGCTCGGACCGCGAATGAGCAGGTTCAGGATTTATGGTCATATTGTCACAGACTGACGACTACCGACCCGGCTGACATCAGAGAATCAGGTTTGCTGGATATCTTTACGCCCCCATTGGCCCCATCCGCTGGCCTGCAATTATATCTGCTGCCGGGAATAAAACCGCAGCAGCTATTTGGCCGTTTTGTTGGACGAGCCGATGTCATCGGAACCAGCACAGCGGATAATGCGGATACCATCAATACCGTAATCGGTTTAATCGAACCGCAAGGAGCTGAAGATGAAGGTGATGTTTCGATATGATTTGTGGCTTTGAAAATTATTTGCGGAACATCAGAACAGCTCTTGACTCCCAAAATGAATTGGTATAAGGGCTGTTTCGTTGAATAACAAAGATGGTGATCCGACACCATAATCGAATATTACGAAAGGAGGCTTTAGAATGGCTTTTGTACCAACGGTTGATGAGGATAAATGTGTAGGGTGTGAAGAATGTGTCGACGTATGCCCGACAGAAGTTTTTGAAATGGAAAATGAAAAGTCAGTACCGGTAAACGCGGAAGAATGTTTGGGTTGCGAGAGTTGCGTTGAGGTATGTGAAGAGGAAGCGATTACAGTCGAAGAGACGTAAACCGATTTTGATTTTATTTGTTGGTAAGTGCCCCATTCCGAAATCTATCCGGGATGGGGTATTTTTGTCCGCATTAAAACCTATTCCTTCGAGCCAGGTCGAAGTCCTTAGACTCTGCCTAAACAATATCTAATAATTAAAATTCAAATGATCAAAACATACAAGCAGACACCATGTAACAAACAAATGTTTTGAGTATTGAAGCATTTATATTTTAAAATTTGTTTCGAATTTCGATATTCGGATTTGGGATTTCAGGGCTGTTTAAAGGATAAAACCATATAATTACATTCAGGACCGGGCCCAATGTAAAAAATTTTTTTCCGTATATCGTCCTGGTCACACCATGAAGTGTTCTTTTTCTTTGGGTATGATACAGCGGGTGGTTGAATTCAGTTCTTTTATAAGAGATTGCGCCTGTTTGCCTTTGGCCTCTATGGTGGTGTCGGTCTGGCTGGGATCATGGTGAAACATATAAAGGTTGCCGACCTTGGCCTGGTGGGCCAAATGGACTACTTCCGTGATAGAAGAGTGCCCCCAGCGTATGCGATTGGTATATTCTTCTTCAGCATAGGTGCAGTCGGCAATCAGAGCATCGGTCTCTAAAATGAATTCGCTTAATTTTTTAATGTAGGCGCTGTTATAAAACCGGCTACCCTTGGGAAAAAGTTCGTTATCGGTGATATAACATATGGAGCGATCTTTATAATCTATGCGATAGCCAAGACAGTGGCCCGGATGGTTTAGGAGGATGGTCTGGACCTGAATGCCATCAATGGAGAGGGCGCCCTCCTTTAGGTCTTTAAACGATACAGTGGCTCCGAATTCTTTGATTTCAATGGGAAAATAGACACCATCCATCTGGCCGGCAATCAACTCCCGGATGGAAATATCACCGTGGGCCGGCCCCATGATCTCCAATTCATTGCCCTGTCGATAGAGGGGCGTAAAAAAGGGTAGGGCGTTGATGTGATCCCAATGGGGGTGCGAGATGAATATCTTGGCTTCGACCTGGTACCGGTTTTCGGCTTCCAGGTGATCGGAAAGGGACTTGATACCCGTTCCGGCATCGAAAATGAACAGACCGCCTTTGGGAAACTCAAGACTAACGCAGCTGGTGTTGCCACCATAGCGGATCGATTCTTTCCCCGGCACAGGCAGAGTGCCGCGGACGCCCCAAAATGCCATTTCTATGCGATCCTCCACGATGCGATGAATCTGGCCGGCGATTTTTTCAGGTTGTACGGGCTTGACGATATAGCCATCGGCACCCACCTCGAAAGCCCGTTTACGGTCTATTTCATATGCTTTACCGCTCACCATCACAATCTTGGTGTCGTTCAAATCCGGTTCGGCGCGTACCTGCTTGCACAAATCGAAGCCGTCGATACCAGGCATCATAATATCCAGAATCAAACAGTCCGGCTGGAGACGGATGATTTCATTCAAGGCATCGGCGCTGGTGGTGCTTGAGGCAACAGTCACTGTTTCTGAGGCCAAAAATTTGGTCAACAGCTTGATAAACACCCGATCATCGTCGACAATGAAATAAGTTTGTTCATCGGTCATTAGGGGTTCTCGCTGGCAATCTGCCGGAAGGCCGGCAGTGATTGAATAAAAAGATCATAATAAAAAGGATCAAAGTGGTTGCCCTTGGCCAGGGCCATTTTGCGTAGGACCTCTTCTTCAGGATCGGCTTTGCGGTAAACGCGATCTTGGCTGAGGGCATCATATACATCCACCAGCGCTACAATTCTGGCGGCCTCGGGAATATCCTCACCTTTCCGATTCTCAGGATACCCTTTGCCTTCCCATTTTTCATGGTGAAAAAGGGCTATTTCATGGGCCATTTGCAGCATGGGAAATTCCGAGTCGCCCAGGATCTGTCCGCCGATGGTGGTATGGGATTTGATGACTTCAAACTCATCCGTGGTCAGCGGTCCTTCCTTCTGAAGAATAGCATCGGGCACACCGATTTTGCCGATATCATGCATGGGCGCTGCCAAGCGAATATCATCCACTTGCTGCTTGGTCCAACCGGCAGACTGGGCGAGATGGGCACTGTAAAGGCCGATTCTTTTGACATGGCCGCCGGTTTCTTCGTCTCTGGACTCAAGCGCTGTCAGCAGGCGGATAATGGTTTCCTCTTGGGTCTGACGGATCAGACGCGTTTGCTTTTGGACGATTTTCTCCAGCCCTTCACCATATTCACGCAGGGTTCTTTCCAGTCTAACGGTTCTTTCTCCGACCGTCAGCCGCGCCCGCAGTTCATCCGGTTCGAAAGGTTTGACAACGTAGTCATCCACACCGACTTCGGACAGGCCCTTGACAACATCCTCCTTGTCCCCCCGTGAAGTCAGCAGGATGGTGTATACATACGGTTTATCCCTGCCACGGCTGCGGATATGACCCACCAACTCCAGGCCATCCATTTCCGGCATCATCCAGTCCGTGATCACGATGTCGATCTCTTTGGAGAGGAAATGCTCTAGCGCTTCCAAGCCATTTTCAGATGTGATGACCTGGTGTTCCCATTTTTCCAGGAAATGCTTCAATCTGCGCCGGGTTATGCCGTCATCTTCAGCAATCAGTATCTTCAATTCATTGTCTCCCTGGATATATCTAAAAACATTCTTTCAAGGCTGTCAAGCTCGGCGGACAGCTGCCGGTATATGTCAGCGGCATTTTCAAGTTGTCCATTGCTGCCCATTTTTTCGAGTGCATACGCTTTTTGGGCCGATGATTCGGCTTGAAAATTACCCAGCATGCCCTTTAAAGCATGCGCAGTTCGCTGCAGCCCGGGGGCATCCTTTGATTCTATGGCTGTAGTAATATTTTTTAACATATCTGGGTAATCAGCAATGAACATATCGATGACTTCTTTAAGAAATTCCATATCATTATCGAAAGCCTTTAGAAGCGCATCTTTATCAAAAAATGGCTGCGTATCCTCGTCCACAGTGTCCTCCTTCTCAATGGGTTGCGGTTTGTCTTTGATGAGGTTTCGGATGGCATTGGCCAAGGCTTCCGAAGAGATGGGCTTGGGAACATAGTCATCCATCCCAGCTTCCAAGCAGCGTTCGCGATCCCCCTTCATGGCATGGGCGGTCATAGCGATAATCGGTGTATGGGAACCCTTTTGTGCTTCCAGCTCACGAATCTTGGCCGTGGCTTCAAATCCATCCATTTCCGGCATCTGCACATCCATGAGAATGATATCATAGCCGGCCGCGCTTACAGCCGCAACGGCTTTAAGGCCGTTATCAACAATTTCAGCCGTATAGCCCCATTTTCCCAGAAGGCGTGAAATAAATTTCTGGTTGAAGGGCGTATCCTCGGCTACCAGAACGTTGAGCGCCATCTGCGGTTGGGTCGTTGTCGGCTCGGCTGCTTCGATTGTGCTCTTTGTTTGTTCTTCAGATTGAAAGAGGGCTTTGATGATGGCATCCAGAAGATCAGATGGCCGTACCGGCTTGGTGATTATTGCAGATACATGTAGATTCTCTAGATTGACCTGCTGGCGGTTACGCAGAGAAGTAAGCATCAGAATGGTCTTAAGCTCAAGTGCGTCCTGTTTTTGCAGCCATTTGACTAAAGAAAACCCATCCTCATCCGGCATGTCGGAATCGATCAGAATCAACTCATAGGGAGAACCAGTCTGCCGGAGGTTCTTAAGGATTTCTTTGGCTTTTTGGGCACTGGTGGTGGCAATCGGTGCCATGTCCCAGCTTTCCATGAGTTCCATGGTGATTTCAAGATTGCTTAAGTTATCGTCTACGACCAGCGCTTTTTTGCCTTTGATGTTGATGTCTGGAATTGCGTCAGCCTTTTGGGTTTCTTCGGGTGCCGGTCTAAAATGGGCGCTGAAATGAAAGGCACTTCCCGGTCCGACTTCATTGTTTTGGGCCAATAAATGCCCGATGGATATCGGGCTTTCAATCCAGATACGACCGTTCATCAGCGTCACCAGTTGTTTGGATACGGCCAGCCCCAATCCGGTTCCGCCATACTTGCGGCTCGTGCTGCCATCTGCCTGGGAAAAGGCACCGAAAATTGATTCCTGTTTTTCTTTGGGTATGCCGATACCGGTGTCCCTGATGCTAAATGCTAAATGATACGGATTCTGACTGCCGGTCTCTGGTTCGACGGTGACGACGATTTCGCCCTGGTCTGTAAATTTGATGGCATTGCCGACTAAATTGAGAATAATCTGTCGAACCCGCGAGGGATCACCGACCACAATATTAGGGACCGCCGGATCTACGCGGTAGGCCAGCTCAAGATGCTTTTCATGAGCCTTGGCAGCTAAAATTCGTAAAGATTCACCAATAAATTCCGGTAAATTAAAAGGAATATATTCTAATTCAAGTCTACCGGCCTCGATTTTAGAAAAGTCCAAAATATCATTGATCAGAGAAAGGAGTGCATAGGCCGCCGAAATAACGACGTTTAGATCCTCACGTTGTTCATCCGAAAGATCCGAGTCAAGCGTCAATTCAATCAAACCGATGATGGAATTGAGGGGCGTTCGGATCTCATGACTCATATTGGCCAAGAACTCACTCTTTGATCTGCTGGCCGCTTCGGCGGATAGTTTCTCCCGGTACAAGGCTTCTGCCAGCTTCCGCCGGGTTACATCGCGAAGCAGACCACGAAATCCAGTCACATCACCTTTCGTATTGATAACCAGGGAAAGGGAAGTTTCCAGGTATTTTCGAACACCATCGCGCTGCCTAAAGGACCATTCCAACTCCTTGGTATGGGTGGTCTGGTTTTGATACACATCTAAGAAGGCCTGCATCATCTTTTGGCCGTATTCCGGTCCCAGAATGGCATGAATATCCTGACCGATGATGTTATGTCGGGGTTGATCCAGAATCCGGCTCAGGGAACTGTTGCAGAAGGTCAACCTGCCTTCCCGATTAAATTCGTAGTAGCCGTCTTCAATGCTTTCGATGATAGTACGGTACTTTTCTTCGCTTTGCCGCATCGCGGCTTCGGCAATTTTACGCTGATTGATTGTAAATTGGGCATGCGATCCGAAAATGGCGAAAAAAGAGAGGACCAGAAAACGGGTTAACAAATCATTGAATTCAGGGCCCACCAGCCGCTGTAGAAAACTGATATTGTTGGGTAGCAGTGCATAAACCAGCGCCTCGAACAACCAATAAAAAATAGCCAGACCGAATCCGATCAGGGCCATATGATCCATGAGTCGTTTTTTGCTGCCGTTTTGCATCTTGCCATCCGCTGAATGGGCCATTTTATGATAAAAAGAAGAAAACTACAATAGTATTTTATACCGAACCCCTACCGGTTGTTATTGAGCCATGCCAGTGAACATATATATTGCGATCGGCATCAAACTATGATAGCCTTCCAGCCCATGAAACAGTACGTAATTGATGAGCTAAGACCTGAAGATTATAAACAAATTAAAGTATACTTGGATTCCAATTTTGGCGAGCCTGAACTGGGTAATTTATATTGGTTGCCGCTTAGCGAAGAGGTACTCACCGCCATGCAGGCATCGCATGAATCCTGCCAGCCGTTGGTTGTCGCTTTGGAGTTGGAACCGGAAAAGTTCACTTGCGAGCTTTTGGTTCGGACCCGGCAGCGTGTTCGCTGCGATTGCATTGGCTATGCCACCGAAGCCCAGCGAAACTGGATCATTGACAGCATTGACGCATTTTTCGAGAAGTTGGGGATTATTACATAGGTAAAACTTTGACAGGACTATTTTGCCGGTGTTCAACGTCTTGTCCTCAAATATAAAAAAAATTTAAGTGTTGAGTGATCTAAAGTTCTAAGTGATCTAAAGTTAATGAATCGCTGCGCTCTATCTTTTATAAAAATAGATAGAAATCATTAACTTTAGGCACTTTAGCTCACTTTAGTCACTTTTAAAGAGAAATCAGTTCCGGTATATAAGATTCCGGATATCGACTGGGTGAGAGTGACTTCTAGGATGTTGTTTAATCGTTTATATACGGCCATTATTGTGGTTTGGGTTGTTCTGGTGACCCTTGTTTTGGGTATCGTGGTCATTTTGGTGGCCCTTTTTAGCCGAAACGGTAATGTCCCCCATCTGATTGCCAGAGCCTGGGCCCGATCAATCTTAATGGTTGCGGGAATTCCGGTACAGGTGGAGGGCATTGAAAATTTGAACATAGATGGTTCGTACATCCTGATGCCCAATCACCAAAGCAATTTTGATATACCCGTATTATTGGGATGTCTGCCAGTCCAATTCAGGTGGCTGGCTAAAGCAGAGCTATTTAAAATTCCTATATTCGGTCGCGGTATGCGCGGCTGCGGTTATATCAGCATTGATCGCTCTAATCGCAAATCGGCTTTTCGGAGCCTGGCAGAGGCCGCCCAAAAAATACGAGATGGTGTTTCCGTGCTCATTTTTCCTGAAGGGACTCGCAGTTGGGATGGTGAGATCCAGCCTTTCAAGAAAGGCGGATTTGTGTTATCGGTGGATGCTGGTGTCCCCATCATTCCCATCATCATATCAGGCACCCGCGCGGTGATGCCCAAAGGTAAACTAATGATCCGCAGATTACCGGTTCGAATGCAGATACTGACTCCCATTGCTACATCCAACTATACAAGAAAAACCAAAGACGAGCTCATGGGTGTTGTCAGAACTACCATTTCTAATGCCTATAGAGATAAAGTTGACGACTAAACCATGCCACTAAAAATCATACCGCTGGGAGGCTTGGGTGAAATCGGTCTCAACATGATGGTCTATGAATATGACGATGTCATTTTCATTGTTGATACCGGCTTGATGTTCCCGGAAGACTATATGCTGGGGGTGGATTATGTTATTCCCGATATGGACTACATCCGCAGCCATCACGACAAGGTGCATGCCATCGTGCTGACACATGCACATGAAGATCATATTGGTGCGCTCCCTTTTTTGTTGAGGGAAATCCAGGTTCCCGTTTATGCCACTGCTTTTACGCTCGGAATTGTCCGACATAAATTAGAAGAACACGATCTGACCGGCGTTGCCGAACTCTACGAAATCTCACCCCGGGACTCGCTGCGAATCGGTCCTTTTGAGCTTGAATTCATCAGTGTCTGCCATAGTGTGGTCGATGGCGTGGGCTTGGCAATCAAAACGCCGGTTGGCAATATTATCCACACGGGCGATTTTAAAATCGATCACACGTCGCCGGAAGGCCTGCGGACCGATGTGAATCGATTCGCTCAGTGGGGTGAGACCGGCGTGCTGGCCCTACTTTCCGATTCCACCAATATTGAAAAGGACGGCTATACCATTTCCACTGAGCAAATCGGGTCCAAACTTGCCCAGTTGGCGGCGAACTGCGCTGGTCGGATCATCGTTTCCTTGTTTGCATCCAATATAACGCGCATTCAGCAGATTGTGGATATTGCTGCCGCCCAGGGTCGTAAAGTGGTTTTTAATGGACGCAGCATCGAGTTGAGTGTCCGCATAGCCAAAGAATTGGGTTACTTGAAATTTCCGGTCGACATGGAAATTGAAGTGGATGATCTGGATGACTTACCCGACAATGAAATTGTGATGGTTATGACGGGCAGCCAGGGGGAGCCCATGTCCGCGCTGACACGCATGGCTGTGGGAACGCATAAACAAATCACCATTAAACCGGCGGATACGATTTTATTGTCATCCAAGTTCATACCAGGGAATGAAAAAGCGATCGCCAATATCATCAACAACCTCTATCGTCGCGGTGCCAATGTCATCTATGAAAAGATCTCCGCCATTCATGTATCCGGGCATGCCTTTCGTGAGGAGTTAAAGTTGATGATTAACTTGGTGAAGCCCAGGTACTTTATTCCCATACATGGTGAATACCGGCATTTAATCCTTCACAGCCGTCTCGCCCAACAGGTGGGTATTCCTGCCAAGAATATTCTGGTGGCCCAGAACGGCAACATTGTCGAGTTTTCGAAGCGCGGCGTCAGCCTTAAAGAAATAGTGCCCACAGGTAAGGTCCTGGTGGATGGAAAAGGTATTGGTGATGTGGGACGTAGTGTTCTCAAGGAACGCAGAACACTTTCCAAAGAGGGGCTTGTGGTGGTGAACATGGCCTTTGACGAGGAAACCGGTATCGTTGTCTATGGCCCCGATATTGTTTCGCGCGGTTTTGTATTTGAAACCGAAACCGGGCACCTACTGGGCGATGCCCAATGTGTCGTTCTGGAAATTGTAGAAGAACTGGGACCGGAAACGCCAAACCGCATTGAAAAAATCCGAAACAAGGTTCGCACGGCCTTACGACAATATTTTTTCTACACTATTGGACGGCGCCCGGTTATATTGCCGTTTTTAATCGAAATTTAGGTCGTGACATGCGTAAAGAGATAATCGGCATCTTGCTGTTCTTTCTGGTCATTTTCAGCATGATCAGTCTGCTCAGTTACAGTCCCAACGATCCTTCCATCAACAATGCCAGTGCCGGTGGGGATATTCATAATTTATTTGGGGTCTTCGGCGCCCATACGGCCGGTATTCTGGTGGGCTTGTTTGGTATCGGATCGTTTTGGCTACCCTTGCTTTTGTTGCTTATGAGCATTCAAGTCTTTGGCCAGTCAGCCAGCCGAACCATGCTATTCCAAGCTTTAGGCGGGGTGCTGTTGATTATTACCACCGGCAGCCTGTTGGCATTTCACAACGACACACTTTCGCTCCTGGGAAACCAGTTTTCCAGTGGCGGCATCATCGGTATTCCTTTAAAATCTTTTTTTGTGAAATACACTAATGCCAGCGGTGGTTTAATCATCCTGCTCTTAATATGGTTGATCGGATTCATGCTGGCAACCGGATTTTCACTCCTCCGTTTTTTTGAGTTGGTTCGTCAGAAAGGTGCGATTGTCTACGATAAAGCAAAAACCCTCGTGATCAAATGGCGCGAGCGGCGCCAAAAGGCGAAAAAACGTAACCAGGCCATTAAAAAAACAAAAAGACGCAAAGAACCGCAGGTTACCATCCAGAAGCCTAAATCCAAACCCAAGCCCATAAAAAGGGTACCGGCACCCAAGCAGGAAGTATTTGAATTTATGCATGGTGACAAAGGTTTTCGACTACCCTCGATTAACTTTTTGGATGATCCGGATAGCGAACCGGTTTCAGCCGATAATGAAAATTTGCGGATGCAGTCCAAGCTGCTCACCAAGAAGCTGGAAGATTTTGGCGTGCAAGGCAGCGTCGTGACTGTTACACCCGGACCGGTCATCACCACTTTCGAGTATGCGCCGGCGCCGGGTGTTAAAATCAACAAGATTGTCAATTTGTCCGACGACCTGGCATTAACGCTGCGGGCCACGAGTATTCGGATCGTGGCGCCCATCCCGGGAAAAGCCGCAATCGGCATCGAGATACCGAATACAGAGCGGGAGACGGTCCGTTTCAAGGAGATCGTAGTTTCCACAGCCTTTGAAAAGTCGAAGTCACCATTGACGCTCTGCTTGGGAAAGGACATCGTTGGGAATCCCGTGGTTACCCAGATGAACAAGATGCCGCACCTGTTGATTGCCGGTGCCACCGGTGCCGGCAAGAGTGTAGCCCTGAACACCATGATCAGCGGTTTTTTATACAAATCATCACCGGATGACCTGAAACTGATCATGGTGGATCCCAAGCGGATCGAACTCTCCATGTATGATGGTATCCCGCATTTAATCACCCCCGTGGTAACCAGTGCGAAGAAAGCCACCAATGCCCTGTTTTGGGCCGTCAAAGAAATGGAGCGCCGTTACGAGGTGTTGTCGGAACAGCGAACCCGCAACGTGGATCAATACAATAAAAAGATTGCCAAGCAAGGAGCGGACGAAGATGGCAATCCGCCTGAGCGGCTGCCCTATATCGTCATCATCATCGATGAACTGGCCGATTTGATGATGGTGGCCTCGCGGGATGTGGAGGTCGCTTTGACCCGACTGGCCCAGATGGCGCGGGCGGCCGGCATCCATTTGATCATTGCTACCCAGCGGCCTTCCGTGGATGTGCTGACTGGCATCATCAAGGCCAATTTTCCAACCCGCTTGACCTTCCAGGTGTCTTCTAAAACCGATTCGCGTACCATTATCGATACCAACGGGGCCGAGAGCCTTCTGGGCAACGGCGATATGCTGTTTTTACCGCCGGGTGCGGCCAAGCTCCAGCGGATTCACGGTGCTTTTATTTCCGAAGCCGAAGTGGCGCGTATTACCGAGTTTTTGCGATCTCAACAGCCGCCCGATTATCAAGAGGAAGTGGTGCAAGCGCCCGAAAAAGAGAGCTCGGAAGGTGGTGAAATCGAATACGATGAAAAATATGATGATGCGGTGGCTCTAATTACCAAGACGCGGCAGGCCTCCATATCCATGATCCAGCGTCATTTGCGGATCGGATACAACCGGGCAGCCCGCATCATCGAGACCATGGAACAGGAAGGGCTGGTGGGTCCTTCAGACGGGGCTAAGCCAAGGGAAGTGCTGGTAAGGGGCTATGACGACATGGATTGATTCCCACCGGGCAATGCTGAGTGACATCAAAGGTTTTTTAGATCCACACGAAGGCCTGGCGCTTTATCAAATGGCCCTTAAGTCCAGCCGACGGGGACCCTGTCTTGAAATCGGCAGTTACTGTGGAAAGTCGACTGTCTACATCGGCAGGGCTTGCCGGGAGAATAACGCCGTATTGTTCAGCATCGACCATCACAGGGGGTCGGAGGAGCAGCAGCCCGGCGAAGAATATTTTGATCCCGACCTGTTTGATTATGAGTCATTCCAAATCGACACCTTCAAAACCTTCCGGCAGACGCTTTCACATGCCAATCTTGAGGAGACTGTCGTCCCTATGGTTTGCCGCTCGGATGTGGCCGCCCGCTGCTGGAAGACACAGCTATCACTGGTCTTTATCGATGGCGGTCATGCGGCTGAAACGGTTCAGTCCGATTACCACTGCTGGGCCCAGCATGTCATGCCCGGCGGTTATCTGGTATTCCACGATATATTCCCAAATCCGGCCGACGGCGGTCGGGCACCATACGATGTCTACCAGTCTGCGTTAGCGTCCGGTCAATTCATGGAAGAACCCATGATCAAGAGCTTGGG
>Ga0180435_10005098_pt1 | contig 12829 bp, 12 predicted proteins | sample SS_ome_3_FD_132467 | JGI IMG/M metagenome (GOLD analysis project Ga0180435, IMG submission 132467) | Hypersaline lake sediment archaeal communities from the Salton Sea, California, USA - SS_3_S_1 metaG | ecosystem: Environmental > Aquatic > Non-marine Saline and Alkaline > Hypersaline >... | reverse complement strand
ATCGGGGCCACCATTATCAGTTTCTCAGGCGTGTGGGTCAAAGCCAGTCATGTGACGCCAACGGTTTCGGCTTTCTACCGCGTCTGTTTCGGCGGTTTCTTTTTGCTGATGGTATGCCTCGTTAGACGAGAAGTAAGCTGGCGGGGACATAAGAACGCCCTGCTTTCAGTGGTCTGTGGCTTTTTTTTTGCGCTTAATCTTATTTGTTACAATTACAGCATTCATTGGATAGGACCCGGCCTGGCTACGATATTACCCAGTTTTCAGGTGTTTATTTTGGCGGCGGTAGGGGTGCTGGTATTCAAGGAAAAGCTCCGGATGGCTCTGGTCCTATCTATACCGTTGGCCTTCGTCGGCATATTTCTTATTGTTGGGTTCCAATGGCGGTATCTGGATAGCACCTATCATATCGGCCTCGCACTCGGAATTGCAGCGGCCCTATTTTACGCGGCTTTTCTGCTTTCGCTCCGCAAACTGCAGACCGATTTACCCGGGGGTTCCCGATTCTATGTGCTCATGACGGTATCGTTAATTACGGCATTTATTTTGGCTGGTGAAGTGATACGAACGGGCGATGGTTTTCAAATACCGGACCTGCAGACGCTTTGGGCTTTGCTCGCTTTGGGTCTGGGCAGCCAGGTGATTGGTTGGCTGCTGATAACCAATGCGTTGCCGCATGTACGCACATCGCTGTCGGGTTTGATTTTATTGCTGCAACCGGCCATGGCTTTTGTATGGGACGTTGGTTTCTTTCACCGCACCACCACTGTTGTCAATTGGCTGGGTGTCGCACTTGCCTTAACAGCCATTTACATCGGAATGGTTCATTCTGAGCGGCATGGCCCGAAAAACAATAATTCAAAATTGTAACAAATGATTACAAATAGTTCGAATTTGTAATAAATAATCCTTCCTGCTTGCCGACTTTCCACGTTCTTGAGGCAATCATTTTAAAAATATTACAATATATTCAATAGGTTAAATTTGTAATACTATTCTTTGGCCTCAAGATGGCATATCCCTTGCTGTGCCTACTCACAATATGATCAAACCAGCTTAAATCAATTCCCAAAGAGGAGGCTCCATTTTGAAGAAAGCGCATATTGTATTCGGATTACTGAACCTGATGGTCTTGCTACCGGCTACCGCTTTTGCAGGTGATGGCAACGTCGATACGGGCGATACCGCCTGGCTGATTGTCGCTACAGCTCTGGTGATGATGATGACGCCGGCCGGCCTGGCTCTTTTTTACGGCGGGATGTCCCGATATAAAAATTTGTTGAATACATTGGCCATGACCTTTGTGTCCTATTGTTTGGCCAGTGTGATCTGGATGATATGGGGTTATTCATTGGCGTTTGGTCCTTCCAAACTGGGGATCATTGGCGGATTGGATCATTTTTTTCTCGCAGGAATCTCCGTTGACTCCGTGTCCGGTTCGATCCCGACCTTTGTATTTGTTCTGTTTCAAATGACATTTGCGGGAATTACCGTTGCACTCGTGCTGGGCGCTATCGTTGACAGAATGAAATTCTCAGCCTGGATCATTTTTACAGTTTTATGGTTGACGGTGGTTTACGCTCCGGTTGCCCATTGGGCTTGGGGTGGCGGTTGGATGGGTAACATGGGAACCCTCGACTTTGCCGGTGGAACGGTCGTGCACATTAATGCGGGGATTGCCGGTCTGGTATTGGCCATTGCGGTTGGAAAACGGATTGGCTATGGCAAGGACGCCATGTTTCCTTCCAGCATCACCTTAACGAGCCTGGGGGCAGCACTCTTGTGGTTTGGCTGGTTCGGGTTTAACGCCGGCAGTGAGTTAGCCGCCGACGGGGTGGCCGGTTCTGCATTTCTGGTCACCAATACATCTGCATCCATCTCGGCCCTGGCGTGGATGTCTACCGAATGGGCTGTCACACGTAAACCGACGGTTTTGGGTATTGCATCCGGTGCTGTGGCGGGGCTGGTGGCGATCACCCCGGCGGCCGGTTTTGTCAATTTGCAGACTTCTCTGATAATCGGACTGGTGGCCGGCGTCCTCGGCTATTTTAGTATCGCCACCTTGAAAAGCCGAATGGGATATGATGATTCTCTGGACGCTTTTGGGGTTCATGGCATATGCGGGATCTGGGGTGCCCTGGCAACGGGTCTATTTGCCAATCCGGCTGTCACCGAAGGCGCCCGGGGGCTTTTTTATGGCAACCCCAAACAGCTATGGATTCAATTTGTATCCATTGTCGGTACCGCCGTTTATTCAGCTGTTGCCACGATCATTGTTATCGGCATCACCCGCGTGGTCACCAAAGGACTACGCGTGGATTCAGACACAGAGATACAGGGTCTTGATCAAGCGGTCCATGGCGAGCGTGGCTTTGAAATGTTTTAATTCGTGCTGTCGGATATACCGGCACTCAGTAGGTATTGAACCATTGTATCTGAATTTTGGTCTTGGCCGGACCTGTGAAAGACAATACCGGTATGATAATGATCGGGAGGCCTCGGTATCGAGTAAACAACATCACCGGTAATCTGGATGGATTCCTGATCGGGAATTGACACGATCACCCGTACCGTGGCGGCGTAAATCGGGCCGCCACTTTCCAACAGCAGGCCCTTATCACTAATATTAATAACCTGACCAATATCCTGCTTCACCATTGTTTCGTGGGCATCCGCACTTTCGAAACTGACACGACACTGAATAGCCGTTCGCGCGTGTTGCCTACGTTCAATCATGATTTTCCCCCAGTTTGGATTTCACATATTGAATGATCAGTGAGGCGATTTCCCCGGCTTTTCCTTCGATGCGTATATGGGCCATTTGATCCATTTCAGTAGGTCCTAAATTAATAATCACCAGGGTGGCACCGGCTTGCCTGGCATATTGTGGGATCAAATTGGCCGGGAAGACTGACAAGGTAGACCCCATCACGATACAGACATCACATGACCTGGACCGGCGCTCAGATTCCAAAAGAATTTTTGACGGCAGCTGTTCACCGAATAAAACTGCGTCGGGTTTTAACATGCCCATACAAAAATGACAGGCAGGGTCTGCCATGCCCTGGTTGAGCCAGCCAGCGACCGTTTCCATGGGATAACGACGGCCACAACCTAAACAAACTGCCCGACTAAGGTTCCCATGTAACTGAAACACCAGGTCTTCAGGGACACCGGCTTTTTGATGCAGGCCATCCACGTTTTGGGTGACAACACCGTAAAGCTTGCCAAGGCTGTTTAACTCGGTAATGGCATAATGGGCTGCATTGGGCTGGGCCTTTAACATGGCCAGATCCCCGCTGGAAAGCATCTGCCATTGCCTTTTGCGAACTTCCTCATCAGACAAGAATTTTTCAATGGTAAAATCATCAGGATCATATTTCTGCCAAATACCGTCCGGCCCTCTGAAGTCCGGAATTCCGCTTTCAGTACTGATGCCAGCCCCGGTAAAAATCAACACGCGCTGGGACGTCGCAATCAGTTCGGCAACGGCTTCGGCTTGATGTTGCCATTCGGTCATATGATTCCCCCTAAACATTTTTCAAATAAGCTGTATTTCAGGCATTCAACCCATATGCTATTAGGCGTTTAGGCCGTTGGACTATTAGCTGCTAACAGCCTAACGGTCTAAACACCTAACAGCCTGTTAGTCACTGACAATTTTGGAAACGTTAGGAATCGTGTCGGCGTCACCTCGCCGCATGTACTTGCTTTCCCCATCCCTGGCGGTGACGTTCTCATAAACACCATCATCACGCCGGACCAGTTTTGTGAAGCCCAGATCGCGAAGTTCGCTGTTGGATTTGGAGACGGTGATGCCCGCAAGGGAAATTAACTTTTTTACCGGCTGACGGCATTGCGGGCACAACTTTAATTTTGCGTCGTCCACAGATTGAACGACTTCAAAAGTTGGGCCCAGGGAACAGGATGCTTCAATATGTTCATATTCGTATACAGGCATATATTTCTAAATTAATCGGTTTAAATGCTTCCGATCCCGATCCCGATAGCGATCCCGATTTCGAAAAGGTCTCCACCAAAAGCATTTCTACAACAAAACGGGAGATGGTCCTTATGCTTTTAAAATGTCAGGCACAGTTTATATAACATGCACACCGGAACCGTGTCCAAAGGAAAATGGTCACCGGGTTCGCAACCTTGAAATGAATTTAAGGGAAAGAGCGATTAAGCAATCGCAACGGATCGATTGGGGTTGAACCAACATTGACGCCCCAGTGAAGATGGGCGCCGGTTGCACGTCCGGTTTTTCCCACACGAGCAATGGTTTGTCCCTGGCTGACCAAATCGCCGGGTGTAACGAGTATTTTATCTAGATGCATATAAATCGAAGTAACACCGAGCCCATGATCCAGGACAAGCGTTTTCCCCATCAAATACATGTTGACGTCAACCATGCGAACGATGCCGTCTGCCGGACATTTGACGGGGTGGCCGCGCGGGGCACGTAAATCGACACCGGAATGAAACTGTTTGGGCTTGCCGTTTAGAATGCGGTTTAAGCCAAAGGGGCTCGTTACGGGACCGTTGAGCGGTTTTTGAAATCCTTTTTTAAGGAAAAGGGGTACAGGGTAGGGTGAATCCGCTCGAATTTTGCGTATCCTGCGGATGTCGGCGACAACCCGACGCTGCTGTTCCGGGGTCGGTGTGACATATTTTTTGGGCAAACCCTTGATATGCTGCGTGCGCCACGAAAAGGCCAAAATACGAACATCCCGGCTAAGGGTTTGGTTTTGATAACGGACCATAAAACGGATGTCATTTTTCCGACTCCGTGGCACCGGTTGAACGAAATAGCCACGGGGCCCTACAACCAGACGATTGTCCATGGTGCTGACTATCGCTCCGGGATCGGTTCGACCTACGATTAAATCGCCTTGAAAGGCAGTTTCAGGCAGATTCAGTTCCAGCGACAAAACCGCCGGGGTATGACATAATAGAGCGATTAGGGCTAAACTGAAAATATAGCTATGTTTTTCAAATGGGCGTCGTCCTATCATTTTACTCCTTACGATCTATATTTCGGCCGCTATGCTGAAAATATTTAATCCAAGTTTATATGTATCTGAAATCATGAGTCGTTAGCGCTGAATGCTTCGCTCTTAGCTGGCAATTGCAAAGAGCTAAAAGCTAAGATCGAAGAGCTGAATAATAACTTTTGGCACCTTAGCATACCTTAGGCACTTTTTGCTAAAAAGATTCTTGGAACAAAACATACGGAAAGATCCCAAAGCGACTCACCCCAATATCGTCAGTGTCGATGTCGGCTTCATTGCCGATACTGAAAATCTGGTCGGCCAGTCCGCATAACTGGTCTGGACAACTAGCTTACCTCGTTTTTCATTGCAATGAACTTCGGGCGATAAACTCAGGAAAGCCTGGTTTTTCAATGTATAGGCGGCAATAACCTGCAGATTGTCGCGTCGTTTATCATCGGGTCGATCGGGATCTCGAAATGTAAAAATGATACCGCCACCAAAGGCCAGGCTGGTTTCGAATGTATAAAAAATAGTCGGTACCGGCGCCAAGCCGATTTTCTTTGTTTTTTCAGGGGAACCCTTTTCGGCAGTATCATCGGCTGAATTAGCTTGGGATTCAGTTGCTAGGGACGACTCAACTTCGGGGAGATCATCAACAGACAAAGGAGGCGATAGGACCATAAACATAATAGCGCAGCACAACAGGCAATGGATCAATTTCGGCAAAGAGTAGAACCTTTCTCATCAGTGTGATCTAATCTACTTGGCGTAATCTAATGCAATTTTAGATTCCACGTGAAGCCCAGATTACAATAACATAAGGCACCCGAAAGGTGCGCGCGAATTCCCTGACACAATCCGCGTGGCCTGTCCACTAAACAGTCTATTTAAATAAAACGCCAATATTGTCATCTCCGGAAACATCCGGTTTGAACCATGTCATTGCAGCGTGGGCTTGACCCTAAATGGAAAGGTAAGATATACTAAACGAGCATTTCTAAAGAATCAACCCAATTACATGTAGTTATAAATTTTCATATCCTGACGCGTACAAACAAGCATGAAACATTTAGAAGGATCATTCACTTGGATCCTTGACCCCTCGGATCCTTGGATCCTTGCTTAGAATGAGAGGCATGGCTATGTCAAAACCCTTTAATCAGCTGATTTTATGGGCAGCCATCATGATCGTTGTGGCTGGAGCCCTCATCATTATGTTTCGCAATGGCGGGCTTCTGGATCGCATGCGTTTTCAAATCCGATCGGATTTGCTGGCCGAGAATGCCAAGCTCGAATCTGAAATCATGGATTTGGAAGAGCAAATTGCTCAACTGGCCCAGCAAAATCGTCACCTGAAAAAAGTGCTGGTGGGTCGTACGTTTCGATTTTCAATTTTAGAGCAAACAAGTCTCGTGGAAGACGGGGGGGGCAGACGAAATCCGCAGGACCCCTCCGAAGTCCTGTCGGCGGAATCGACGTTAATCCGGCAGATCTATCAGGCATTACTGGCCGAAAAAGAACGTTGGGATACCTATCAGCAAAATCAGTATCGGTCGGTTTTGGCGGGAACCTTAGAACCCATTATCGTCGAAAGTGAGTACTTGGATTTCGTCGAGGCTGACAGCCGGGATTTATTTCTTGAAATTGAAAACACCTTGTACCTCCACAGACGACTCATTCGTGACGTGCGCTTGTTTCATGATGAGGTAATCTACCGGAACAAACGCAATGAGGAAGGTTCGTCTTATGAGTTGTTTGATTTGAAGCTCAGCTTGGAGCCATTTGCGAGAGAATCAGCGATAACCGATGCCTTACAGCAGTCCTTAAGCGCTTTAGGTACCGGTGTTTATCAGGATGAAGCCGCCGAGACATTGGAAAGATTGGGGGGCATTTTTGTGGCACCCATTCAGACCCTTTCTGATTGGCTGGCCTCGACAGATGAATCATCAGGTCCCAAGCCTTATAATTATAATTTTTATATCGTCTTTGGGAAAAAGCTGATCGATTATGCCGATTCGCTGGCCGAGCAAACCATGATTCCCCTGGCACCATCGGCGCTAGGCGAGCTGGATTTTTTTAGTCGTAGAATCAGGCAAAGTCTGATTCGACTGCATGAAGCCGGTAGTCAAAGCCTGATCGATGATAGCATTCTGGATTTGGAAGTGTTGGAGCGTGAAATGCAACAATAGGGTTCAAGGGGTCGAGGATTCCAGGGTTCAAGTGAAGCTCTCAGCAATAAGCGATAAGCCCTGAGCTGCTTCTGGCTAAAAACTTACAGCCGGTTGCTGGTGAAAAGCATTATAGCCTCCAGCTGTTCAGGCCTGGTTTCTTAGATACGATCGCCAGCGATCAAACTGGCTTTTCAGAATTTCATAGGACTGGTCATTGTCAATATCCAATGCAGCGCCGGGGTAGGGGACTTCCAGGCTGGCAAAACGGGTTTTAAGGATCTGGGAGATGGTCGTTTCCAGGTCCTTGCGCGGGACCCAGCGTTTAAAAATAGTCGTCAACCTGGGCAGATTGAGTTTGGCGGATATCAGCGAGAACTGCATGCCAAAAATGAGTCCGAAATTTCTTAGCGGTTGGATTCGCAGGAGATAGAGGGCCAACAGCAACATGTTGATGAGTCGCTTTTGGTAACGGTACTCATACATTTTATTGATATGGACCCGATGGTGGACTCTGGCAGGCCTTACCATGTGCAGGTTGTTGATCCGGTAGTTCCTTTCTTTCATATGCAGATAAGCCATTTTTATGCCCGGTCGACCTTTGCCAGGGTAAAAGTATTCCATGGCTTCTTCGGTTGTTAGTCCCAAGATGTAGTCATAATCTTCCAACCGACATTGCTCAATAAAATAGGTAATTTCATAGGCCGTGATCAACGGCGAGTCGCATGGCACCACCAATACGGCTTTGTCGGCGTAGGCTTCCAGATCCGCTGAGTGGTCATTGCTGTTGGTCGGCAAAGATGCCAGAAAAGCATGCCAGACATTTTCCAACAAGTTGGATTTTTGTTCGAGTATTGTGATACGTTTGGGTTGATCCAGATCGATTTTCGCTTTTTGGAAGGCCGCATCGAGCTGTTTTCGGGGACCGATGACGTATATATTATCTATCGATGGTACCTGTTGGAGGGCCTCGAGAACATATTGAATACAATAGCGCTCTTTTATTTTGAGCAGGGCCTTGTACTGGTTGCGAACCTTATAGCTGTATTTGCTTTCGCCCGCCACCAGAATGGCATCGTATTGTTGTTGGGCGTTCATCAACTTTGTATTTCAGATCCTCTTCTAGGCGAGCACACCATGCCGAAATTCCAATTGCCGCGGGTACCAAACAATTGGTTCATGACCATGAAATCGGGATGGATTGGTGGTGCTATTTATGGTACGCCCGGCTGGGTTCGAACCAGCGGCTTTCAGCTCCGGAGGCTGACGCTCTATCCACTGAGCTACGGGCGCATGGGGGCAAATTAATGAAAGCAAGCAAGGATGTCAACCTAAATTGAAGGGCCTTGTTCAAATCGAAAAACAAACACTCAACTTCGAAGATCAAAGGAGTCAGAAGACAGGAGACAGAATTCAGAAGGCTATTTGCTCGACAATTATGCTGGATCCCCTTTTTCAAGAGGATGACAGCCGGAGACAGCTGGGATGCTGGGATGTCAGGAAGCTTAGATCTATTAACATGTAACTTGAACCCTAAAAACCGAAACACGACCCGTAACTCGCAACCCGAATCACGCAACTCGTAGCGCATCTTCTCTTATGAAACTTCATGAGTTTCATTCTGGATCAAACAGGCCGTTTTTTGGGCCGGCGGCTGGGCTGACTTCTGACTCCTGTATTCTGTCTCCTTAAATCAGGCGAGCAAGGGTCTGCTTGGCTTCGCCCACTACATAGAGCGAGCCGGCAATGCAGATAACATCGTCCGGATCTGCGGTTGCCATAGCGTGGGTGACGGCTTGGTCAACGTCCGGAAAGCAGGTCACATCCGAAACATGTTGCTTGGCTTCTGCATACAGAATTTCGGGTTCGAGGGCCCGATCAATAATGGGGCGGGTTACAATGACCCGACTACACTGCTTCATCAAGGGGCCTAGCATAGCCTTGTAGGGCTTATCATCCAAAATACCTGCTATAAGCGTTAATTTACGACTACGCAGGTTTTCCTGCAGATAATTGGCCAGGTTGCGGGCGGCTGCCAGGTTATGGGCGCCATCCAAAATGATCAACGGGGATTGGCCGACGAATTCGAGACGGCCCGGCCAGACGGTATTTTTAAGCCCTTGGCGCAGATGGTTTTCGGTGAAATTTAGCCTATTTTTTTGAGCCAAAGTTTCACAGGCAGCCAGCACCAGGGCGGTGTTATTGACCTGATGGGGGCCAATCAGGCTGGTCTTTAAATTTTTCCAAACGTTTGACATGCCGTAATAATTAAAGCTGCCATTGGGGTTCGTGCGTACGCGGAAATCACGGCCATATCGATAAAACGGGGCTGATTTACCAGCAGCTATCGATTCCAGTACAGACAATGCTGAGGGCTGACGGGCGCCGGTTACCACTGGGATTCTTGCTTTTATAATGCCGCCTTTTTCTGCTGCAATCTGTGCGATTGTATTGCCCAGGTACATTTTATGCTCCAACGAAATATTGGAGATGATACTGCCAGCCGGCTTGATGATGTTGGTGGCATCCAAGCGTCCGCCCATGCCGGTTTCGATGATGGCCCAATCCACTTTTTGTCTGGCGAACTCGACCAAAGCCATGGCGGTGGTAAATTCAAAAAACGTCGGTTCCCGGGATCCTTTGTGGACTTTTTTGACCGCTTGGTACGCTTTTACGACATCTTTGTTGCTTATCTGCTGACCGTTGATGCTGATTCTTTCATTAAAGTCGATCAGGTGGGGGGACGTATACAGACCGGTGCGATATCCGGCCTGCTGCAGGATGCTGGCAATGCTGGCGGCAATGGAACCTTTACCGTTGGTACCGGCAATGTGGATACATGCAAATGTACGCTGAGGATTGCCCAGGCCGTTTAAAATATTTCGGATGGTTGCCAATCCCAGCTTGATTCCGAAGCGCTGCAGCGCAAACATTTCCTTTAGGATGGAATTGTATTTATTTTGAATCATCCGAATTTAACCTACTCTTGTCGTTAAATTGGTTTGCAACCAAAAAAAACTCTATACACTGCTAAACGGATTCCAGGATTCCAGGGCCAAGGGGCCAGGTGAAATATCGAATATTGATTCCAGAATTTTGAATGTCGAAGTATCTTTTTGGCTATCAGCGCACTTCAACATTCTAGATTCCATGTTCAATATTCAGCATTTGTTTTGAAAAATGGCGCCGTCTGTTTCTAATGAATTTAACTCTCATCATAAGCCACTGACAGCGTTGGTAGTCGTGGACAAACAACTTCTTGAGAAACCCAAATAAAAACCCGGCAGATTGCTGATAATCTGCCGGGTTTTTTAAAAAAAATTATTTATCGGTACCTGCGTCTTGAAGCGGCAATTCGTTGGCGTCGCAAAGCTTCCCGTTGCTTGCGCCGCCGGTATTCGCTCGGCTTTTCATAACTTTTTTTCAGCTTCAACCGCTTGAAAAGTCCGTCGTTTTGAATTTTTTTCTTCAAGATCCGCATGGCTTTTTCAAGGTCGTTGTCGTAAACCTTTACTTCAATAGCCTTCAAACTTCATCGCCCCCTTTTTACCACGGAATATGCTTGGATATTTCCGATCGTTCATTATCGCCCAAAAGCGTATACTAATAATGTGTTTATCGAATTGCAAGCAAAAAAAGGCTGAAACGACAGAAATTTAAGCCCAATGTTTCCGGCACTGCGATTCGACGGACTGGTAGCTAAAACTGTTTATAATTTTGACAGTAATTCGGCCGTAACATCCTTGACGCTGGGTTCACCATCTAGGGTGATATACTTCAACCCGTCGCTCTCTGCAGCCAGATCTCTAAAATAGTAGGCTGAGGCCAAGGTGCCCACTTCCGTGTCGTAATAAATATTGTGGCGTTTATTAATGGCGTCTTCATCCTGATCGTCGGAACGGGTTTTCAGCTCGCCGCCGCAGACACGGCATTTGTCACCATTGGGTTTAATGGCATCGATAAAGATGTTGTTGGGATGATTATTATCGTTGACGCACAGGCGCCGGCCCATGATTCTGTTCTTGGCAATTTCACGGTCGAGAAGGATTTCAACGACGATGTCAAGGCTCATATTGGCTTCTTTTAAGGCCTCATCCAGTTTGATGGCCTGGTTCTTATTGCGAGGGAAACCATCCAGCAGCCAGCCATCCTTGCAGTCATCTCGTTGCAGACGGTCCAAGATCATCGGTATCGTAATTTCGTCGGGTACCAAATCTCCTTTGTCAATATAGGATTTCGCCTGGGCGCCCAATTCGGTGCCATTGGAAATATTTTCACGGAATATGGCTCCGGATTCAATATGCGGGGTATTGTATTTATCCTTTAGAATAGCGCCTTGGGTGCCTTTGCCACTGCCATTTGGTCCAAAAAATAGAATGTTCATTTAATTCTCCTTTCCTTTAATTAAAATTACTCCGGCGGCGATCGCCGGAGCAATTTAAATTTTTTAATGTGCTTCTACAGGATACCTATGGTCTATGTCAAGCCTCATGAATTTCCAGACGATGGAGACATTTGCGATGCTATTGTTGCTGCCAGTGCCAAGGCTTCTTTGGCATCTGTGATTTGGCCGCTGAGCTGGGCCTCTCTTATACGTCGCAGGATCGTTTTAAACAGGGGTGAGGGAGTTAAATGCAGGGTGTGAATCAGATCAAACCCGTTTATCAAGGCCGGCGTTTCTGATCGAAATATAAATTCGGCTGCATGACGGATAACAACATTCGCCAGAAAATTTTCAAATTCGTTTAGGAATTCCATTGGTTCCTTGGTTTTGGCCCGCATGTCGGCCAATGAAAGCATCAGTAAATCGTTGGTAAACCCCTGGGTTTGCATAAAAAAACGGGTCATGCCCTTGGATCCCAATTGATTGTGCTTGAAAGCTTTAAATAAATGTAATGGCCTTAGGTGGTGGTGAACCATCTGAACGATGGATTCCATCTCTTTTCTTGGCAATCTGAGACGCTTTCCGATTGCAGCACTTATTCGGGCCCCGACTTTATCATGACCATAAAACCGAATTTGACCCAAGGCGGATTTCTCTCGGGAGATGGGTTTTCCAATGTCATGTAAAAGGGCTGCAAGATGCAAGCGAATTCGCCTTTGGGGACTCACGCAATCAAACAGGGAAGCAATTTCCGGTTTGGTATTTATCAAGCCGTTGGTTAAATTTTCCAATGCCAGCACTGTTTGCAGACTGTGGTCAAAAACATCAAATTCATGCTGACGGCCCTGTCGGCAACCGACCAGTGCTTCTAACTCCGGGAGGATGTGAAACAGAATTCTGGAAGCGGTCATGCTTTTTAGCCAATAATGAACGCGAGGTCCTGCCAATATGGACGCGAGCTCTGCCTGAATGCGCTCAACCGCAGGTTTGCGTATCGAAGCGGCCTCTTGATGCAGCAATCGGCGGGTATCAGCTGCAATCTGAAACCCAAGCTGAGATGCCAAACGATAGGTTCTTAACAGGCGTATGGGATCAGCTTGATAGCCGGTCGGGGAAACCAGCCGGATCTGACGATCCCGTATATCCTTGATTCCCCGGGTGACATCGATGACATTGTGAGTCCAAACTTCATAGGCAATTGCATTGATTGTAAAATCGCGACGGTTCAAATCTGCTTCGATGCTGCCACCCTGCAATGCGGTGATATCGATAATGTGGCT
>Ga0180435_10005097_pt1 | contig 12830 bp, 10 predicted proteins | sample SS_ome_3_FD_132467 | JGI IMG/M metagenome (GOLD analysis project Ga0180435, IMG submission 132467) | Hypersaline lake sediment archaeal communities from the Salton Sea, California, USA - SS_3_S_1 metaG | ecosystem: Environmental > Aquatic > Non-marine Saline and Alkaline > Hypersaline >... | reverse complement strand
TTGACCAATGCCGAGCGCAAGGCTCAATTTGTGGCGCGCAGCCGGGTATTTGTGACCCATCCCCAGCGGGGCAAAATGCCGGTGATGCGGGTGATGCAAACCAGCGCCTGCGAGCACAACTGCCGCTACTGCCCCTTTCAGGCCGGGCAAAATTATCGGCGGGTGTGGCTGCAACCGGAAGAACTGGCCTCGGCCTTTGACCAGATGCAGCGCAAAAAGCTGGTGGATGGCCTGTTTTTGAGCAGCGGCGTGGTCGGCGGCGGGGTGGCCTCGATGACCCGCATGCTCGACACGGTGGATTTGGTGCGCCGCAGGTACGAGTACCGCGGCTACATCCATTTGAAGATTATGCCCGGCGCAGAAGCAGCACAAATTGAACGGGCCGCCCGCCTCGCCGACCGGCTGTCCATCAATCTGGAAGGAGCCAACGAAAGCCGCCTGCCGCTGCTGGCTCCCAAAAAAGATTTTAGCCGGGAGTTGCTGCCGCCGCTGTACTGGCTGCGCCGGAATCAAGCCAATCTGCCGCCCTGGGTAACGCCGCCCAGTCTGAGTACCCAATTCGTAGTCGGCCCCGCCGGCGAAAGTGACCAGGAATTGTTGACCACCGCCGACCGGCTGTACCGCCAGGCCGGGCTGGCCCGGGCTTACTATTCCCCCTTTAACCCGGTCCCCGGCACTGTTTTCGAAGACAAACCCCGCACCAATCTAACCCGCCAGCAGCGGCTCTATCAGGCCGATTGGCTGCTGCGTTTTTACGGCTTTACCCTGCCGGAGCTGCCCTTTGATGCTGACGGCAATCTCCCTCTGGTCCGCGACCCCAAAATTGTATGGGCCGAAACTCATCTGCGGGAAACGCCGCTGGAAATCAACCGGGCCGACCGGGCTGAACTGCTGCGCGTGCCGGGGCTTGGCCCCAAAACCGTCGAGGCCATTTTGGCGGCCCGCCGCCAGAGCCGCCTGGCCGATATGACCTCGCTGCGCAAATTGGGCGCACACACGGGCCGGATGACTCCCTACGTGCTGATTAATGGCCGTCGCCCCCCGTTTCAACTGACCCTGCCGGGTTGGTCCCCGTAGAATTTTGACAGCAGTCCCAACTCAGTTTATACTAGGATTTGTTGACATTGATGGCCCCCAAACGCACCCTGAGCCGCGTCGAAGGGTCGTTTTGGAGCTGATTTTGCCGCTTCGACAGGCTCAGCATGCGAAATCAGCATAATGTCAACAGGCCCTGAAATTCCTCCGTTCGTGTTGAATTGAAGTTGCTTCATTATCAACTTGGGAAGGGTGAAGTTGGGGGGAGCTACCCCCTTGCGAAGCATCCAGCCATGCTGGGCAAGCCCTCCCGGCCTGCGGCACTAAAATACAGTAGCGAACCTGCATGAATACCTCTCAATCAGCCGAAACGTATGATCCGACCCAATTCGAGCGTCCTTCGGTGACGGTTGATGTTGTCATCTTTTCCATTCTCGACGAACAATTAAAGGTGTTGCTCATCAAACGGAAAGCCTGGCCCTTTGAAGGCATGTGGGCCATCCCCGGTGGTTTTGTGCAAATAGCCGAAGATTTGGAAACCGCCGCGTACCGGGAACTGGCCGAAGAAACCGGCGTGCTTAAAGATGATGTCTATCTGGAACAGCTTTTTACCTTTGGCTGCCCGGACCGGGATCCGCGCACCCGGGTGATTACCGTGGCCTATTTTGCCCTGGTGGGTGCAGACAAGTTATCGCCTCAGGCTGCTACTGATGCGGAAGAAGTTGATTGGTTTTCGATATACAACCTGCCGCCGCTGGCTTTTGACCATGCCGATATTCTGGATTACGCCCTGACCCGGCTGCGCTACAAGCTGGAATATTCCGCGGTCGGATTTCAACTGTTGCCGGAAAAATTTACCCTGCGCGAGTTGCAGGACGCTTACGAAATTGTGTTGGGCGCCAAACTGGACAAAGGCAACTTCCGCAGCCGGCTGCGGAAAACAAACGTGGTGGAAATGGTAGACGGCTACCGCGAAACCGGGGGGCGACCGGCCCGTCTGTATCGCTTCCGCGATGATGCCGTGGCCGAAATCAAAACCCGGCGTTTGTTTCCGTAACAAGTTGCAGGGTCGCAAGGTCGCAGGGTCGCAGGGTCGCAAGATTGCAAATCAGCCAGCCAACTAACCAACTAACTAACCAAATTATTGTTGGGGCGGTAGATGTTTTATTCATCCTTCATTGGTCCGCCTTCATCCTTACTTTTACGAGGAGCAAGCTATGCAAACTCTTGCCATTTTAATGGCCGGCGGGGCCGGCACCCGGTTGACCGTCCTTTCTGACAAACGGGCCAAACCTGCCGTTCCGTTTGCCGGAAAATACAGGATCATTGATTTTACCCTGTCTAACTGTGTTAACTCCGGTATTTACGATGTGGCTGTGCTGACCCAGTACCGGCCTCACTCCCTGAATACGCATATCGGCATTGGCAAACCGTGGGATTTGGACCGCCAGCGGGGCGGTGTCCATTTACGCCAACCGTATCAAGGCGGCAACGCCGACCTGGATTGGTATCGGGGTACGGCCGACGCCGTCTACCGTAATCTGGATTTTATTCAGGAAAAATTGCCGGACATGGTTCTGATTTTGTCGGGCGACCACATTTACAAAATGGATTACCGGGAAATGCTGGAGTATCATCGCCAAAAAGGGGCCGATTTAACCGTGGCGGTGATGAATGTGCCGCTGGAAGAAACGGACCGCTTTGGCATTATGACCGTCAATCGCAATATGCGCATTACCGAATTTCACGAAAAGCCCAAAGAGCGCGACAAAGGCACTCTGGCCTCGATGGGGATTTACGTATTTGATACCAGGGTGCTGCTCGACCGCCTCTCTGAAGGCTCCGACGAAACCCCCCGCATTGACTTTGGCAAGCATGTTATCCCGGATATGATTGCACAGGATAAAGTGTACGCCTATCCCTTTGAAGGGTATTGGGTAGACGTGGGAACCGTTCATTCTTTTTGGGACACCAACCTGGCCCTGTGCGGCCCGGAAGGCAGCGCCGATCTGAATCTGCACGACCCCAATTGGGTAATCCATACTCGCAGCGAGGAGCGTCCGCCGGTAAAACTGGGGCCGCAAGCCCAGGTAACCGACAGCCTCATCTCCAACGGCTGTGTCATTCGGGGCCGGGTAGAACGGTCCGTGCTGTCGCCGGGGGTGTATGTTTCGCCCGGCGCGGTGGTCACCGAATCTGTCATCATCAACGACACCTGGATTGGCCCCGGCGCCATTGTCAACCGGGCCATTATTGATGAAAACGTGGTGGTCGGCGCCGGTACCAAATTAGGGTTTGGCGATGACCTGACCCCCAACCAGCAAATGCCCGACAAACTGGACTCCGGGATTTCCGTGGTCGGGGCCGGAGCGCAAATTCCCGGCGGGTTGACCATTGGCCGCAACGTATTAATTCATTCTGACCGGATTGAGAGCGATTTTCCGGGAACAGACATTTCCAGCGGGGAGACAATTTGATGAAAACTTTAGTGATGGTGATGGCCGGCGGAGCCAGCGAAGATTTGAGTGTGTTGACCGCAGTTCGGGCCGAACCGGCTATCCCCTTTGGCGGCAAATTTCGTATCATTGATTTTCTTTTGTCCAACTGTGTCAATTCCGGCCTGTATAACGTAGCCCTTCTGACCCAGTATATGCCCCGCTCTCTTAACGAACACGTCGGAGTGGGCAAACCGTGGGACCTGGACCGCTCGCAGGGCGGGGTGCGTTTGCTGCAACCCTATTTGGGGCCGGGGCAAAGCGGCTGGCAGCGCGGCACCGCCGACGCAGTTCGACATAATATGGATTTTGTAAGTGAGCAGCGGGTTGATAACGTTCTGGTTTTGGCCGGCGACCACATCTACAAAATGGATTATCGCCAGATGATGAAGTTTCACCAGCAAATGAAGGCCGATATGACCGTGGCCGTGCGGCGGGTTAGCCCCTTTGAAACGCATCGCTTTGGCATTGTCAGTGTGGATAGCGACATGCGGGTGACCGGCTTCAAAGAAAAACCGCGACGCTCCAAAGAAACCCTGGCCTCGATGGGGATTTACATTTTTAATACCGACACCCTGCGGGAAATTTTGGCCGATGACAGCCTGAATGATTTTGGCCGCGATATTTTGCCTGCTATTTTCCGCAGCCACAAAGTGGCAGCCTACACCTTTGAAGGGTACTGGGCCGATGTGGGCACCCTGCAAGCCTACTGGGAATCCAACATGGCCCTGCTGGCCGAAACCCCGGCCCTGGATTTGTACGACCCCGATTGGGTTATCCACACCCGCAGCGAGGAGCAGCCGCCGGTGCAGATTGGCCCTGAGGCCTGGGTGGGCGGCAACCTGCTGTCGAATGGCTGCATCATTGAAGGGGTGGTAGAACGCTCGGTGTTGTCGCCGGGGGTACGGGTGGCCGCCGGCGCCGAAGTGCGCGATTCTGTGATTATGAACGACACCGTCATCGAAGCGGGAGCCAAGGTACAGCGGGTCATCATTGATAAAGATGTAGTGGTGGGCGAAGGCGTCGAAGCCTGTTACGGAGTTGATAATGTACCCAACCGCCTCTATCCGAGCCGGTTAAATACCGGCCTGACCGTCATCGGCAAAGACGCGGTCATTCCCCCCGGCGTAAAAATAGGACACAATGTCATCATCAACCCCGGCGCAACCGCCGACATGTTTACCAGTGACTTTGTTCCCAGCGGTGAAGTGGTGTAGATAGGTTTTTGCAAATGGAGGGCAAAACAATGTCTCTATCTGAAATGAGAGTGAGGATAAAAGCCAGCATCTGGCAGACCATCGCCCAAAGCGGCGTTGACGTTTCGGCGGTGCCGACCGAGGATATGGATAAGTTGGTGGTCAACCTGACCGATACCGTCCTGCGGGAGATGAACGAGATGCTGGAAGAAATCGGCCCTGTGTCTGGCCCGGCTGGTCCGGATCAACCGGGTTCGACGGCGGATGATGAAGAACAGTTATTGTGGGAAGGCCGCCCGTTTTTATCGTTGAGTGTGCATTATAAAATTACCAACGAGCGGGTACGCTTAACCACGGGGTTGTTGGGCAAAGAGCGAGAGGATATTGAGTTGGTGCGGATTCAGGATGTGGACCACAAACAGAATCTCTCGGAACGGATGCTAAATATTGGCGACATTTATATCCGCAGTCACGACCCCAGTCATCCGGAGGTTGTATTGCAGAACGTGACCAAGCCGATGGAAGTCCACGAGATTTTGCGTCGGGCGGTGCTAAAAGCCCGGAAAAAATACAATTTAAGCTATCGAGAAGAAATGTAGATGTGAGTGCCTGTCCGTAAATTTTGCACTATCTTCAACAGAAGCCTCGGGGTAAAGTTGGGTTGAAAGACCAGACAAATCCAGGAGGCTTCTCTTTTTCAACCCGTTCAGGGGGTCGGGTTATCCGGTGGCGGTAAATCTTTCCAGGCCGAACCGGGGGCCGGGAAATTGTGGCATTGATTGCAGTAAATCTCCCCCGGTTGATGCATTTTGTGGCAGGCATGACATGCCATATCGGTGAAATGGGGCGGTTGGTGTGGATTGCGGTTCAGCGTTTCTTTATAATGGGCCGTCAATTCTCTGATTTCATCATAGCTTCCGTGTTCGTGGCAGCGAAAACACCAGTTGTTATCGTAGGTGCGTGTTTCCAGCGGGAGATCATAATCGCCGTTAATATACATTTTAATCTGCTCAACCTGTTCTTCGCGAGTGGGCAGATGGCAATCCAGGCAGGTTACGCCGACTGCGGCATGGGCCGCGGCTGATAAATCTTCACCTTGCCAGCTTTCCACATAGGGCTGCATAATATGGCAGGTGTTTCCGCAAAACTGAGGAGTTTCATAATATTCCCACATCCCCCAGCCGGCCAAAGGAATTATGACGGGGATAAAAGCCAGCCCCAGTAGTAAAATATTCCGTCTCTTTTTCATCATGTTAGGACGCACCCTCGGGCTACATCCTTAATTATATCTGCTATTGGAGGTTTGGGGAATTACAGGCCGAGTTCCCTATAAATATTGTTGACAAAAATGTCCTTCTGAGGTACACTTAGTGTAATAAATACACTAATACTGATTCTATTTTTTATTCCGAATATTCTTCCCCCAACATTATTCGGAGAATGGAGATGTTAAAAATGAACCGCAATCAATTACCCAGCCCCGCCCACTTTGACCCGACCAGCGTGAGCAAGGTGTGGAAAGTTGATTACCAGACCCGGGCCAATGAGGCCGAAAGCTGGGCCAGAGAGCACGCCATCAGCCCGGCAGCCGAGGATGCCTTTAAAGTTTGTCTGATACCCGTTGATGTGCAAAACACCTTTTGTTTGCCTGATTTTGAACTATACGTGGCCGGACAATCCGGTACCGGAGCGATTGACGACAACCGCCGCCTGGCCGAGTTCATCTATCGTAATTTGCACCGCATCACCCAGATTTCACCGACGATGGACACCCATCAGCCCATCCAGATTTTTCACGCCCTGTTTTTGGTCAATGACCGGGGCGAGCACCCCGGCCCCAATACCATTGTCTCCCTGGCCGACATCGAAACCGGAGTGTGGAAATTCAACCCCAAAATTGGCCATACACTCGGCATTTCGCCCGAATACGGTCAGCAATACCTGCTGCATTATGCCCGCCGCTTGCAGGCCAAAGGCAAATTCGATCTGACCATCTGGCCGTATCATGCCATGTTGGGCGGCATTGGTCACGCCCTGGTGTCGGCTATCGAAGAGGCTGTCTTTTTCCACAGCGTGGCTCGCTACAGCCAGCCCGACTTTCAGGTCAAGGGCGACAATCCGCTCACCGAAAACTATTCGGCCTTTAGCCCGGAAGTGCTGCACGACGGTGAGGGGCGCGCCATCGCTCATAAAAATACGCAATTTCTGGAAAAGCTGGTAAAATTCGATGCGGTCATTATTGCCGGCCAGGCCAAGAGCCATTGCGTGGCCTGGACTATCGAAGACCTGTTGGGCCAAATTCGGCAAACTGACGAGGCGCTTGTCCAGAAGGTGTATCTGCTGGAAGATTGTACCTCCGCGGTGGTCATTCCCGACGTGGTTGATTTTACCGACCAGGCCGACGCCGCTTTTAAGAAATTTGCCGCGGCGGGCATGCACATCGTCCGCTCTACCGAGCCTATGAGTCAATGGCCGGGTTTGCAAATCTAACAAGTACAGGATGTGGATTATGTCTATTTTTACCGGGGAACGTTTAACCAATCGCACCTTTAAGCTGGATATTGACCGCATGCGGCAAGGCTGGTACTCCGACAAATACTTTGTCAATATCGCCCAGACCTTGCAGGTGCTGTCGGCCAATAATTATCGCTTTGCCGGTCAATCCGGGTTGTTGGCTCAACACGGTATAGACCCGGCCGGGCTGGCCACCGGCGATATTGAAGTGGAAATGCAGTTTTTCACCCGGCGCAAACCCCGGGCCTTGATTGCCGGGGTAGATAAAGCCCTCAGCATGTTGCGGCACTGTACCGGCTACGCAGATGATGACGGTCGTTTCGTGGAAACGTGGTCTCATTTGCGGGTGGAAGCCGTGCAGGATGGGATGATGGTTCATTATGATGGGAACCCACGTCAGGTCAAGCCGGTGATTCGGGTCCGGGGACGGTATCGGGATTTTGCCCTGCTGGAAACGCCGATGCTGGGCGCCCTCACCCGCGGCAGCCGGACGGCCACCAATGTTTACAACACCCTCAAGGCCGCCCGCGGTAAACCGGTGATGTTCTTCCCGGCCCGCTTTGATGCCCACGAACTGCAGGCCGCCGACGGCTACGCCTACGATATCGCTGTACGCCGATTTAACCGGGATTACCATAAACAGGTCGGCTCGTTTGTATCTACTGACGCCCAGGGCGACTGGTGGGGTGGGTTGGGGGGCGGCACTGTGGCCCACGCCGCCATTGCCTGCTTTTTGGGTGATACGGTCGAGGCGATGCTGGCTTTTGCCGCGGTTCGGCCGGCTGAAGTACCGCGCATTGCGTTGGTAGATTTTTGCAACGATTCGGTCGGCACCAGCCTGGCTGTGCTCAAAGCCATGTTCGACCGCTATCAGGCCGCCACCGACAACAATCAGCCGGACATAGCCCGCAAATATAAACTGTTTGGGGTGCGGCTGGATACCTCCAAAAATATGCGGGATGTCGCTATTTTACCGTTGGGCGATAAAAAATTGGATAACGGGGTTAATCCGCGATTGTGCTGGGAGGTGCGCCAGTCGTTGGACAACGCCTGGCAAACCTGGGATTTGCCCTCGGCCTGGCAAGAGCGGGCCGCCGCCTATTGTCGTGACGTTAAAATTGTAGTCAGCGGCGGATTTGGTCCGGAAAAAATAAAATGGTTCGAAGAACTGGATGTGCCGGTTGATGTTTACGGAGTCGGTTCCAGCCTGATGAGCAACGACGAGGCTATGGGCACCAACACCGACTTTACCGCGGATGTGGTACGGGTCAAAATCAACGGTAACTGGGAAGATATGGCCAAAGTCGGCCGGTCTGCCGGGATCAATGAAAATCTGGAGCCGGTTGATTTGAGCGATTTGTAAAGCGAGAGGTTTATTCTTGGTTGCGCCGCAGCGTCATAAAACCGGCCGCCGGCAACCCCACAATCAGCGTAATGGCCAGAATAATCAGCCCGGTGGGTGTGGTTTGCGGCAGGGTGCCGCCGACATTGGGCATTTCAATGGTCGGGCTGATAGTGGATGGCGGTTCCAGTTCCGGCAGCAGACTTTTAGCCACTCGCGGCAAATCCTGATAACCGCACTGACTCAGGGTTTCAATATCAGCCATTGTCGAAAAGGGGAGCGCGTTACCGCCCGGCGTGCGCAGAAGCGTCACATCTGCGGGAGGCGTATCGCCCCGGTAAAAGCCCATAAATACGGTCCATGTCTCTTCCAGGCCGGTCGAGTTGATGATGACATTGGGGTTGATGGGGTGGGCATCGCGGGGCAAATCCAGATTGACAACAATGGGGCCGGCCCCGAAGCCGTTAGGGTAATAATAGTACCCATCCTCACCTGATCCCCAGTACACCTCAAAGGTAATACCTTTGGCGACCACTTTTACATCCCGTGATGGCACCGCAAACCAGTCGCCGGGGTTTTTTACATCGGGGTGAAATTCATACACATAGCCTTCAATCCGGGTATCTTCCACCGGCACCAGAATGCCATTCTCTTCTTCGTTGCATTCCCGTTCCAGATCAGATAGATGACCGCGAAACAGAACCGCGTCGTGGGTGTCGAAGCCAAAATCACTGATGCCGATACTGGTGCAACGGCTGTCGGCGGTAGTGGGATCATTATCAACAATGGTCTTGCTGGGTTCTATAGCCAGCCGGTCAATCAAGATGTCATAGGGGTCATCTTCGTTTACACAGCGAAACATCGTCGGATTCATCGGCCCGATTTTTCCCGTTGGCTCACCGGCCCGAGCCAAATCAGGCAGCACGAATCCCATTATCAATAACGTCCCCAAAATTAGCGCGCGGTATTTCATCGGCTTTACCCCGTTTTTAACGAGTGTGTCCAACCCTTGTTGGAAAGCAGAGGGGGGATTGGGGGGAATCCCCCTCCAGACCCCCTGTCCTCCTGAGGTGTCGGACATCCCCATTTTTAACTTACCATAATATCAATTCAGCTTCATTGTATCATATAAGCCGCTGATAATCAATGGCTACAGTTCAATTTTGATATTCTCACATTTACTCTATACTTTCTTGATAGTGTAGCGATATCGTTTAACTTTCCATAATGTTGAGTAAAAGATGTCAAACAGTAAAAATTATGATATAATTTAAGAGTCCATTGCAAGATTTTTTGGTACCTGAAGGACATTATTCAGGAGAATGATTTCGGAGGCCGATGATGACGAACTTTACGTCTGACTCGCAAGAGGCTATCTTACGCAGAAAAATATTAGGGGTGAAAATTCGCCATGCCCGGATGCGGGCCGGCCTGAGCCTGAAAGAGGTGGGCGAAGAGCTGGGCGTATCTGGCGGTTTGATGTCTGACATTGAATTTGGCCGGCGAGATGTGTCGTTACCCTATCTGGAAGTGCTGGCGTTGTTGTTTAACGTGCCGGTTATTTACTTTTTGTCCGACATTCCGCTGGAAGAGCCAAAGCGGGATTTTCCCACCCGGCAGGCGCTGGCCTTACGCCACCGTATCATCGGTGTGTTGCTGCGACAGGCCAGAATCGAGGGCGGACGCTCGCAAGAGGAGTTGGCCGACCTGCTGGGCGTATCAGCCGGTCGGATTTCCAGTTACGAGTTTGGCAAAACCGAGATACCTTTGCAGGAATTGGAAACGCTGGCTGATTATCTGGACGTATCGTTAAGTTATTTTTTGGACCAGGGCCTGGCCCCCAAACAGAATGGTGGCGGGTCGGCGGCTTCGTTGGACGAAGTATCACAATTCACCAGATTTCCCAAAGATGTCCGGCAATTTCTTTCGAATCCGGCTAATTTGCTGTATATCAACATTGCCATGAGTCTCAGCGACCTTTCGGCCGATACCCTGCGCTCTCTGGCCGAGGGACTGCTGGAAGTTACCTATTAAAATTGTGTGACTGCGGTCAGCCATTCGCCATTGGCGATTTGAGTCGCCGGGCATAGAAAAATTATGAGTCACTCTGGTTCAACCTCAAAAATGACCGGAACCGGGCCGGCATCCCACCCCGGCCTCGAACAGCAAGCCCTGGCCGGGCTGATGGGAGACCTGCTCAACCTGAGCAATGTTCGCACCCTGGAAGATATGTTGAGCAAACTGCTGGGGGGCGTAACGCGCACCTTTCAGGCCGAAGCCGGTTCGATATTGCTGCAAACCCAAACCCAGGCCCTGAAGTTAGTGCGGTCCGGGGTGTTCCGCCCCCAGGCCTTGAAACGGATTGAGTATTGGGAAGAGGTTATCGGGCATCGCCTGGAAAAACAAAGCTGGCGGATTAATGATTCTGAAAATTTACCGGTTTCTGTGTCCCGACTATCCGAGCCGGACCTGATTTTGATTAATGTTCCTCTGGTTTCAAAAACACAAATGGTGATCGGTTCATTAAGCTTGGTTTTCCCCACCAACTACCATTTAACCACCTCACACCAGGAAATGTTAAAATCGGTTTCCGTTGGGGTGGGGCATGTGGCCGATCTTTTCGCCGAGTTAAAAACAGCCCAACAGCGACTACGTCAAATGGAACTGTTTTACCAGGTCGGCCAGGCGCTGATGACCACGCTCGACCTGAATACGTTGCTGGCCGAAACCATGCGGCTGGCAACCGAAGTGATTGACGCCGGGGCAGCCTCGCTCATGTTGATTGACCGGAACAACGAAGAATTGGTTTTTGAGGTCAGTTTAGGCTCGCGGGGGCATGTTTTACGCCAGCAGCGGATTCCACTGGATGAAGGAATTGCCGGCTGGGTGGCTCGCCACGGCGAACCGTCTATCTCCAACAACGCTCGCACCGACCCCCGTTTTAGCCATCGGGTTGATGTGCGGACCGGCTTTTTGACCCAATCCATTGCCGCCGTGCCGCTCAAAACCAAAGGATGCATCATTGGAGTGTTGGAAGTTCTCAACAAATATTCTGAAAGCGGTTTTGAAGAAGAAGATTTGCGGATTATGAGCGTTATTGCCGCCCAGGCCGCCATCGCTATTGAAAATGCCCGGCTGTATCAGGAAGTGCGGCAAGAACGGGATAATATTCTCAAAGCCCAGGAAGATGTACGCCACGAACTGAACCGGAAATTACATGATGGTCCGGTTCAACTGCTTTCGGCCATCAGCCTGAGTGTGGACCACCTGGAGCGCTTGAACAACGTTAAGCCTGATGTCCGGGCTGGCGCAATCCAGGCCCTGCGCAACCTGATTAACCAGACCATCCGCGAAGCCCGCAGTATTTTGTTTGAACTGCGACCGGTCATTTTGGAAACACAAGGGGTAGTATCCGCCCTGCGGCAGTACATTGACCGGCTGCAAGATAATAATGACCTCGATGGTTTGACCCTGCATTTCGACACCGTAGAGCAGGTTACCCTGGACAAAAATGTCGCCGGGATCATTTTTTCGATTGTGCAGGAAGCCATCAACAACGTCAAGCGGCATGCCCACGCCAAAAATATGTGGCTGACCCTGGAAAATCGTAATGATTACCTGATTGTCACCGTTAAGGATGACGGACGCGGTTTCGAGATGCTGAATCATGACGAAATTGTCAATGACGGCAGATTTGGGCTGTTGAATATGAGCGAAAGAGCCGCCTTGATTGAGGCCGATTTGCAGATCAACACCAACCCCATTCCGCCAAACCAGGGCACCACCATTCAGCTTATTTTACCGCTTGCGTCTGATTCGGGCGCGGCAGGAGGATAACTATGCCGACTATGGCTGAAAAATACCATCAAGAGGGTGTTGAGCTGTTTCGAGCCGGTCATTATGAAGAGGCCGTGGAGCGGCTGCAATTGGCCCTGGAAAATGAGAATGACGTTCACTCGCAGGCGGAAATTTATAACGACCTGGGGGTAGTGCATAAAGAACTGGAAGATTTGGCATCGGCCACCCATGCTTTTGATGAGGCCATGAACCGGTTTGTAGAGTTGGCTGATAAAAAAGGCCAGGGCCAAACATTGGGGAATCGAGCCGCAGCCCAACAAGCCGCCGGCGACCCGGAGCAGGCTGTCGAAACCTACAAACAGGCCGCCGCCCTGCTGGAAGAAGCCGGTGAAAACGAAATGGCGATGTATGTCTGGCAGGCCATTAGCCGGCTGCGGATGCAACAGAAAC
>Ga0180435_10005095_pt1 | contig 12833 bp, 14 predicted proteins | sample SS_ome_3_FD_132467 | JGI IMG/M metagenome (GOLD analysis project Ga0180435, IMG submission 132467) | Hypersaline lake sediment archaeal communities from the Salton Sea, California, USA - SS_3_S_1 metaG | ecosystem: Environmental > Aquatic > Non-marine Saline and Alkaline > Hypersaline >... | reverse complement strand
GTGCTCGACCGTCGCCGCGTACCTCATGTACGCCTCGCGGCCGCTCCGCCCCTCGTGTGGCTTGCTGGCGGTCTTCTTGAACACGAGGAGGTTGACCATGACGAAGCGCGCTCTCCGTCGCCGAAGGACCGCCACGATCGGAAGAACCCTCGGCAGGACGCCGAGCCGGTAGGTTCCGGGCTTCGCGTTGGGCACGTTGGTCGCTCCCTTCACGGTCCGGTTCGTGCGGAGGCCCGTTCGCCTTCGCGCGAGAGCGGGCACGGTCGCTTCATCATGTCGCGAAACACGGCGCACTGCGGCAACGGGTCGCCGAGAGCCCTCTTCGTACGCTGCCCCGGTCGAGGGCTTCGCCGGCCCCAGGCTTGCGAGCACCAGGGAGTCGGCCGTGACCAACGTCGGCGTGACGGACGGGCGCGAGTGGCTCCCGGACCCAGCCTGGACCGCGGCAACGCGCGCTCGACGCCGAGCCCACCGAACCGTACAGGGATCGGCAGGAGCGTCGTGGAACTTGGGCGGCGCCGCGCGACCACCGGGGCAATCGCCGTCCAGATCTTGGACTCGATGGGGTGGGGCGTGACGTGTGGCTTCACGGCATGGGATACCAAGTGCTCGTGACATCGGCAACGCACGCGACGGCGAGGCCCTAGACATCGGCAGCACGGTGACGGGATCGTGCGAGACGGGGGCGCCCTCGAGGCCGCTACCGAACTGCGGCGCTTCCGGCGCTACCATGGACGCGTAGCGACAGCCAGCGTCCGCCCGCGGGGCGGCACCGACTGCCTATGGGAGGCGCGAGCGCGCGCCGCCCGGCCCCAAACGCACTCTGCGCTTGCGTCCTCCCTCCTGACCCAGCCGGGCGAAGGAGAGGTGATGCATGGCGACCCATGTCCATCCGCCCGCCCGTTTCCTCGGAACGCTTCGCTAAGGAGTGATCATGAGACGCAGAGCCTGGATCGTATGGGCAGGCGTGCTCGCCTTGGCGCTCGCCGGCAGCGCCATCGCGCAGGCGACGTTCGCAGAGATCATCAGGATCCGAGACGAGGCCATGAACGCCGAAGACGTCGACACGGCCATGTCCCTCTACGCCGAAGGCGCCACCTACACGGTCATCTTCGGCCCCGATGAGGAGCCCCTCGTCCTCATCGGGAAGGACGCCATCCGCGAACGTCTGACGGGCTTCATGGGAGGCCACGTGCACTACGACGCCACCGTGATGGCCGTCATCGGCGATACCGCGTGTGCGTCGTGCAGGTGGGCGATCGATGGCCTGCGCGGCGACGGCGTCGACCACATCGAGCAGGTCGAGGAGTTCGTCTTCAAGGACGGCAAGATCGTCGAGCACACGATGACCGTGCTGCGCATGGTCCCGATCGAAGAACCCTGACGCCTCTCGGGGGCTGCCGTCCGCTGCGTCAGGGTGGCGTGTAGGAAGAGAAGGGCTGTCTCGTGGTCCCTTCCCGGTGGCCGCGGACTCGAGGTGAGCTTGTCGTCCGGGAATGCCGCTCGCGCGGGCAGACGCTGCGCGGTACGATGATGGGTCCGGATGACTCCCTCGGTGGAGTCGGTCCCCAAGGGCGTCTCCGGCAGGTGGCCAAGGGTCCGCAGCGGTAGCACGGTGTGCGGCGAACGGAGAGGTCGTCCAGGTGATCGGGTCGCTCATGTCGCCCGCTCGGGCCCAGCGGATTGGAGCGATAGCATGAAGATCGTACGGATCATCGCGCTCTGCGTCGGCGCGCTGCTGGTGACGGCCATGTCGTGCAACGGCGGTGGGGGCATCCAGGCCGATCTCACCGTTGGAGGCATCGGACTACCCGCCGTCGAATGCCCGACGGGCGCCGGCTCGTGCGTCACGACGGTCGATGTCACCGTGGAGAACATCGGCGCCGGCTTCGCCGGCGTATTCAACGTTCGCGTCACGTTCGATCCGGCCCAGAGCGTCGTCGTCAACCGGGCCGTTCCGGGCCTGGCCGCGGGAGCGTCGACGACGTTCACCGTCGCGTCGCCGCCGGGCGGGAACTGCTTCGACCCGGATTGCACGGTGTCGGTCCTGGTCGACGACGCCAACGAGGTTCCCGAGTCGAACGAGACCAACAACGAGGACAGCCAGACGCGCATCGGTTGAGATGACCACGAGCGAGGGACGAGCTTCCTGGAGGCTCGTCCCTCACGAGTACGGGTTGGTGGTTCGTGTAGGGCTCGAACCTACATCCCGCTGATCGGGAGTCGATCCAGAAAGCACATGAGCTCACCCATTGCGTCCTGGACGGCGCTTCAGCGAACGGGTCGACTGGAGTGGCGAGGCGTCGGCCCACTGACCACGACGGTATGGTGTGGTGGTCCGCAGCGCGCGGAAGCCATGTGCGCGGCTGGCCCAGAGAGAGGCATGGCGCTGCCGGCGCGACCAGCGACTCGGAGGGCGCAGCGTCATGATCCTCGTGTCGGGGCTCTGGCGCCTTGGCCTAGCCATGACCCTCCAACTCGGTGACGTGCTCATCTTCCCATTGGAGCTGGTCATGGTGAGATCCGTATCGCCCTGGATGGGGGGACGCTCACCCCACGTATCGGACATCGGGTCGGGGTCGCGGTGCATCGTGGGTTGGCCATGGCGGCCACGACGCCATGGCCGAGGTCGGCACGGCAAAACCACTCCGCGCTGATCGCTGCCTTCTCATGCACGGTGGCTGCCGACCAGCCAGGCACGTCGAGCGCCAGGCGATTCGTTCGCAACTCGGCTGACGACGCCGGCGTGCCCGCCCCATCAGCCCCGCTGGTCGCGGGACTCCCCCGAAGCCACGCGGGCCGTCGTGCCCCGCAGCAGCAGGTTCAGCACGAACCAACTCCTCGTCATTGCCGCGTTTTCGTGTCGATCAGGTGGGCGGAACCTCCTGGGACGCAGCTGTCGTCACACGCTCCTTGTGTCCGAAACCGAGGTACCCGCGTGTCGCCACGACGATCGCCACGGCGAATGCCAGGTAGATCAGCGTCTTGATCTCTACGAAGCGCGTCGTCAACAGTTCCTGGAAGACGGGGAACTCCGATGCTTCCGTGAACAGCGTCGAGTAATGGTTGGTCGCCGCATGCAGCAACACGGCTGGCATGACGCTGCCGGCCGCGCTGCGCGTCAGCCAGTACATCAGCGGCGCCAGCGTGAGCGTGATGCCGTAGAGCAGCCAAATCGGCTGCGTCGCTCCGCTCCACGCGTCGGTGAGGTAGAGCGGCAAGTGCCAGGTTGCCCACAGGACGCCATGGATGAGGCAGGCAACCAGTGGATGCAGCTGCTGCGTCAGGCGCGGCAAGGCGAACCCCTGCCAGCCGAACTCCTCCATGGCGCTGCCCCACCAGAAGAGCAGGAAGACGTTGACCGGTGCGGTGGAGGCTGCCCAGTACCAGGGGGGATCACCGGACAGCACGATGGGTCCGATGGACAGTCGATAGACGACGAGGTGGGCCAGGGCGATGGCCAGCGGCAAGACCAGCCCGCCAAGCAAGATCCAGCGCCATTGGCGGCGCACGCCGCTGACGCTGCGGAACCACCGTCGGGCTCCACCCGGCCCGTCCGATATGCGGCTGAGGACGGCCGCTGCGATGAGGGGGCCGTAGGCACCCAACAGGATGATGAGGGGCGACCAGTCGAGAGCCTGCGGAACCACGATCAGGATCCCCCAGCTGGCCCAGCTGAGGGCGAAGGTCACCGCGTAGAAGAGGAGCGCCCCACGCAGACCAGGCAACGGTGCTGCTTCAGTTCCCTTCACGGCCGATACCCTCCTTCACACCCATCGACGTCTCAAACGGACGTTGCTGGATCGCGACTCACATGCCGCGCATCTCCGCGATCGCGGTGGGACCGATCGCATCGGTGGCTTCCGAAGCGCTTGCCGAAGATCGGATCGCGGCGAGCTGAACCCAGTGCCGTCGCAGCGGGAGTGCCCCGTCTTTCGTGGACACCTGATCGCTTGGACCCGCGCCGCGATCTCGTGCTTCCCAAGCCAACTTCCGAGAGATGACTGTCAGAATAAGCCCAAACCACTACACATCAGCAGAGCCGACGTCGTGTGCATCGACGACATCGGCCTGCTACCCGCCGGCCCCGACGCCACCGAAGGCATGATCCGCGTCATCGACGCCGCCTACGAGCGCCGCAGCCTCGCGATCAGCGGCCACATCCACCCCAGCAGCTTCGGCAGCATCATGCCCGAGACCCTCGCCACCGCCGCCGTGGATCGCCAGCCTCACCACGCGCGCGTCGTTCAAGCCGACGGCGACACGTTCCGGCTCAAGGGAGCCGCCGCCGGGCAGGGGGTGATCCACCGGGCGCACTGACTGCCGCGGCATGCCGCTGGCCACCCGTGGGGAAACCCGACGGCCACCAGCGTGGACGACTCATGACCGCCCACGGGGAGAACGCAATGGCCATTGACACCGGGGGACGGGCTCGAGCATGCGGAGCCGTTCGGCTTCGTTCCGACGCCCCCCAATCGAGGCGGTTCCGCTGCTGATGCCGTGAGCGTCGTGCCGAATGCGACGCGGCACGACGCGAGACAAGGTCCCAATGCCGTCGTGACCGCGCGGTTGCGTGGCTCTGGCCCATCTTGCCGAAGCCGCCGAGTTGCTTGGTTGGGCCAGGTGAGACTCTGCACCCGAGCGAGAAGCGCCCCCGACTCGGGGTGCCGAGACGGGGGCGCATCACCGCAACGTGCGGTCTAAGGGTCTACTTAGTCCGAGACGTCGAACATGATGACTTCGACTCCGCTGATGTCGAGACTCTTCGTGTTGGCCGGAACGAGGAGTTCGCTGACGACTCCGGTAAGCGATCCGGTCGCCGTCCCGTCGAAGTTGTCGAGACCCGCGCAGAATCCAGCATCACCGAAGTTCGGCGTGAAGGTATCTGAAGCGATGCTGCCTCCGGGGGATCCTTCAACGTAGCCGTAGAGCGTCTCGACTCCGCCGATGGCTTCCGTCACCGCAAGAACGCGGCCGGTCGAGTCCTTCGCGTAGCTGAAACGCAGGTAGTCGTCTTGATCGCCTTGGTCGCTGTTCAACGTGAGACCAACGACCCCGTCCGTCTGCGTGGCATTGGCGCCTCCGTAGCTTTCAGCGGCGGCATTCGTGTAGGTCCTGCCGTCGAAGACGATGGTGAAGGTACCCTCTCGGTATTCATTGCACGTGGTGTCGCCGCCACCCCCACCACCGCCGGGGGGCGCCGCCCCGCACGCGGCGAGAAACAAGGCAACCGCCAAAGAAAGGAGAGCGACGAAGGGTGCATGTCGCACTTTGGACACGGAAGGATTTGGAGCCATAGGGTCCTCTCGAGGGATAAGGAACGGGGGCGCGCGTCGCAGCGCCGATCGCCGCGGGCAACGTGATGGCGCCGATGCGTCCGATGCGATCTGCGAACTCGAGGCCGGGGTCCGGTGACGCTCCTTGCGAGTCAGTCCTGCGGTTGAGCCCTGTCAGGTGCCAAGCGAAAGGTTGCCACCTCTGGCGAGACCTCTGGATGCATCTTTGGCGCCCGTTGAGTGTACTTATGCCACTACTGCATGTCAACCGCCGTCACGCGACCCCGATTTGCGCGGTCTTGACGAACGGGGGGTTCGCAAACAGCGCGCTACAGCGAAAGGGCACTCAGTGCGCATGCGAAGCCCACGCAGGGACGGTTGTATGTTCGTGCATTCGGATCCCCAGGCTGTCTACCTCTCGCCGTACGGACTCCTTCGTGCTCGGCACCCCCACCAAGCGATCAGGTGTCGACGGAAGGCGGGGCGCTCGCGATGGTGTGTCGTGTAGGACTCGAGCCTACAGTCCGCTGATGAAGAGTCGAACCTCTCATGGTCACGGCCCCGGAGTAGGCCCTGAGCAGCGTTTGCCGCGCTTGGCGATGAACCCTGAGGCCCTCTACGAACCGCTGACCACGAACCAGATTGCACGTGTCGGCCGACGTCAGAGCGATGCGAGCGCGCGAGAAGCTTCCGGGGTGCGCCCTGTCCACGTACGAAACGCTCGATAGAACGAGCTCGAGTCCTCGTACCCGAGCAAGAACGCGATCTGTTCGTTGCTGAAGTCCGATCGCGCGAGGTAGCCGCCCGCCAAGTCTTTCCGCACCGCGTCCAGGATCTGCTGGAACGTCGTTCCTTCTTCTCGCAACCTACGCTGAAGGGTTCGCGGGCTGACGGCCAACCTTGACGCCACATCGTCGACCCGGTAGCGGCCGCTGGCCAGAGTCTCCATCAGGCTGATCCGCACCTTCTCGCTCGTGGTCGCATGCCGATCCAAGTCCGCCATTCTGTGCCGGAGTTCCGGTTCGAAGATCGACCACATGGCGTCGCTGGCCGTGAGAAACGGACGCAAGGCGTCATTCGCGGAGAAGGTCACGCTGTTGACGTTCGAGCGTGTGAGCTGCACGCCGAAGAAGTTCTCGTAGAGGTCACTTCCCGGGAGAGCGGCGGTCGTCTGCACACGCGTCGGAACGAGGCGTTCACGCGTTGCTAGGCGTGGCAAATGCACCCACCAGGCCAGCTCCCCGGCGATCAGACTTGGCGGCAATGCGCCCACCTCGGGCTGTGCCGCGATCTCGATCGTGCTTTGCTCGCCGTTCGTCTCGATCTTCAGCCGAATCGGACCCACGAGCGGTTTGTAGTGGGCGAGTCGCTTGGCCGCCGAGAGCAAGTTCGGGCTACAGAAGCAGGCGAAGACTGGAGGACTGAACGTTTCGGGCGTGCTGCTCGTCGCGAGGTCGAGCGGGAACGAGGGGTGGTCCCGTAGGATCGCTTCGAGTCCATTCCAGAGCCGCAGGTACTCCGGTCCCGTGACCGTCGGTGATGTGCGCGAGAACAGATCGAGGGGCAAGCGTGCATGCCGCAGCACGTCGATGGGTGACACGCCGATGTCTTTCAGGCGCAGTTGCCACCGGAGTTCGACCGGGTACCTGTGCGGTTTCATCGCGGCCCCCTCGGCCTTCATGCTAGACGTCTCCGGCACCTCGGATCGTGTGATCACGGAGAAGGAACCGTCACGTCGCGGGGACGTTTCGCCGCCGTACGTGGCCGGACCGGCGAGTCGGCCATGTACGGAGCAGCAGCGAACTACAGCCCGTACGTTGCGCGCATTCCCGCGACGAACGCCTCGTCTTGCTCGAGGGAGTAGCGACGGCCCAGGGTGGCCTTCGCCCCCTCGCCCGAGACGTAGCGAAGCTGATCGCTGCCGTCGGTCGCAGCCTGCCAGATGATCTCGGCGACCTCCTCGGGCTGCTGGTAGGACGAGGTATCCATGGTGCTCATCGCCTCGACGAAGGCTTGGACCAAAGGCTGGTACTCGCCAAGCGAGTCGTCGTTCGTGAAGACGAACGAGCGGCTGCCGAAGTCGGTCTTCACGCCGCCCGGCTCGACGATCTTGACGCGCCCGCCGAAGAGGCGCATCTCGAAGTGCAGTGCCTCCGAGAGGCCTTCCACCGCCCACTTCGAGCCGTGGTACAGCGTGCCGAACGGAAAGGCGAAGCGTCCGCCAACGGACGAGACGTTCACGATCGTCCCCTTGCGATGGGTGCGCATGCCGGGAAGGACCGCCTTGGTCAGCTCGACGAGGCCGAAGAAGTTGACGTCGAACTGACGGCGCAGGACCTCCATGGGCGTCGCCTCGAGCGGGCCGTACGCCCCGTAACCCGCATTGTTCACGAGCACGTCGATCGAACCGAATCGGTCGATCGCGGCGGCGACCGATGCATCGATCGACTCGGAATCGAGCAGGTCGAGCCGATTCACGAGCACGTGGTCACTGGCGAGGTCGGCGGCGTCATCCGGCGAACGCATCGTGGCGACGACGTTCCACCCCTGCGATGCGAAGTGATGGGCGGTCGCCTTGCCGATGCCGGAGCTGGCCCCGGTGATCAGAACGGTACTAGGCATGGGTTCCTCCTTCGGGATGAAGAGCATGGAGGGGAGCGTATGCCGCCGAACGGCGGAGGGCACTAGCGGATCGCGCCAACAGACTTGCAGATCGCGCCAGCCGAATCGGCGCGTCTCGCAAGGCCCGTCGCTGGATCGGCCATCGGGCCGCAGTGGGTGCCGCGCGGAGTCGGCGACAACACGAACGATGGCGCGCGGACCCGAGACGGATCCGCGCGCAGAGTTCAAGCGTCCTGGATGGACGTTTTGCTGGTGGGTCGTGTAGGACTCGAACCTACAACCCGCTGATTAAGAGTCGAGAACGAAAGCATCTGACCCGACATCTCGCGTCCTGAACAGCGATTCGGCGTTCGGGTGGTCTGGTATGGCGTGCCTGGGGCCCGCTGACCACTACCGGAGTCTACCCGAGCGGTTGGGTGTCCACGAAATGAGGGGCATTCCCGAGTGACAGCGACGATGGGCGTGGTGTTCCTGCGGGCGGGTCTGACCCAGGGAGGGACGGTGTCGTCATGATGTCGCACGCAGCGATCGCTAGACGGCTCCCTTCTTGGACGGGATACGTCCCTGCCCGATTGGTATGCGCAAGAGAACGCTCACCTTGCGTAGGCCGCAGCTCCGACAGGGACGACCCAGAAAACCGGTTACCTAGTCCTCCGTGCGCAGGAACGTGCGCGCCGGATTCAGAACACCCGCCAAGCTCGCTTCGGGATCGGCACCGTCGTGGTTGAAGAGCATCACGACCACCGTGTCGATGTCCTTCGCGTAGTTGAGGACCGAGCGGAATCCGGCGATCCCGCCGGCATGCCCCATCGAACCTGGTTGGAGGAAGACGCCCAGACCGTGCGTACTGTTGGGGGCGGGTGTCGTCATCTCGACCAACGTCTCGGGATCGTCGAACAGCGCACCGCCGAACAACCCGCTTCCGAAGGCGACCAGATCCGACGCGGTGGAGACCAGGCCACCAGCCGACCAACCGACGGACTCATGCAACTCCGTGAGATCGGCCATGGCGTCTCCAGATCCCGTGTAGCCGTGCACCACATCGATCACGGGGTCTTCGTAGCAGTCGAGGAAGGTCGACGCCATGCCCAACGGTTCGTAGATGGACGCGCGATAGGCTTCCGCGAGCGGCATGCCCGTCGCCGCTTCGATCACCATGCCGAGCAAGGTGTAGTTGGTGTTGCTGTAGCGCCAGTTCGTCCCGGGCTCGAAGTAGGCATCCTTCCCGTACACGTAGCGGGCGAGCGTGTCGTTGGGGTCTCGCTGGGCGCATGCCAGGGCCGGGACTCCCGTGGCCTCATCGACCACGATCGCCGCGAAGAGATCAGGGTAGTACGCCTCGTGTTCGACCACGTTGAACAGACCGGACGTGTGCGCCAGCAGATGGCGCAGCGTGATCCGATCGCCGTAGGGGACTTGGTCGGCCACTTCTGGCAGCCACTGCGCCAGCGGGTCGTCCAGGGTCAACGCTCCGTCCTCGGCGAGCTGGAGGATCACCGTCGCCGTGAGCATCTTGGTGATGCTGCCGATGCGAAACGCGCCCTCCGGCGGCATCCGGGTTTCGTCCATGAGGTTCGCGAGTCCGCTGGCTCCCTCGAACCGGTATCCGGGCGCGTCGATCCACACGACCATGCCGGGCGGGAGGCTGCCAGCGGTCAGATCATCCATGTCCGCTCGTATCTCGGCCACGACGTCCGGCGGAAACGCTCCTGGATCGCCTTGAGCGGTGGCGACGACGCCTGGCGCCAGTAGCACGAGGAAAAGGCTCATGAGATGCTGTCTGGTCATGGGTTCTTCCTTCGTTGGCTTGGGGAACACGGTGGAGACGTGATGCGCGAGATCCGGAGCGCGGTGCTCGTCCCAGGCCGGGTCGAAACAGAAGAGCCCACGGAAGCGCGTCTCGGTGATCCAGGGCCTGTCTTCGCATGGGGACGCAACGCACATGTGGTCGGCCCCGAGAAGCCCGCCTGGTGGAACGTGTAGGCGATGCCGGCGATCGGGACGCTCGCCGTGACCCTCTGATCACCGAACGAGGACCATGTCCCGAAGACGCACGCAGGTCGGGTCCAACCAACGCCGCGAATCACCTCGATCGACCAAGCCCCCTCCCGCTTTGCGGCCGTGCCTACTTCGGATGTGCATCTTCGTCGGCATCTCGATCGACGGCATCTCAACGAGCGGATCGTTCATCATCTCGTTCGGAAGCCTCCTTCTTCAGTCCTGATGCACCAAACGCAACGCCTAGTGCGATTCCAATCGCCAGTCCAGCGCCAGGATTGTCCATGGCCGCGCCTACGGCGAGTCCAACACCAATACCGATGGCAAGGCCGGCCCCCATCCTGGTTGATCGGGCTTTGCCGTTCCTCTTCTTGTCGTTTTGATCTGAAGCCATCATGGTACTCCTTTACTTCACTCCGTGAGCCTTATCAGAGGTTGTTCGCAGGCGTGCGTTCCGGACGTTGCGCGGGTCATGGAGCGGTCTCGGCGCCCTGCTTCGAACACCTCGAGCTCGACGCCGTTGACCGCGACGATCGTGGGATCCAGCAAGCCGGCGGGGCCGATTCGCCCGTTTCTGGAACCGTTCTTCATGAGGCTCTCCTTTCCGAATGTGGCCCGCACCCCCCGCGGGCGTCGTGTCCTGACGAAGCGGACGATAGGACCCGACGTGGTGGGGCTGAATCCCCAAGCCGGTCACTTCTCGAACGTCGGTATCTCGATCGACGGCATTTCAACCTGCGGATGGTTCATCATCTCGTTCGGAATCCTTCTTGTTCTGTCGTGCTAGGCCAAGAGAAACGCCGAGTCCGATCCCAATCACCAGACCTGCGCCAGGGTTCCCCATGGCCGAGCCAAGGGCGAGCCCAACACCGACCCCGATGGCCAGGCCTGCTGCCAGTCGAGTCTTGTCGGTGTTCATCTTGCTTTGATCGGAACGGTTCATGGTGCTCCTTCACTCGGCTCTGTGAGCCGTATCGAATGGTGTCTTCAAGCGTCGGTTCCGGACGTTGCTGGGGTCGTGGAGCCGTGTGGGCTTTTCAAGGTGTCCGCGTAGGACGTTGGTGAGGCTTGCCGGCCGCGGAGTGATCGGCGGTGGCGAACGCAGCGGACGCTCGCCCTTCTCGGGCCGCGTGCGGCCCGGATCGGAATGCGGTCGCTCATCCTAGGAGCGGTTGCGTGGGTGCCCGGGCCGCTGCTGCGACGGCGGTCGGTGCGCTGAACCCGCGAACCAGGAGCCACGTGGCGAAGGCGACCTCGAACAGGCCGCCCGGCATGGCCCCCCAAAGGCTCGCTCCCGCGACGCCGAAGAGCTCGAGCACGCTGCCGGTGGCGACCGCAGCGTAGCCGATGAAGCCCCCGACTGCCAGGACGCGCGGGACGAGTCGTGCCCGGTAGAGCACGAGGCAGAAGAACAGGCTCCCGATTCCCAGGCCCGCCATCGCGACGTTGTACGCGAGGAAGTTGATATCGACCGCACCCGCGACGAGTGCGACCGCACCGACCGCCAGCAGCGTGCCTTCGAACAGGCGAGTGGCGGCGTACCCGATGGCCACCGGCGCAGAGTGCGGCCGCAGGATGGGGACCACGAGCGCGCCGATCGCGACCACCGCGGCGGTGTTGAGGAGCATCATGGCAAGCCCGATCGTCACGGCGAGGCTTCCCGGAGCTGGGCTGCTCGCTAGGGACGAGCCCATGCCGTAAAGGAGGAATGCGGCGAGCATGAGCGTGCCGACAGCACGGGCGATGGTGCGGGGGTTCTTCATGGGTGCGTCCAATCTGGCTCTTCGGTTTCGACCACGCGCTGTACGGACGCATGGCGCCTTCGATCCGATTGCGTAGGTGGTTGCACGATGCGATCTCCGGTTGTCCGAGTGGATCCTTGCGACGCCACGCGGGTTTCGACCGAGGGGCGACGCCCTGCGGTGGCCACGCCGGTGCGGGTCATGACGGCCCCGAGCCATACGAACCACACGAGCTGGCCCCGCCCGAAGACGATGCCGAGCGACGCCGCGGCAGGGACGTTGCGCGGGTCATGGAGCGGACTCGGCGCCCTGCTTCGAACACCTCGAACTCGATGCCGTTGACCGCGGCGATCGTGGGATCCAGCAAGCCGGCGGGGCCGATTCGCCCGTTGCTGGAACCGTTCTTCATGAGGCTCTCCGTTCCGTACGTAGCACGCACCCCCCTCGTGGGCGTCTGGCTGGTGTCGGTGACGGTCATCGCCCTCTTCCAGTCGGTCGTGGACGGAACGGCGGTCACGAGATCGGCGAGGCCTCGAAACGCGGGTCGGTCGGATGCTCGACCGCGCTGTTGCGGTCCTTGATGAGCGTGATCCCGACGGCGGTGAACCAGACGATCAGGCCCAGACCGAACACGGCTCCGACATCTTCGAGGGCCGGAACGATGGTCACCAGTCCTGAGACGGCCATGACCACACCGAGGTAGTTGACCCAGCGGGCGAAGAGCCGCTCGCGGAGCGCGACGATGCTGATCCCCAGCACCCACACGGCGCCGAGCACCTCATTGCCACCACCGAGACCGTTGGCGACTGCGTCGAGGCTCGCCAAGACGGTGGCAGCCATCTCCGGGTCGGTGCCCTGGAGGTCGGTGACGGTGGCATAGGTGATGTTGACGATCATCCCGGTGGAGACGATCACGCCCGACCAGATGAGCCCGAACACCGAGGCCATCCTGGCGAGAGGCGAGTGAGCGGCACGCAGACGATCCCTGATCGCGAGCACCAGGGGCACGAGGACGATGCCGAACACGATGTGGATCGTGATGTTCCACAGGTACAGGGCCAGCTGGTTGTCGGCGATGAACTCCACGGCCGCACTCGGAGTGGCTGCGAACACGAAGTCGGTGAGGAGCGTGGCGAACATGGCCAGGCCGACCACGAACGTCCCGGCGGCGACGATGGCTCCGATTCCGCCCATC
>Ga0180435_10005094_pt1 | contig 12833 bp, 10 predicted proteins | sample SS_ome_3_FD_132467 | JGI IMG/M metagenome (GOLD analysis project Ga0180435, IMG submission 132467) | Hypersaline lake sediment archaeal communities from the Salton Sea, California, USA - SS_3_S_1 metaG | ecosystem: Environmental > Aquatic > Non-marine Saline and Alkaline > Hypersaline >... | reverse complement strand
GTCCTTCTTGCCGCCCAGCGCCGACCAGGTGTAGGTGCCGTGGTAGTGCTGGTACCAGTCGTCGCCCCCCTCGTTCTGCGTGTTGCCGTCGTTGTTGATGAAGTCCCACTCGGCGATCACGTCGAGCCCGGCGAAGCACTCGTGGTCCTTGTAGTAGCCGGTATCCATCATGCAGACGATGACCCCTTCGCCGTTGAAGCCGAGATCGTGCACGGGGGGCACATTGATCTGATCGAGCTGGGTCCACGAATCGCCGTAATTCAGCGCCCGCGAGCCCTCGTTGCCCTGCCTCACCGTGGGCGGCGGGGCGACGGGCACGGGGCTGTTCCGATAGAAGGCGACGACGAGGTCGACGCGCGTCACGCAGTCGAGCGCCGCGATGGCGTCGAGGTTGGCGATCGGCGCCTCGACACTGACGGCGTTGAGCAGGCGGCTGTCGGCCCGGTGGCGCACGCAGAGCGGAAGGACGGCGTTTTTGTAGGCTGCACAAACAGCCAGGTCGCGCGCGTCGACGAGCGGACCGTCGGAGACCTTGGCGCGGCGCCAGAGAGCGCGTTCGGTCAGCTCTGTCTTCCGCAGGGCGAGCGCCGCGTCGAGAGCCTCGGCGTCGGCGATTCCCTTGTCGCAAAAATAGACCCACACCTTGGCCGTCGCCGCATCGGGGTAGGTATCGAGCCACCGCTTGAGCTTGGCCGTCACCTTGTCCGAATCGGGACGATCGGCGGCGGACACACTCGGCGAGAGAAGAGCAAACACAAAGAGACAGGCTAAAATCATGGAGAGGTACTTCATGGGATCGACTCCTGGGGTTATCGGCTTACGTCGCCCATGATAGCATAAAAGACGTTTGATCCTATTGGTCCAGTGAAATATTCATGAACCGGATCAGGCTCCGGCGGGGACTGAATAACCGGAAAGCGCGTCTCCTTTATTTGTCGTGACCCGCAATAGCCGGACGGGTAGTCTCTCCACGAGAGAATCGATTCTCATGAAGAACCTGGAAGAACTCCTCAACCACGCCGATTTCGTGAACCGCCTCGCGCGCCGTCTCGTTCTCAACGCACACGATGCGGCCGACGTGGAGCAGGAGACGTGGCTCGCCGGCATGCGCAATCCGCCCGCGTCGAAAGACTCGATCCGTGCCTGGCTCTCCCACGTGATCCGTAACGTGGCGAGCAAGGTGCGCCGCACCGACGCGCGGAGGCTCAAGAGGGAACAGCTCGTTTCGAAACCGGACAGGGCCCCCTCGTCGGCCGAGGTCGTGGAGCGGGCCGAGATCCGTCATCGCGTGGTGGCCGCCCTTCTCTCTCTCGACGAACCGTACCGGTCGACGATCCTGCTCCGCTTCTACGAGGACCTCACGCCGCGCGCGATCGCCGAGAGCGAAGGCATTCCGGTGGAAACGGTCCGCACCCGGCTCAAGAGGGGTGTGGCCCTCCTGCGCGAGAGGCTCGACGCGCTCCACGACGGCCGCCGCGACACCTGGTGCCTCGCCCTCGGACCGATCGTGGGGATCGGTTCGGCCGCCGCAAAGGCCGCAAGCGGGATTCCCATACTTTCAGGAGGACTGATCATGGCCGGAAAGATCAAAATCGCCGTCGCCCTTCTTCTCGTTGCCGTCGCCGCCGTGGTGGTGTGGCACCTTTCCGACGACGGCGCAGAAAGACCTTCGCCCTTGGTCGGTGCCGATGAGGGCGGACTCGAATTTCCGATTGAGGCGGATGAGGGCGAGACCGAGGCGGCCACAGGTGCAGATCCCGCCGCCGGCGGAACAGAAGCCGCACTCGAGAAGGTGGCGATCAAACCGGAGGGGATCACGATTTCGGGCCGCGTCGTCGACGCGGTCACGCGGCAACCGATCCCCGCCTTCGACCTCCAGCTCAAACGCCCGGCGCCCGAAAACGATCCGCCCTGGGCCGACGTGGTCCACGAAACGGTGAGGAACGAAAAGGGCCTCTTTTCATACACCACCGGGTCGGCCGGCCGCCACAGATTCTGGGTGAGCGCGTCGACCCACATCGAAAAGAGGGCGTCGCTTGACATCGATCCCGGGCAGCGGCTCGCCCATATCGAGATCGCCCTCGATCCGGGCGCCGCATTGAGGGGCCGCGTGATCGATGGCCGGACCGGCCTCCCCGTCCCGGGCGCGCTCGTGGGTACCACCAAATATCCCGGAGGGGGCGATCTGAGCTGGGTGCTTTTTCTCGGCCACGGCGAGCACGATGTCCATGCCGCCACCGACGGGCAGGGCGGGTTCACGCTCCGCGGGCTCGAGAAGGGCACGCAGACTATCGCGGCCCTTCACCCCGCCTTTGCCGAGGGATTCGTCGAGGCCGATCCCGGCGCCGGCGAGGAGATCGAGATCCGGCTCGAGCAGGGGTATCGGCTACGGGGCACGGTGCGCGACGACGACGGCAAACCGGTCGAAGGCGTCCTGGTCAAGGCGTGGGGCAGAAACCTGCCTTTCGCGCGCGTGGCGCAGAGCGATCGGGCCGGCCGCTACGAGACCGGCCCGGCGCTCCCGGGCTGGATTCACATGGAGGCGGTACCGCCGCCGGGCGGGACGCGCACCGTTGCGAACTTCACGATCGAGTCGAAAAATATCGAGCTCGTCGATCGCGATGCGACCGTCGACTTCGGACCCGATCCGGGGCATGTGACGTGGAGGGGAATATTCTACGACTATGATGGCAGCACGCTGAAGGGCGCCAAGATCAACGTCAAGCGGCGACACGATCAGGAATACCCGCGCTACGAACGGCTGCACGAAGCGAAGACCGACGCCGAGGGGCGGTTCGTTATCAAGAAGCTGCTGCTCAAACAGTACGCGGTCGAGATCTGGTATCCCGGCCGCCTTGCCAAGATCGATTGGGACGACATCTCCTTCGATCGTCCCGGCCTGGTGGAGAAGGACATCGTCGTTTCGGGCGGGATCGTGCGCGGTGTTGTGGTCGACGAGATCACGGGAGAGAGGGTCGTCAATGACGAGGCGATCCTTCTGGCCATGACGTCGACCTTTCCCTACAAGACGTTCATGTCACGCCTCGACGCCGAGGGGGAGTTCCTTTTCAGAGGGCTGCCCCCCGAGCGTTATTCGATCTCCTGCTCCATCCCCAACTGCCCCCACCCGAGGATCGATCCGGTCACCATCACCGGCGCCGATGTTGACGTGGAGCTGCGCATCGCGATCGCTCTCGGCGGTACGTTGCGAATGAAGTTTGATGGGTTCGACGGCACGCGCCAGCGGCGATTTTCTCTCTTGCTCGTCGGCGGCGGCAGGGAGGAAGCGGCGCGCTGGTCGAAAGATCTCAACGTGACCGGCAGCGGGACGGAGATCGTTCGCGTTGAACCCGGCGTCTACGAGGCGACGCTCACCAGCGACGGTCTCCAGCCTCTGACGCGCTCGTGCAGGGTGACGCGCGGCGAGACGACGGAGCTCTTCTTCGACGCCGGAGACTTCGCAAAGGACGCGTCCCTCGTCGAGGTGTCGGGAACGGTCTCCTTCGAGGACCGATCGGTTGCGGCGGGCGCGTGGATCTTTTTGAGCGGCCCCGGATATCACTCGACGACGACCGATTCGGAAGGGGGATTCCGATTCGGGGCGCTCAAACCGGGACGCTGGTCGGTCAAGGTCGAGCTCTCCGACGGCGCCGAGTGCGACAGGCTCGATTTTGTTGTGCCCGAGGGTGCGGCCGATCCCCACCCGGTTCCGCTCGTCTTGCCCCTGGGGCGCGTGTGGGGGACGCTGTGCGATTCGACCGTTGATCAGCCCCTCGGCACGGACAGCGCGCGCTGGTTTCTAACCCTCGTCGACAGCGCCACCAAGGAGGCGTGCGGCACGGTGGGCAACCGGAGGGGTTCGCGATTCGGTTTCGCCGGGATTCCCGACGGACGCTACCATCTCTCGATTTCGGCGCGCGGTTTTGCCCCGCGCGAGACGGAACCCTTCTACCTTCTTGCGGGCGAAAGCATCGATCTCGGCAAGATCGTGCTCGATCGGTCGGGTGTGGTCGACATCGAGGTCGTCGACGCGCGGGGCGCGGCGATCGCCTCTTTCGCCGTCGCCTGGGGGGAGCGCACGGTGCGGTTCTGGGAGCGCCAGGCACTGTCGCCCGGAAAGTGCCGCTGTTTTTCTCTTCCTCTGGGAGAGGTGGAGATCACGGTCAGCGCCGAGGGATTCGCCGCCCGATCGGCAAAGATCGTTCTCGAGCCTGGCCGGATCGGTGTATTACGCGTCGCGCTGGAAGAGGAATAGGTTTTTGCATTTTCGCGGACATGGTTTGTGTTCCCCGATCGGGTTGATTAGTCTATAGCGCGCAGGCAAAGCGGGACCTTTGCCGTCAGAATAGACTCAAAAGGAATCGCCATGTCCGTCGATCGCCCCATGTTCATCCTCGGTCCGCCGCGGTGCGGCACCACGCTCCTCTACCGCTGCATCGGAAGCCACCCCGACGTGGGTTACTTCAACCGCGCCAACCGCAAGTTCATGCGCTCGCCGCGGCTCGCGCAGGCGCTGACGCGCCTCGGTGTCTACGCCGACCACCCGCGCGAATCGCGCTTGATCTGGGATCGTTTTCACCAGGGGATGGACAACGCCGTTCTCGGCGCAGGCGATGTGGCGCCGGGCGAGTCCGAGTGGTACCACACGATGATCGAGCGCGTTCTGGCCGCGCGGGGCGCCAGCCGTTTCGTGGCCAAGCTTCCGTCGCACTCGGTGCGCGTGCCGTGGCTCGAAGCGCTCTTTCCCGACGCCATCTACGTGCAGGCCGTGCGCGACTGGCGCGCCGTGGTGAGCTCCACCATGGTCAAGCGGGCCAAGGATTTCGGCGGCAAGTGGTTCGGCGTGCAGGCGCCCGGCTGGCAGAAGGCGGCCACGCTTCCGCCCGAGATGGGCGCGGCGTGGCAGTACAGGATGTGCCACGAGATTCTCGAGGAGCAGGCGGCGCTCTACCCGGGCCGTTACTTCCAGGTCTGGTACGAGGATCTCTGCCTCGATCCCGTTCCGGTCATGAAGAAATTGGCCCACCACTGCGGCCTGCGCTGGACGCCCGAGATCGAGGCGTCGCTCCCGCCCGATGTGCGGCCGCCGTCGGACAAGTGGAAGAGCGTGGTCCTTCCCGAGATGATCGAATCGATTTTGGCCGAGCACGGCGACGTTCTCAGCCGTTACGAATGGAATGGGCAGTCCTCAAAAATTGCAGAAAGAGTTTAGGACTGTTTTTCAATCTTGGTGAGCCGGCCACCTCCCCACTCCCGCCGGAGCAGGGCGTAAAGATACTCGTCGCCCCACTTTCCCTTGAACCAGACGTTCTCCACAAAATGCGCCTCGCGCCGCAGGCCGAGCCGTTCGAGGAGCGCGATGCACCGTCTGTTTTTGCAGTCAGTGACCGCCACCACCCGGTGAAGGTCGAAGAGGACGAAGGCGCGGTCGAGCAAAGCGATCACCGCCTCCGTGGCGAAACCGTGCCCCTGGTGGGCGCGCGCGAAGGTGAAACCGATCTCCCCCTGGCGCGTTGAGTCGCGATCAAGGCGGAATGCGAGATCGCCGATGAGCTCTCCCGTCCGCTTCAGTTCGACGGCATAAGCCCCCCAATGTCCCGGCAGGTCGAAGGGCTTGAGCTTGTACGTGGCGATGAAGGCGCGCCCCTCGGCTTCGGTCATTCCTTCCCAGGTTTGATAACGCGCCACCTCAGGGTCGTTGTGGTAGGCAACAAGGGCGTCCCTGTCGGCGTCGCGCAAGCGGCGCACCAAGAGGCGTGGCGATTCGATGGGAACCATCTTTTCTGCGTCCATGGCCAAGGCCTTCTTTCTCTCTTCCGATCAGAACTGATTCTCGGCCCCGTCGCGCGGCCGCGTGTCGTAGAGAACGTCGCCCCAGAGATAGAGCTGGCCCGGTTCGATGACGTGGGGCAGGCGGTCGGTGTCCCTTTGATAGTCCTCGTAGACGTGAACGACGAGCTCGCTGCAGTAGAAGCGTCCGGGACAGTTGATCCCGAAGATTCCGGAAAGGTCGTAGCCGCTCCCCAGCAGGCTTCGCGCCTTGGACACGGCTCGGGAGCCCCGCTTCTCGGTCGACCAGATCGGCCTGATCAGGATGAGCCGATGGGTGTTGTGCACGAATGTCCAGAGGTCGGTGCGGTGAACGCCATCGGACTCCGCCTCGACCACCTCCCAGCGGGTGTGGTCGAGGAGCGCCGCGTGGCTGAGCGGCATGGTGGTGGCGCCGGCCACAAACGCATCGCCCGCCTTGTAGCCGCGTGTGACGAGCCAGTCGCCGTCGCGGCCCTCGTCGACGATGCGCGTCACGAAGAGCTCGGTCTGCAGCGAGCGGAGCGGTTCGTCAGGGGGGCTCACCGCCACCTGGCTCAGGCAGGAGGTGAGGATGAAAAAACCGAGGGCAATCAACCTTTTCATGGTGTCATCCCGCTGGTTACTTTCCGTTGTTTCCATTCTTTGAGCCCGGCGCCGGCGAGAACGACGAGAGTGATCAGAAAGGCGCAGCCCAGGCTCAGCCGCCAATCGACGAGGAGCCCGAAGGCGCCCAGAATACCGAGAGCGAGCGCCCAGAAGAGGGTGGGGCGGAAGTGGACGCACCTCTGCGTGAGCCGCGACGCGGTCTGCCAGATGCCGACACCGACGGCAATCACGGGGAAAGCGACGAGCCACCCCTGGTGGATCGAATAGGCCCGCATGGAGAGGGTGACCGCAACGGCCAGGATCAAACAGAGCGCCACGGTGAAGGCCTTGATCGTCTGTTCGAGCTGAACGAGCTCGGGATTCCGATTCCAGTATTTCCTGCGCTGTGAGGGCAGGTTGAGAAAACCGCACGCCGCGCAGGTCGTCTCGTTGGATGGGAGCGGCGCGAAACATTTGAGACAGTAGGGTTTCATTTTTCCAGCCTCCCTGTCTGGAGCGGCCTCACCCATTATAGGGCGTTCCGTACCTGTTGAGGTGAATTTTCTCGCGCTGCAGCGTGTCGGCGCCGTGGGACGATTTGGGGCGTGCCGCATAGCCGATGGCGATCAGTGCGAGCACTTCTTTATCGGCCGGAACGCCCACGGCGCGCGCCACCGACCCGGCCGCACTGGTCGTGTCATCGTGCATGCGCCTGCGGATCTGGATCCAGCAGCTCCCGAGGCCGATCGATTCCGCCGCGAGCTGGATGAAGGTCGACGCGATGGCGCAATCCTCGACCCACACGTCGGAGCGCGCCCCGTCGGCGCAGACAACGACACCGAGCGGCGCGCCGGCGATGAAGGTGGCGCCCGTCGGTTTCGATCGGGCGAGCCGCTCCAGGACGCCGCGGTCGGTGACAAAAACGAATTCCCAGGGATTGTGCCCGTGCGACGACGGCGCACGGAGCGCGGCTTCGATGAGGGCGTCGATCTTTTCCGCCTCGATCGGCCGATCGGCGTACTTCCTGATACTGCGCCGCTTGCGGATGAGGGACAGGAACATGAATCTGGCCTCCAAAGAGGTGGGCGGCTGACCGTCTTACTCCACCTTCAGCGTGTACACAGTCTCGCCGTCGATGTTGACGATCTCGAAGACCGCCTCGGGCGCGTCCTTTGTCGTGTCGAAGGTGAGCAGTCCAAAGGAGCATTTTTCATTGTACCCGAAGAGCGCGCCCGGGATCAGCTTGTGGGTGTGCAGATTGGTGAGGCGCGAACTCATCAGGTCGTAGAGCGTCCGCCCCCCGTCCCTCTCGATCTTGCGCACATCGGTCCGATGGCGGTCGGCGGAGAGGAGCACGATCCCGTCGATCTTCGCCTTCTCGATGAAGGAAAAAATCTCCTCCCGCTCCTCGGCGAAACCGTCCCACGTGTCGAGGCTTCCCGGTTTGGTCCCCTTCGCCCAGGGTACGGACGAGGCGATGACCTTGAAGGAGGCCTTCGACTGGCGCAGTCCGTGCAAGAGCCAGTTGAGCTGGGCCTGGCCGAGCATGGAGGGATTGTCGATCTTCTTGGGATTCTGCCTGTAAAAGCGGCAGTCGAGCATGAAGAAGTCGACGTCGCCCATGGAGAACTCGAACCAGCAGCCGGGCGCCGCACTGCCGCGGCCGTAGCCGGGATTGACCCAGTTTTGGCGGAAAACCTCGAGGACCGGTTTTTTCCACGCCGGCCGGTCGATGTCGAGAAAACTCGTGCAATCGTTGGTTCCGAAATCGTGGTCGTCCCAGATCGCGTAGATCGGCGTCGACGCCACGAAGGCGCGGAACTCGGGCCGCGACTGGCGTCGGTAGTAGCAGTAGCGCTGCGTGTGGGCAACCTCCGGCGTATCGATGTAGACATTGTCGCCGAGAAAGAGAAACGCCCGCGGCGCGCGGGAGAGGATCGTGGTCCACATCCGCTCCTTCTCGGGCGTGTAGCCCGCGCCGCCGCCGAAGGCGATGGTGAAGGCGCTCTTGGCGCCACGCTCGGGCGCCGTGCGAAAGGAGGGCGGACGATCGAGGGCGACCTCCTTTTCGCCGAGCATGAGATCGTAAAAGTAAAGGGTATCGGGCGCGAGACCGCTGACCTCGACAACCACCGTGTAGTCGGCTGCCTGAAGCGTGCGCACCGGGCGCGACAGCAGAGCGCCGTCCATGGAGGGCGACGTGGCGACGCGCACGGCCACATCGACCTCGGACGCGGTACGCACCCAGAAACGCGCCCCCCAGGGCTGAATCGTTCCCACCATCGGCCCGTGGACGAGCTCCACCGCTTGCGCCCGCGCAAAGGCTTTGAAGGCGTCCGTTTCGTGGAGCGGCGCCAGGAGCGCGCGCGGACCGGCAATAAATCGGCCAAAGGGCATTCCGCCTTCCACGGCGGCTTTTAACCTCTCGAGGGCGTCGGCGGTCCGGCCGAGCTGTGACAGGGCGAGGACCTCGATAAAAAGCGCCTCCACGTTGCGGGGATCTTCGTCTGAGTATCGGCGGGCGGCGTCGAGCACCGTTTCGGCCCGGCCTTGGGCCAGGTCGGTGACCATCTTTCTGTGTGTTTTTTTGCTGACCGTGGGCGGCGTTTGTTTTTCCGTCCGTCGATTCTCTGTCTGGCCGAAGGCCGCTCCACAGACTAGGAGGATCAAGGCGAAAAAAGGGACGGTCAATGGTCGGGGTCGTCTCGGAAGGGGCACGTCGTTCTCCATCCTCGCTGTCGATTGGGGCCCGATCGCGATTGGCTCTCAATCCGCTTCGACCTGCCCCATCAATGCGTCCACGTCGAGATCCCTTATATACTCGATCAGGCCCTGCCAGATCGAGTGGTAACCGAAACCGCCCTCGGTCATCTCGGCGATCGCCTCCTCCTTCGACCAGCCCTCGACGGCGATCCTGTAGACGGCCACCATCAGTCCGGTGCGGTCGGCGCCGTGCTGGCAATGGACAAAAACGGGGAGCCCTGTCTCGTCGGCAAGTGTTTTGAGAAAGTCGACCACCTCCTCCTCCTCGGCTTCCCAGGCCTGGGCGGAGATCTTGACGTAGCGGAGACCATGTTTTGCGCAGAACGACCTGTCCGAGTGGAGGGAGCGGAGATTGACCACCGTCTTGATGCCCAGTTCCTTGAGCGAGCCGAAACCGGCCGCCTCGGGCTGGGCGCCGCGGTAGAGGGTGTCGCTGACCTTGTGAAGGTTGGGCAGGCCGGCGAGATCGTCGATCGGCTCGGCCCATTGAGGGGGGCGGCCTTTACCGTCGATCTCCTCGGGAGCGGGAGTGTCTGTGGTTTCTGCGCAGGCGAGCAGAAATAGCACGCCGAGGGCCAGCATGCAGGGGACGCCCGGCCGTCTCACTGTTTGCCTCCGAGCAGTTCGTGGAGGATACGGCCGAGTTCGTTGATCCGATAAGGTTTCTCGAGCCTGGCGTTGAAACCGCTCTTTTCGAAATCGGCCATGACGCGATCGTTGGAATAGCCGCTCGACACCACCGCTTTGATATGGGGATCGATGGCGCGCAGTCGCTTCAGCGCTTTTTCGCCGCCCATCTCGCCGGGTACGGTGAGATCGAGAATGGCGGCGTCAAAGGGTTCGCCCACTTGGGCCGCCTCTTTCCAGAGGTCGATCGCCTCGGTCCCGTTGCGCGCCATGACCGCTTTGTAGCCGAGCTTTTCGAGCATCGCCCTGCTGAGGCGGCGGATGCTTTCCTGGTCGTCCATCACGAGGATTCGTCCCTGTCCGGCGAAGGGGCGGTGAGGGGGAGCACTTTCGTCTCTCGGGCCCTTCGTGCTGGCCGGTAGAAGAACGTAAAAGGTCGATCCCTTGCCCGGCTCCGACTCGGCCCGAATATGTCCGCCATGTTTCTTCACGATCGAGTAGCACGATGTCAGCCCGAGGCCGTTGCCCTTTTTCTTCGTACTGAAGAAGGGGTGGAAAATGCGATGCTCGTATTTGGGAGGGATGCCGATTCCGCTGTCGTGGACGCTCATCTCGATATACCGGCCTGGAGGGAGGCGCAGCGCGCTCTGGGCGTCGATGGTGACGTTTTTTACCACGAGACGAACGGTACCGCCCGTGGGCATCGCCTGGTCGGCGTTGATGACCAGGTTGGTGACGACCTGGCTGATCTGACCGGTGTCGATCTCGGCGAAGTCGAGGTTGTCGGCACACTCAATCTCATAAGACACGTTTGAGCCGTGAAGAACGAAGCCGGCCGTCTCCTCGATGATCTCCATGAGCGAGGCGATTTTTTTTACCGGTGCGCCCCCGCTCGAGAAGGTGAGGAGCTGCCGGGTCAGACCGCGGGCGCGGTCGAGCGCTTTTTCCGCTTCGGCGAGGGGCTCCGCGGCGTCCGATCTGGAGTCGATGTTCATCCTGGCGAGAGACAGATTGCCGAGGGCGGCGAGCAGGATGTTGTTGAAGTCGTGGGCGATTCCGCCCGCCAGGCATCCCACCGTCTCCATCTGCTCCTGCTCGTGCATTTCTTTTTCGATCTTCAGCTTGTCGGTCACATCCTCGATCGTTTTGATGCAGGAGCTGACCTTTCCCTCCTCGTCGACAACGGGCGAAGAGGTGCAGTTACACTGGCGCAGCCCTCGATCGGTGGCGATCGACACGATCCCGTCGTGACTCCGACCGTCTTCGAGGGTTTGGAGCACGGGACATCCTTTGCAGGTGGTCGTTCGCGGGGGACTGTTGAATTGCTCGAAACAGTGATCGGTCCTCGCCGGATCGAGACGAGGAAACTCTTTTCTCAAAGTCCGATTTGCCGCCAGAATTTTCATGCCGGGACCGATGAGCGCGATTCCGAGATTGGAATTCTCCACGAGGCTGCGGTACTTGTCCTCGCTCTCGCGGAGCGCCTCCAGGATCTGCCGGTGCTTGGTGATGTCCTGCGAGACGATCTCCACTCCTTTGACGGTGCCGTCGGGATTTACAACGGCGGAGTAAGTGGAGTGGAACCATCGGGCGCCCCCCGGCAGCGTGAGATGGTCCTCGAAGGAAGCGACCTCTCTGCTCCGGGCGATTTTCTGGATGCGTGCGAGATAGGTCCGGCCCTGTTCGGCACCGAAGAGATCGGTGATCGACCGGCCGAGGTGGATCGACTCGTCGTCCCAGCCGAGATGTTCCTTGGCGATGCGGTTGGTCGAGAGGAGCTCACCGTCGGGTGACCAGAATCCGATTCCGAGGCCGGCATTTTCGAAAAGGAGTTGATAGTATTCTTCGTTTTTTTTCACCTGGCCCGTCTGCTCGGCGCAGACATTTTGCAGGTCTTTGACCAGCGATCGCAGCCGGTCGATCTCAGCGAGGAGATCGGATTTCGGCGGGCTTTCCGAATCGGAAGGGTCCATGGTTTTCGCCTCCAGTCGAACTGGTCCGGATCTGTCCTCTCCCGCTGTGGTGGGTGCCGATCGCGTTGAGATTAGATGCGCAACCACAAGGTTGATCTGTGCCGAGGGTCAGGGATTCTACTTAGTTGGGAGTGTAGCTCTTTTGTTCGTTCGAGCGCCACCCTTTTTTTAAAGGGCCTTCATTCGAGCTCACACTTCTTTCCATTTGGCCGTTTCACGAAGGCCTCTGCGCGCCTCTTCAGAGGCGAAGAAGCGCGTCAGCCCGCACTCGGAGCAGAGCACGAGGATGAATCGCGCCGACACGATAAACTTGCCGAGGCCGGGCAGATAGTTGGGCGCGTACCCGCCGCCGGAGCTGATCGGTTTGCTTTCGTGGAGGTGTGTGCCGTTGCAGTTGGGGCAGGGGGAGTATTTGGATTTCATTGGATTGTCCGTTGTTTGGAAAACACGACTTCTTTATTGCAGCGATGCGGCGGGGCGGATGCCTAACCGGGGATGCCGTTCTTCGGGGATTCCATAATCCCTATACGCCGATCTGCAGTCTCGGGCGTAGTTATCCCATCCGCCGCCGCGGTAGACCCTGGTGGTTTCCACCGGAGTCGTACCACTCGACTCGTAAGCAGATCCGTCGGAAGGCGTACGAGCATGACTAGCGTAGTAACTGTCTCGGCACCATTCCAAGACGTTTCCGTGAATGTCGTGCAGCCCGAAGTTGTTGGGCCGGAAAGACCCAACAGGTGCGTGGCAGCCGTATCCGTCATCGAGCCAATCATCGTATGGCCAGTCATGCTGTTTGCGGATTTTAAACCATGCGAGGTCACATACATTGGCGGCGCCGGCGAGAGAGCTCCGGTCATTGCCCGTCCACCAGATAGTGGACGTTCCGCCACGAGCGGCATATTCCCATTCAGACTCGGTGGGTATTCGGAGCCCCAGTTGAAACAGCACGGTTTCACAATCGACCCAACTCACGCACTCAACAGGGTGAAGTCCCGAATACGGCGGTCCTTCGCTATGTCGATCCGGACTGAACATGCTCGGATTCACTTCCGTGTGACGAGTCCATTGGGATTG
>Ga0180435_10005093_pt1 | contig 12837 bp, 12 predicted proteins | sample SS_ome_3_FD_132467 | JGI IMG/M metagenome (GOLD analysis project Ga0180435, IMG submission 132467) | Hypersaline lake sediment archaeal communities from the Salton Sea, California, USA - SS_3_S_1 metaG | ecosystem: Environmental > Aquatic > Non-marine Saline and Alkaline > Hypersaline >... | reverse complement strand
GACGCCGTTTAAAGCCAGATTCAGGCAGGTGTTTTCAAAAAGCGAGTCTGTGAACTGGCTGTCTGCAGCACGGTTGTTTCTGTTCGGTGCCCGTGACGTCTGGTTTGTTATTGCACTGCCTGTTTATCTGCAACTGGAATTGGGTTGGACCAGCACCAGTGTGGGTACGCTGCTGGCCCTGTGGATTATTGGCTACGGAGCCGTGCAGGTGTTCGCACCCCGCATCACCGGTTTGGGAACGCAACATACGCCAGATGGAAGAACCGTTGTCTTCTGGGGTGCTGTCCTGCTGGCAGTTACCGTTGCCTTGTTAGGCGCCACCGTGGTGGACAACTCAGCAACTTCACTTGTGTTCGGCTTGATGATTTTTGGTTTGGTGTTTGCCATCAATTCGTCCGTGCACTCCTTTCTGATTGTGGCCTACGCACAGCGGCAAAGCGTCTCGCTGGATGTTGGCTTTTACTACATGTCGAACGCCGCGGGACGCCTGATCGGGACAGTTCTGTCAGGTGTGATTTATCAGGCCTTCGGTCTGGCCGCCTGCTTGCTGGTCTCGGCTGCGTTTGTTTTTCTGTCTACTTTGATCGCCGGGCGCTTGCCGCGCTTATTGCCTGCAACGTGAATATCCTTGGGGTTGTGCTGGTCGCCCTGTGCATTTTCTCTGCTGTTTCTGCAAATGCTGACGAGTCATTTGTGTCGATCAGCGGGGAGTTGCGCGCACGGTACGAAACCCTTGATGGTCAATTCCGCGCAAACGGCAGCGGTGGTGACCAACTGCTGTTGTTTCGCAGTCTTGTCAAAATGGAGACGACAACTACACCTTTCAGGTTGGGCGTTGAACTGCAGGACTCGCGGACTTATCTGGGTGATGCAGGTACGCCCCTGTCCAACTCGTTTACCAATGCCATCGATGTGCTGCAACTTTATGCAGATGTCGACGCGCTGCCTGAGCTCTTCGGCGCCGATTCGAACACCCATGTCCGATTCGGTCGTCAAACCGTCTCGATTCTATCCAAGCGACAGATAGAACGTGTTAGTTTTGCCAATGTGATTAAGAATTATACCGGGGTGCATCTCACGTCTAACCGTCCCTCCGGTCATGAACTGCATGCCCTCTATGTGGTACCGGTTGCCCGCTTCCCTGTCGATCGTCAGGCGCTGGACAACAATGAGCCGGATTTTGATGAAGAACAGTGGCGCCGTCGTATTTTTGGCATTCACTACAAGCGGGCAAACCTGACCGCCCGGATTGCAGGGCTGTCAGGCGAGTTGTTTCTGTATGGTTTGCACGAGGATGATTCGTCCAAGTTCCAGACGCCAGACCGTTCATACCTCACCGCGGGATTTCGGCTGTTTCGGCCTCCCATGGCCGGTCAATGGGACCTCGATGTCGAAATTGCACACCGCTCCGGCGAGCGTCGAAACAGCAGCGATCCTGCTGATACCAACGATCTGGACGTTGATGCCTCGATGTTATTCGCGCGCCTCGGGTATACCTTCAACACCGCCTGGCAACCGCGAATTGCGCTGCAATACTATTCCACCAGTGGCGACGAAGACCCGAATGATGATCGTTTTGATCAGTTCGAACGACTGTTTGGCGGACGCCGAACTGATCTCAACAACACCTCCATCCACGGTCCATTGACGCCGGCAAATCTAACCGCCCTCAGTGTGCGCTTCGATGTGAAACCGACCGCGCGATGGGATGCCCGTCTACATGTGTCAGCTACCCGGCTCGAATCCGCAACAGACGCATGGGTCATTGCCAGGCTGCGAGATCCGTCGGGCCAGTCTGGAAGATCTATCGGAACAACCATAGATACCCGCGCACGTTACTGGATGAAGCGCGATCAGCTGCGCCTTGAGTTTGGCGCTTCTGCTTTGTTGTTTGGTGAGTTTGCAAAGAAGGCACCAGACGCCGCCAGGAGTGACCGCACGTTGTTCGCGTATTCTCAGATCGAGTTCTTTTTCTAGGTTTTCGCGAAGCCCTTTGCAGGGCCATGGTTCGCTTTCCTTTTATTACTTTGGCATCAACCCCGCGCCAGCCCGTACCGGCCCAGCTGCAGGCGCTTGAGGTCCGGCGTCGCGAGACAGGAATAGAGATTGCCTCTGAACGATTATCAGCTGTTATTCTGGCATAGTAATGGGTAGCATTATATTAATTCGATACATTGGTATAAACAACCTGGTGCAGGGTGATCGAATACCACCTGCATGGCCCTGCAGGGCTGAACTTAAGGAGCACTTCATGAGATTAGGACAGCACCCATCTAACTGGCTTCGCATACTGCGGCGCACCTTGTTTGCCGGAGCCCTCGCCGTCATGTCCCAGGTTTCCCTGGCGGAATCTCAATACGCTGCTGCCTGGGGTCCAAGCATTGGCACCACAGCACCGCTGTTGGCCGCCGCAGACCAGGACGGCAATGCCCAGTCCCTGGACACGCTGACAGGGTCCAACGGTTTGTTGTTTGTCTTCAATCGTTCCGTCGACTGGTGACCCTTCTGCATTCGTCAGTTCGTGAAACTGAATGACATCAAAGACAGATTCGAGGCCATCGGCGTGGGCGTCGTTGGTATGACCTACGACAAACCGGAAATCATCGCAGCCTTCCATGAAAAATGGGACATAGAATACCCGGTGTTACGCGATGTGGATCGTCAGCATGTGGAAGCTTGGGGAATCCGCAACGAAGAATATGGCCCAGGCACTTTTGCCTATGGCGTCCCTCATCCGGGTGTGGTGCTGCTTTCGCCTGAAGGCAAAATTCTCGCGAAGTGGGCGGAAAAGGGTTATCGATCTCGTGCCGATTGGTCCGAGGTCCTGGAGGAAGTTCGCAGCATTGTGGGCGGTGAGTAGCCGCCCCTCACCTGACGGGTCTGTTTATGAATAAAATTCGAAATATCCTTGGCTGGGCAGGCATTGTCATTCTCGGTCTCTTCAACGGCGTGCTCGAAGACCTCCTGTTCCTGAACATTCTTGTTCCTTATATGCCAGCCAGCTGGGACCTCACAGGCAATCTCTTCTTTATCTTCACAGTACCGCTGGCCCAGCTGCTGACGCTCGGCATCACGGGCACTCTGGCGTGGTTTTTCCTGGGCCTGCGCCAGATGCCGCGCCTGATCACTTTCTGGGCCTGCTGGAGCGTCGCGCGGGCGACATTTCTGACCCTGATCAATAATCCCGTCGAAGATGTGTTGATTTACCTGGCATGGATTGCATTCTGGTGTGTCCTGATTGGGCTGCTGACCAGGCTCGACCGCTGACAGGCACTCTACTTCAGGGCATTCCCTAGGCGTTTGAAGGCGTTGCCGCTTTCCTTGAGCGCTTTATGCTACACATCTATGGCTCCTCACTTTTCGGATGCCAGCTCAGCCTCCGACCGAATACCCAACTTGCGCATGACAATGGCTGCCGGGCAGAAACCCGTGAAGGCTTGCTGCAGCAGATTGCCGCCAACAAACACAGTCAGCCAGACAAAACCGGGATGCACAAACAGGGTAAGCGCTACGCTCAGCAGCACCATGAACCCGGCAAACGCTTCAACAGACTTTTCAAGAGACATGATTTTGTCCTCCGATTAATAAAAGCGCGTTACGCGCAGATAAACATTATTGTTTTCTTCCAGCTGCCCGAAAAAAGTATGCACCTCATCTCCATAAAACAGGTTTGCGCCGCCCGTAACCGTCCACGTATCAGACATCCGCAAGGAGACTCTGGGTCGAAGATGCAGATCCTTATCGGTTGGCGACGCAAATATGAACAGCGAAAGAATCAGCGTTTCACGGCGCAGACGGCCGGTAACTCGAGCGGTGAGCAGGCTGCGCAGCTCATCGGGCACATGCATCTCCGGGGGCGCATTGCGCCGCAGACGATCCAGGTTGGCGGTCCACTCGCCATAATATTGCAGGCCGAGTTGCCAGTTGCGCACCAGCTCCCGCTCATAGCCAAACAGAATACGCGCCTGAGAGTTAGGCACATTGGGATCATCGCCGCTGCGGTCATCCCTGGAATCGTACCAGGCAAATTCGCCACTGAAGACCCCGCTTCCGGCCGGGCGTCGCAGACTGGCGCCATAGACAGACAGGGATGGATGTATGAACTGCCCTGCTTCATCCACAGACAACGGCTGCTTGTAGAAACCACGGTATCCGTAGACAGCGACTTCTGTCGCCTCGATACGCTTGAACATCCGGATGGCAAACTCTCCGTTCGAAAAGTTCTGGCTCGGCTCCTTGCCGCCAATACGCGGTTCAGGCACCGCAATCTGCCCCTGCCGCGGATCAAAGAATGAAAAGCGCTCACCAGTCAGGTAGCGATCGGGTGTGAACTCCGGCGTCCATACCAGGTCGGTGTTGAAAGCTTCACCGTAATGGGTCACGCGCACCGCAGCAGAAGGCGCTTTCAGATACTCATCATCCCGGCCGGAAAAAAAAGACTGGAAGTCTTTCGGAAACAGGTCATTGAGGAACACCAGGTCACCGGTACCCCAGGTCAGAACCTGCTGGCCGATGCTCACATCCACAGACTTGGCCGGACTGAAGCGCAGGCTCAATTCACGCAGGTCAAACTCCAACTGTTCGCTGACGCCGTCGTACCATCCGTCACCCTTGAACTGCAGCGTCTTCGACTCAGTGACCCATTCGGTTTTCGCCTGAAAACGCAGATCACCCAGGGTCAGGCTGTCAGGATCATCTCCACCGTCTATACGGACGCCAACACCCGCTTCGGCGAAACCGGTCCAGACCAACCCTGTGACTTCCTCTTCATCCTCATCGCCCCAGTCATCCCAATCATCAAGGGTTGACTCAGCGCCATGGGCACCCAGCGCAAACAACAGTGGAAGACTGGCAAGCCACCCTCTGCTCACTACTTACGCTCCAGCCATTCCCTGGGCGGCGCGCGCATGGAGCGCTCGGTAAAGATTTCCGGCGGCAGACCCAGATCATACTCGACGAAGCGGAAGCGCATTTCGGTGGTGCCACCACCCACCAGATCGGACACAAGCGTACGGGTCACCGTGGGATATCCCTGCAAGTCTTCTACAGCCAGCGCCTCAACACGACGGTAGACTTCTCCGGCAGAGGTGGCGTACTCGATCTTCATCGGCAGGAAAGTTGTACGATCAATCCAGGTGGAATATCGGGCAAATTCAACACTCGCCGCATCAAACGGGGTGTGTTCAAGTACGTAGTACTGATCCGTAGTTTCGATCAGCGTGTGCTCGTCTGCCTGGGGCAATCGGCCGGATACATCCTCATAGAAGTAGTGCGAGCCTACAAAACTGGTGCGCTTGTCACCCGCAGATATCCGCTTCACCAGATCGAGCCCGGGCAGATACAGCCAGCGGTCATCATCCCGATCGATGTGTTTTTCCACCAGATACACCGTGCCGCGTACATCCGACGGCCGCTCGAAGAAGACCAGAAACTGTTGATCCCCGGCGGGCTCAGGATTTCGACGCAGAATGGTGAACTGGCGCATCTGCTGTCGTCCCTGACCGTCTGTTATGAGCATACGCGCCTCGGTGCGGCCGTCAGAACCAGCGTAGTAGGCCGCCAGATTGGCGCGCTCAACAATCTGCGCTGCATCCAGAGCGGCTTCGCTCTGAGAGGCATTCACCGCAGCAGAGACAACTAACAAAGCAACCAACAGGACATTCATGATATTAAGCATGGCTACCTCCTTTAAACAGAACACGCTGCACCAGACTCAGCACCGCCGGCAGCAGGAACAGCGTCACCAGGCCAGAGATGGCCATGATCGAGGCCATGAATGCACCAACGGTGATGTAGGGCACCAGCGGCGCAAAGAACAATGGGGTAAAGCCGAGCGCCACTACCACCGCATTGCGGAAGATGGCGCGGGCCGGTTCCTCAAAAATCTCCACCGATGCATGACCAAAATCACCACCCCCTGCCAGGGTGCGGAAACGCTGCACAAAGTGAATCGCGAAATCCACGGACAAACCCAGGGTCAATGCCGACAGCACCGCAATGGGCATGTCATAAGCTTTACCGATCCAGCCAATGAGTCCATATACGAAGGCAATGGTCAGGCTCAGGGGCAGCATCGCAATCAACCCGAAAGCCACAGAGCGGAACAGCAGCGCCATCATCACAAACACGATGGCAAATGCAGACAGCAGACTCAGCAGCATGCCTTCGACCATGGACTGCTGCCAGACTACGTTGATGTAGGTCTTGCCCGCCCAGCGCACGGCCACGTCGTCCGGTGCGGGATTGGCCTGCAACCAGTCATCCAGCGCGGACATGACCCGGGTCATATCCTGATTGTCACCACTGGTGAGCTGCAGCCAGACGGCTGTACTGCTGTAGTCAGGCGTGACCATATGCCACAGGTCCTGAGGCCGATGGGACGACTGATACTGCATCAGCGTCTGGGCAACGCCAGGGACGGAGCCAGGAATCCGGTAGGCCTCATCCAGACCACCACGCAACTCGCGGTTCACAACTTTGGTGACATCAGGCAGGGCGTTGGTTTTGCCAACCAGCCCCGAGTTCATCAGACCGGCCTGCAACCGTTCGACGTAGGCCAGCGCGTCGGGCCGCAGGAAATACCGTTGCGCCTGGTTGAACACTTCTGCATCAGACAACAGCGACTCTAAGTCATCAGCGTCCGCAGCACTTGCGTCAAACAGCGCATCATCAATCGCGCCGATCAGCTGCTCCATGGCAAGCGGCTCGGATGCGAGTGCGCGGTGCAATGGCTCAGCCAGGGCCTGATCCTGCAGTTGGTCCAGCTTGTTTCGAGCGCTGGTCCGGAAGGCATCTTTGCGCGCCTGCGGCAGTTCATGGGTCAACACCACAAACGCATCATAGGTTCCGGCGAAATGCTCGTTCAGTACGGTGTCAGCAACGCGAATGCGATGACTTTCTTTGAACCAGCGCACTGGATTGTCGTTGATTTCGATGCGGCTGATGCCAACCACGCTGAATCCCATGACAACCAGCGCAAGCGCCACAATAGGCCAGGGCCGGCCAAATGCGATACGGCCGGCGCCACGCAATACACGCGCAATCAGACCGCTGGATTCATCACTCACCGCCAGCACATGCAGGCGCGCCAGGCGCTGCGGTTTCATCCGCACAATATAGGCCGGCAGCAGCGTAATGGTGATGATAAACGCCAGCAGAATACCAAACGCAACAAAAGCGCCGAATATCTGCACCGGCGGGATGGGTGTCAGCATCAGGGAAAGGAAGCCGACGGCAGAGGTTATGGAGGTAAACAGCATGGGTTTAAACAGCTCATCAATGACCGTCCCAACCACTTCCTTCGGGTCGCTGCCTTCGTGATAGCGGTCAGCAAACTCACTCATGATGTGTACCGAGTCCACCACCGCGATGGGCATGAGGAAAATCGGAATCATCGAACTCATGATGTGAACCGTGAAGCCGAGGCCGATAAGCAGCCCCATCACCGAAATCACAGTGGCCATGGCCACCATCATCGGTGCCACCACAAAGGAGGCACTGCGGAAGAAGTACCACATCAGCAGGAACAGCATGACGCCAGCCAGCGGTGCCGAAATGCCCATCTGCACGAACATTTCAAAACCGAAAGTGTCCTCTGCTACGGGCAGACCGGTAATGTGATACTCATCCGGCGAATCCAATCCATCAATGACACTCTGAATCTGCTGCGACACGTCATAGGACAGGTCTTTACTTTTCAGTGGCACGTAAATCGCGGCAGCCTTGCCGTCGCCGGAGACCAGGGTGTTTTCCAGCAGCGGTAACCTGGCCACTGCATCGCGAATGGCCAGCGCCACTTCAGAGGATTGCGGTGCTTCACGCATCATCCACTCAAATCTAACAGTACCCGGACCTGCCTGAGTGATGTTGTCCGCCGTGGCCAGGGACATCAGATCCGGGGCGATCACACCGTCCATCTGCAGAATTGCGTCCGTCAGCTTGTGAATAGCAGATAGCGATGCCACGTTGAACACGCCGTTCGGATCCGTTTCATTCACCGCGCCCACCACGATGGCATCGTGCAGCGTGAATCGTTCCTCCACCTCATTGTGGAACACCCGCTCCGGCTGATCCGCGGACAGCATGTTTTCCGGATCCGTATCAATGTTGATACGCGGAATAAGCGCGCCCAGGGCCAGCGTGAACACCAGTACCAGCAGATAGACGGTTCGCGGCCTATTGGTGGACAGGTTAGTCAGCTGGTGCTTCATGACTCGCCCAGCTTGGTGACACCCAGCATGTTCATCACCATTTTTTCATAATACGGCTCGATATCACCCTTACGCACTTTGCGCATGAAGTACTTTTCGAACCCGATTTTGGCCAGGTGCACCCACTTGCCTTCCGACGACCAGTTGACGTTGCGTGGCGGCACCTGAGGAAGGGCAGCAAAAGCCACCCCGCGATCGCCGAAATCCGCCAGACATACCGCATTCCAGGTCCCCTTGTGCGTAGGGGCTGCACCTTCAATGGCCTGCTTGATGTTGTGCGCCGCGGCGGTGACCATGGACTCGATCATGTAGCCTGTTTTCGGTGTACCCGTTGGCACCGGCGTTGGTCGCACGGGGGGTATCGCAACACAAACTCCAATGCCGTAGATTTCCGGGTAGGCGGGGTTACGCTGATAATCATCAATGTTGATGAAGCCGCGCGGATTGGTCAGCCCTTCTACGCCCATCACAGCGCCAACGCCACGAAACGCCGGCAGGATCATGGCGTGTTTGAATGCCAGTGTTTCCCGGCCAGTTTCATTGCTGTCATCATCCACTTTCAACACGTGCATGGTGCCGTCTTCCACGCTGTCGATCCTGGCATTGGTGATCCATCGCACATTGCGGTTGCGCAATTCCGACTCCAGCAGCGACTTAGTATCGCCTACCCCATCCAGGCCCAGATGCCCGATGTAGGGCTCGCTGGTGACATACCAGATTGGCACTTTGTTGCGAATGCGACGTTTGCGCAGTTCGGTTTCCAGGATGAACAGGTATTCGTAAGCAGGCCCGAAGCAGGAAGCGCCCTGGGCCGCGCCCACAATAACCGGACCCGGTTCGGCCACCAGGCGCTCGAAGTCGGTAAACGCCTGTTCTGCATGGCCGGTGGTGCAGACAGAGGTGGTAAAGCCATCGGGCCCCAGCCCTGGTATTTCGTCAAACGCGAGCTCCGGTCCGGTAGAAATCACCAGATAGTCATAGTCGAGAGTTGTGTCATCGCTCAGGATCAACCGTTTGTTGTCTGCATCGATAGACTTGGCAGGGTTCACGACCAGATCGATTTTCTTCCTGCCGAAAGGCTTCTCCAACTCGACCCGGATCTGCTCACCGCTGCGCCAGCCGACCGCCACCCAGGGATTGGAAGGCGTGAACTCAAAGCAGCTGCGCTGCGCCACCACGGTTATCCGGGTATCCCGGGGCAGTGTTTTGCGCAACTCATACGCCATGGACACTCCACCAAGGCCCCCACCCAGTACACATACATGCGCCATCAGCTTTCTCCTGTCGGTATCTGAATCTGTTATAAGCTTATGACATATTAGACCATTCTAAATTAGCAACTGTTAATACGAGCTACTACTTAGGTATACTGCTCTCAACCACATAATCAGGCTCGCGCTTACATGCGGCGCAAGTGAACCCGGAACATCCACTATGCAGGACATTGATCTGGCCCAGATGCAGGCCCACGCAAAATCAGCAGCTTCGATGCTGAAACTGCTGTCCAACGAGCACCGGCTGCTGGTGCTGTGTAATCTGGCAGAGGGAGAACTGTCGGTGAGTGAGCTCAATGAGCGGGTAAGACTGAGTCAGTCAGCGCTGTCTCAACATCTGAGCAAATTGCGCAACGAGGGCCTCGTCACCACTCGACGCGAGGGACAGGTGATCTACTACACTCTGGCGGAGGGTCCCGCGCTGGCGTTAATCGAGACGCTGCATGGTGTTTATTGCGGTTGACGGTGGCTGATCGCGAGCGACATGCGCACCAAGTGCCAACCTCACCCGCCGATCGGCCCGCCGTCATCACGATAAACAGCCACCACACTGGGGCGCGGCGGAGTCGGCGGTCTGAAATCCGGCCACCGGGTTGTCGGCGATTCGAATGTCGCCTCTGAGCCATCGCCCGGGTGCTGAACTGACAGAAACAGCGTGCGTGCGTCCGGGGCGAATCGAGGCCCGCACACTTCAGCGCCCACAGGCGCACGAAAGAACGCCAATCCTGTACCGCGCGAGGGCCCATCTGTTTCAATAGCCCATAGACCATCTGCCGCCCCTGTCATCGAATTGCCATCCGTTGCCACCCACAGTCGGCCGGAGGCATCAAACGCACAATTGTCCGGGCTGCCGAACCAGCCATTGGCACTTGTTCGGGAGTTCCACTGCGCGCCTGTATCCGGATCATTCGGGTCACCACACTGAATAAGGATATCCCAACGGGCTGTATCCGCGGCATGATCACCATTCGGAGTAGAGATTTCGACGATGTGCCCGAAGTAATTGTTTGGTCTGGGGTTCGCCGAATTCACTTCGTCAGCTTTGCGCAGATGGTTGTTGGTGAGCATGACGTATACGCGGCCGGTGTCGGGTTGCGCTTCAACATCCTCCGGTCGATCCATCGGGGTTGCACCCAGTAGGTCAGCGGCACGGCGAGCCTCAATCACCACATCGGCCTGGCTGGAAAAACCGTTCTCCGGTGTCAGCGGGCCCTTGCCGTACTGCAGTGGCAGCCAGCTCAACTGACCATCATCTTCGAACCTTGCAACAAACAAGGTACCGTGATCCAGCAGATTCAGGTTGGCTTTACGGTCATTCGGGTTGTAGCGGCCCTGTGTAACAAATTTATAAACGTACTCGAAACGCTCATCATCTCCCATATAGAGCACAACGCGCCCATCGTCAGCAATAACGCTTTCCGCGCCTTCGTGCTTGAAGCGCCCCAGCGCGGTACGCTTTGCAGGCGTGGACTGGGGGTCGAGCACATCGACCTCCACGACCCAACCGTACCGATTGGGACCATTGGGCTCGCGAGTGACGTTGAACTCATCATGGTAGCGGCCCCACTGGAACCAGCCTGCGGGCACCCCGTATCGCTGATGGTTGGGCGCCTCGGGATGATCATCCAACAGCTCACCCTGGAAATAGCCGTGGAAATTCTCTTCCGCCATCAGATACGTTCCCCAGGGCGTAATGCCGCCGGCACAGTTATTCAACGTACCCCGGCTCATACGACCCGTCTGCTCTGAACTGATGGCCAGACGCGGACTGCCCGCCGCAGGCCCGCTGAAGGACATCGGCGTGCCTTGCGCCATGATTCTGCGATTGAACGGAGAATCGACGGCAACCTGCCACCGGCCGCCAGTAAACCTGATTTCAACAATACTACCGCCGTGCGCCGCCATCTCGACCGCACACAACTGCGCCGTCATGGAGGCGGGCAGGTCTGCGGCTACGCCCGGGAACATGAGGTTTGACGAGGTGTACTCGTGATTCACACACAACAGCCCGCGCACTGCGGCCTGGGCGTTACCGGGCAACGGCAGAAAGCCAATGAAGTCGCAGTTGTAGCCAAACTGACGGGCCTGAGCAGCAACAGTCTGATGCAGGGGGTCAAACCCCGGTGCATCTGAAAACAGCGGATCACCCCAGCGCAGCAGCACTTCAGCGCTATAGCCGGCCGGCACATGGTGGGTTTCGTCAGAGCCTCTGAGAATTTCCTGGAATGAAAAACCGGAGCGTACCGATTGCGCGGCCACTGGTGTCACAACGGGGCCATTCTGAGCACTGCATCCAACCAGCCAGGGGACACTCAGTGCAGCGCCGGCCATAGCCGATCCTCGCAGCAACTGGCGCCGGGACAACCTGCGTTCTATGAGCTGATCGAGAGACCGGGCATGGTCGGCGCGGGGATTAACGATAGAGTCATCATCATGCATCAGGCGTTGCTCCATATCAGGTAGGCTACCCGGGAAAGGTAATACATCATACTGGACACATAGGTTACACAATCCGGGTAATTGAGGGGAACCCAGATGCCCTGGCAGGCGTTAACGCGCGGACACTCAAAAGAGTCTAAACGACAGAACCAGCTTAATTCTTCCTATCCTTATCGCATGGCTCCGTCTGCTGGGGTCTGGTGCGTGCACCAGACGGGTGAGCAGCAAACGGCGTACTCGCCGGTTGCGGTGACGCGATCCCTGGGGATTAAAAAGAAATGGGCGTTGCGGCAGGGATGACGTGGAAGTCCAGCTTACAACGTGGGATTTCGAGACCAGCAGCTCATTTACTGAGGTCTTAGATATGGCTCCGTCTGCTGGGCTCGAACCAGCGACCCGCTGATTAACAGGCACCTCCGTTCTGAGCAACAGTAGAAACTTTTTTCTTACACAAATCAATGCCTTACCTGGCAAAACCACAAACTCGCCCGGACTACGTTTTAAGCAATTTCGAGCCTATTTCCTTCACTTTTCGATGGGATATAGTCCAGTTTCTGATCTAAAATGCGGTCTCTGTGGTAAATCTTTCAAATCCACACCCGAGCGCTAAAATACTGACGCTCGTACCGGAGTCGAGACAGCAATGAACTTCATAGCGTTCTTTGAGGGCACTGAAAGGGATGACCAGGGCAGACTATTAGCGGACATACTCTCGTGGAGTGATTATCAGCTCGAAACTCGACACAACTATGTGCAGAGACTGTTCCCGCTTCGGTTGGCCAGCGAACACGATCCGTCCGCCCCACTCCTGGTTGAAACGGCACGCCTTCATTTGAAGAACTCCATAACTTGTCAGGACGGTATTGAACGAGCGGTTGAGAGAATGATGCGTTTCTGGGGGTTCGAATCCACTT
>Ga0180435_10005092_pt1 | contig 12838 bp, 8 predicted proteins | sample SS_ome_3_FD_132467 | JGI IMG/M metagenome (GOLD analysis project Ga0180435, IMG submission 132467) | Hypersaline lake sediment archaeal communities from the Salton Sea, California, USA - SS_3_S_1 metaG | ecosystem: Environmental > Aquatic > Non-marine Saline and Alkaline > Hypersaline > Sediment... | reverse complement strand
GGTGACCCGTTGGAATGCAGGTGTGTTGCCACGGCGCGGGCTTGAAAGGCAAAAAAGAAAAGCCGGCGGCATTTGCCTCCGGCTCGGTTGTTTCGTCAGACGAACCCGCCGCCTAGCTATTCAGGCCGCTTCTTTCGTGGCGCGAACTTGATGTTTTCGATCAGCTTGAGGACCTCATCGGTCTTCGCATCGCGCATGCCAGAGACGGAGGTGATCGCTTCGACCACATATTCGTAGCGCAACTGTGGGTCGCAATCGAGTTCAATTTCGGCCGTCGACTGGATACTGTTCGCGTCTCGATTCGTGCCGAGGATCTCATTGATGCGGAGACGCAATTTTGTGAAGTCTGTGCCCATGGAGGTTTCGTTGAGCCGCATGCGGACGAGGTCGCCGTCGGGGTTGGCGTACATCCGCAGTTTCATCGGCGGCAGTTGATCGGGATCGGGATCACCTTCCCGCGGCGCACTGGTCGGCATCTTGATATTGAAGTCGCCTTCCACCTGCACGATTTTGAACAGCATGATGAAGAAGACCAGCAACTGAAACACGATGTCGATCATCGGCGTCATTTGCAGTTCGATTTTGTCTGCTTCGTGATCGGTATTTCGAACTTTCATGGCTTCAAATTACTTCGAGTATTGATCGGCGGTTTGGGCGCGCAGGGCGAACGTCGAAAACCGTGCTTCCTGGCATAACTCAATGAGTTCCTGGACGCGGTCCACCTCCGTTCTTTTGTCACTACGGATGATGACGGTGACATCCGCCGGGACCACTTGTTTGGCTTCGTAGAACTGCCGCTCGACGACGAGTTTGGCCTTGATTTCCTTCATGCTCACCGTTTGACCGCGGAGAATGACGTTGCCGTTCTTCTCAAGCTGCAGGGTCATCGGCGTTTCGTAAGGAGCCGTCGGGGGCTTGGCCAGTTCGCTTTCAGGCAACTGGATTCGTTTGTTCTGCTCGTCGTCGGAAAAGTTGATTAGCACCATAAAGAAGGCGATCAACTGGAACGTCATATCGATCATGGGCGTCAGATCGCCCTCTTCGATCTTGGCGACTTTCTTTTTAATTCGCATTGCAACCGTTTCCGCATTCAGGTGAAGACCGAGACGCGCACGTGGCGCGGCGCCGCGTGCGAGAGCAATGCACGGTCGTTACTTCTTCTGTCCGAGGTTCTCGAATCGGCTCATCAACCCTTCGCTGAGGATGCCGACCTCGAGTACGAGACGCGAGATGCGATTGCGAAGGATGTTGTAGGCCGCGATCGCCGGGATGGCGATGAACAGTCCCAGCAGCGTGGTAAACAACGCCGTCGAAATACCTTTGGCCAACTCGTGGGCTTCCGGCTGCCGGTCTGAGGCGGTGGCGATGATACTGAAGGAGTTGATCATACCGTGGACCGTTCCGAACAAGCCAACCATCGGGCTGATCGTGCCGATCAAAGCCATGTAGCTGAGACGGTGTTCGAGCTTCATGTTCTCTTCTTCGCCAACTTCCTGCATGGCCTCGATAGCTTGATCGTAACCCTGCGAGAGCTTTGCCAAGCCGGCGGAGAGCACCTGGCCAAGGAACGACTCGTCGCTCTTGGCGAGTTCGTAAGCTTCCTGATAGCGTTTTTCGTTGAGGTGTTCCTCGAATCCCTCGACGAGATGAATGGGGACCACATTGTCGCGACGGGCGGTCAGTATGTTCATTACGAACAACGCCACGAGGGTGAATGATAGACCAAGGAAGATGATCGAGTATCCCGGGCCGAGCGCATCGTACGCCCACGCCAGATAAGAGATTTCTTCGTCGCTCGAGTCTTCGTCGTCGCTTTCTTCCTCGTCGTCCTGCGCAAAGGCGACCGAGGGAGCGGCCAGGTTGACCGTGGCGAACACGGCGAGGCCAACAAAGAGGAACGAAAACGAACAGAAAACCGCCATCAAACCGCTGAGCAAATTACGCCGCAACATGCTTGCCTCCGCCAGAGTAAATAGAACGCGTTGTTCCGCAAACGCCCTGCTACGCCAAATCATTCGCCGCGGCAGGGTGTATTTCTTCCCCGAAAAAGTGAAGTCCCCGAGTGGGTCTCGGCTGGACACAACGAAACTACAATTGTAACTAGGGCGGGCCGCTCCGGTAAAGCACCTGCCAAGTGATTTCCGCCGAAAAAGCGGAGAATCTCCAATTACATGTTGTTCCAAACGCTTCCCGGGTAACGTGACTTGAGCAGCCGTCGGGCTTGCTCGCCACGGTCGCCACGGCCGATCTCCGTCCAGAGTTTGCTCAGGTAATAGAGCGCCTCGGCGTGCGATTCCGGGTCGCCGTAAAACAGCAGATCGGTGTGCAGGTAGGCCAGCAGCGCGTCCTTGGGCTGATCGGCCAGCCGGTGGCAGGCCCCCAAGGTGTTGTAGGTGCGGGCGAACAACTGAACATCCGACGGGCTGTTGTCGGCGATGATTTTGTTGACGATGCCAACTCCGTTCTCGACCTGGCCAGCGGCAGCCAGACAAGCGGCCTTGCCGAGAGCGGCCCAGGTCTTCTGGGATTGGGCCATCGGCGATGTGCTGCCGGATCGTAGTACGGCATCGTAGAGTTTGTAGGCATCGCTGTAGTGCTGCTTTTTTTCTGCCTCCGTGCTCGCTATGATCGCTTGCTTCATCAGCACGTCTGCCTTGAGCACTTTGGTCCGCATGAGGTAGTCCGCCCATTTGTCGCCGCCACCGCCGATCACCTCTTCGATCTTCGTGAACACCTTGTTGGCACGGTCGAAGTCGCCCTCGGCGCCGCGCGAGCCATAAAGCTTGCCCAGCATCTCCAAGGCTTCGAGGTAGTGGTGAGTCTTGTTGCCGCCAACCGTGTCGCCGATGAAATTCAGCATCATGTTGGCCGCGGCTGTTTTGTCTTCACTGCCTGCCAAAGCCAGAAGTGAAGTGATATAAGCCTTCAGATAATAGGCTTCCTGCTGGAGCATCTTTGTCGGCAATTCCGCGATATTGATCTTGTTGATGCTCTCGAGGGCTTGTTCCAATTGCTGGCTCTTCAATTGACGTCGAGCGGTCGTCATTTCGATCGGCTCTTGATCGAAAGTGACCGACGCAATTTCGTTGATCGGGAACGGGCGATCGATGCCGTTGTACTCGATCGTGATTTGCAGTGGCGTGATGGCGGTGATGTTGCCCTCTTGGACGCTGCCGTTGAGCCGAACGATCTTGTCGAACGCCTGAGAAGTAGCGGGCAATACACAGATTGCCACGACCGCCATAAGAACTCGCGTTTTCATCATCATCTCCTTCGGATATTTGCCGTCAATCGATTTGTTTGTGAAGCATGAAGCTATTGCGGCTGCCGAGCCGCAGGTGGTCATTTAGTCAGTTGCGCTGTCCGACTCCGATTCGGCGGCCGGTTCTTCTTCGACTTCTTCAGCACAGAATGGATCGATGCCGGTCACTTTTTCGTCAAGCTCGGACTGGATCTTTCGCATCAGTTCGTCGTAGCGAGGCTTCCAATCCTCGATCTTCACTCCCTTGAATTCCTGCTGGTCCTCGGGCCGTTTGGCGTCGGCCTGCTTTTCACCGCCGAGTTTCGGGTAAAGTGCTGCCGTGTTGGCGAGTACCGATTTACCCTTTTCGATGATATCAGTGTCTTTCTTTGACTTTCCTTGTCGGTAGAGCGTGTTCGCGATTTGGTAGCGGCCGCGGTAGAACGTGTTGCGATGCTCAGGGTACCGGGCGGTGATTTTGGCCATCCGGATCCAACCCCAGATGATGTTTTTGTCACCGCTGGAAGCCTTGAAAGCGCCAACGAGGGCCTTGCGGTACTGTTCCGGGTCTTTCGCTCCCCACTTGTCGAAGGTGCCGGCCGCCTCGATCTGCACGTTCAGCATCATTTCTTGTTTGCTGAGGATAGCGTGATACATCTCGATCGACTTTTCATAGTCGCCGAGTCGACTGTGAGCGTGGGCGAGCCGGAGGTGGATTTGAGAGAGCAAACCCTCGAGTTTCTTCTTCTCGTCTTTTTCCGTCGCACTGGTCAGCGCCGATTCAACCTGCTCCATCAGTTTGACGAATGCGGTGATCGCCTTGTCGTAGTATTCCTTCGATTCGGGCGTCAGTTGGCTTGTGCCGGTATCGAAACTACTGCCCAGCGCGAACAAGGTTTCGGCGACCCAAAACAGAATGTTCTGATCGTCGGTCTGTTCACCAATGCGGGTGAGGAACGTTTCGAAACCCTTCGAGAGGGCGCGTTTGACTTCGGGGTCGGAACCTTCGATCTTGCGTTCAATTTGCTTGGCGAGACTGATATAGGTGCTCATCAACAGGGCCTCGCCCCCCTCTTTGGCGGTGACCGTCTCTTTGAGGCCTTCCATTGCGTCCTGGGCTTTGAGCACCATTTCATTCGCCTTGGCGTTGTCGGTTTGTTCGGGCAGAACACCGACGTACGCTCGCAGAGCGATCTTGTAGGTTTCGTCAGCAAAGCCGGGTTTCTTGGTTGCTTCGTGACCATCGGCCACCAGTTTCAAGATGCCGACCTGCTGGTCTTCCAGGTAGTCGATTGCGCCTTGCGGTTTGTCGACTTCGACCAACAACTGACAGATACTCAAAACGGCCAACGCAAGCCGGCTGTCGACCTCGCCGCCGCGCGATCGTTCGATGCCTTGCCGCAGCAGTCGTTCGGCCGGTTCTTGCAACGCCTTCGCCTTCGTCCGAACCTGCTCAACATCGGCCTCTAGCTTTTCGATTTGGGCGAGGAGTTCGGGATTGACGTCGCCGGCGGCGGGCGTCTCATCCTCGGGCCCGGTTGACTCTTCGGGAGTGTCAGGACTGTCCGTCGGAGGCGTCGTATCGGTCGGGGGAGTCACGTCGGCGGGCGCCGTGGGATCTTGGCTTGTGGCCGGAGGTGTTTCGGGCGTTGGGTCCGGCGTCGCGGCAGGCGGAGTTCCCGTCGGTGTTGTCGCACCCGGCCTTTCGCCAACCGGTTGCGTGGTTACGTCGACCGGTGTTGGCGCCTCGGCAGGTGGAGCGGCGGCCTGCGCCTCAGCTTCCTCCTTCTTCTCCTTTAGTTCTGCCTCGAGGTCGCGTACTTTCTTCATCTCCATAAGGTACTTCGACCACATCGACTGCCCGACCATGAGTTCAGCGCGGCCGAGTTTCGGTGAGTCCGACTGGAACGACCCCAGGAATTTTTCCGCTTGCTCATAGTCACCCAAGCGAATCGAGTAGGCCACGATACTCAGGTTGGTTTGGCTCGTTTCCCCCCGCTGCGGCCACTGTTTGACCATGAACTCACCGACGTCGATGATCTTGCGGATCTCGAATTCGCCGGGCACTTCCGCGTCGGCCTCCGCCTCTTTGGCGACATCGTACTCCTTGCGATAGGAGGCCAGGGCGATCTTCCCGCAGTCGTAGGCGCCCAACGCGAAGGGGTACCGTTTGGCGATGAATTCGCCCATCACGGCCGCTTCGTAGTATTTCTGATCGAACCAATAAAGGTAACAGAGGTAGTAGCGGGCGACGTTGATGTCCTGAGGATCAACGTTTTCGTCAGCCAGGGACAGCGCCATACGAAAATACTTCAGGGCGTCCGCCTTTTTCGTGACGATCGTTTCTTCGGTGGTGGTGATCTGCTTCTGAATCTCTTCCTTTTTTTCGTCGTCCGTTTCCTTTGCGAGTTGCTTTTGCAGTTTCCTCGAGAGGGCGGTGGAGCCTTGCAGCATGCCGAGCGCCGCTTTGCCCGCATCCTTGGCCTCGGTGAAGGTCTCTGGCTCGGGCCGCTTTTCAGGGATGTCGTCAATTTCTGCCAGCAACGCCTGGGCGGCCTTTTTGTTGTTGCCAGGTTGACGCACAACCATCCGCAACCACTTCTTGGCCAAGTCTTCGGCCACCTTTCGCTTCGGGTCCTTGTCTTCGCGATTCTCCATATCCTTGATGGCCAGCTTCGCCGCTTCGAACCGCAGGTCAAGCCAGTCGGGGTTTTTCGCTTCGTTCGGACGCGATTGTTTGTCCCACTCAGCGATAAAGCCGAGGCCCGCCTCACGTCGTTGCTTCGTCTCTTTATTCTCAGGCATTTCTGCGACGCAATTGGCCGTCATCATCAGTGTCTTGGTTCGCAGCATACGGAAGGCGTCGTTGTCGAACGGTTGCTCGAGCATCTCACCGAACATGTCGGTCGCCTGCGTGAAGTCGCCAACTCCCTGCAGGCACTTGGCTTGCCACAGCCGCGCGTAGAGCCCTGCCAATCGACGGCGGTGTTTCTCGTAAATCTCGCCGAACGCCGTCGCTGCTTCCGTGAGTTTGTCTTTGCGCGAGGTTGAACCCTTCGGGAACATCTCGCCCCACTCGCGCAGGATCGATGCACTGTAGAGCATCAGTTCCAGGTATTCCTGTCGCAGCTTGTCGCGACGGGCGATCAGGTCTTTCTGCTCCGGTGGGATGTTCTTCGGCATCTTCAGCAGTTCATTCTTCATGTCCTCACGAAGGCCTTGAAACTGCGTGTGAGCCTCGTTGTAGAAACCGCTGGCTTGCTCGATGAGCGCCTTCTTCTTGTCGCCCTGGGCTTTGCCGCTCTCGGCGATGCGAGCCCTGGCTCGTTCGACCAGCACGTTGCCGAGGTGGCGAATCGCCTGCGGCGCCAATTCGTGCCGGGCCTGCTTTGCGACGAAATTGTTTAGTTGGGCCTGGGCATCATCGAACAGCTTTTCGCGAGTGTCGCGGTCACGTTCGATCCGAGCCGCGTAAACCTTGGTGACGCCGAGTTCGTAATCGTAAGTGTTGCGGAAATCGGAAGGCAGCAACGGGCTGTCTTTCATCCGCTCAAGGTAGAGCACAGCGATGTCGGGATAACCGCGACGACGAAGCGCATCAAGAAACTCGCGAGCCGGCTCCTCTGCCGTGCCTGTGCTCACGAGCGAAAACGCGACGGACAGCAGCGTAATAGCCGTGACGAAGAACCGTAGCGATGATAGTCGTTTCATGGTCAATATCCCTGAGAAAACGAGGGTCGACCGCCGCGCGATTGTCGGGGATCGATCCAGCAAACGTTGTGATTGTGTTGTTCCGTGGGCGCGGCCAATCAGCCGCCGACAAGACATAGTCAGTTCACACTGCCATCAAGTTACTTTCTGATGGCCCGAATCGCAACCGGCGGAAGCAAAATCCGTTGCGATCTTGTTGATTCAACCGATGTGGACGGTGACACTCGCGTCGAGTTGTGACTCCACATTGGTTGCACGCTATTCATCAGCGTGCCGATGTACCGGGCAGGGCCCGCGGCCGCCCAACTCGGAATTCAGACTCTGTTCCTAGTCGTTTCAATGGCTCAGGGGCGTGATCTTCGGCTCTTCGTCCGTTGGCACTTTTTGGCAAACTCAACCAGTTGTTGGTATGAATCCTGCTCGAACAGCCGAGGATTGACTTCCTCTGCCAAGGTGATGACGGCAGAGAGGTCGCGCGACGACGCGCCGGCAAAATACGACCCTGCCAGGACCTCTGCCGTTCGGGCCGCCACCGTTGCGGCTTGCAGCGACATTGCCGATTCCGCAAACGAGGGGGCGAACTGCAAGCGGCTGATTCTTTGCTTGAGTTGTTGGTCTGCCCCGGTTTTTGGATCTCGCCAGGCCACCGTCGCAACCGCGACGTCGTCCGATGCTTCTGGATGCAGCCAAATTTCGTAAAGCGCGGTGACTTCCTGCTGACTGCGTAGGTCTTGGGCGGGGTTTGCCACCCCCATGCCGGCAGCGAGCGGGGCATGGCCGATCAAACGATAGCCGGCCACCGATTTCGGGTTAAACTGAACCTGTAGCTCAACATCCGCGGCGACAAGCGGGGAGGCCTTGGTAACGCAACCGAGCAACATCCACTGCAAGTCGCCCGGTTTGTCCACCGCGCGATAATTCTGCTGGGTCGATTCCGCAAGCCGTTTCAAAGACGAACCACTCGACGTCAAGTCGCACAGCGTTGCGACGATGTCGAGATCTCGTCCCTCCGTCAGCACTTCGTTGATTGCTCGGAACTCACCTTCGGTGAGGTTGTCTCCACCCGCATGAACAACGGCAAGCGTGGAAGTCATTTCGTTTTGAACTTTCGCGCGCACCGCCACCGACATTGCTTGTCGAACGCCGTCGCCGAATCGGCTTCGCCCGGATGTCTCGAATTGTTGAACTGCCTGTCGGACCGCGTCGATATCGGCTGGACCGGTGTTTTCCAGCAGCACAAACGCCTCATCGCCATAGGTCGTCAGCGAAACGCGATCTTCTGGTGAAAGCTGCCGCATCAGGTCGATGATGGCACGTTCCACAGCCGGTAGTCGACCTTGTAAGCCCATGTCTCTCGATAGATCGACCGCGATCGTCAAGTGGACCGGCTCGCGATGAACGTCTGTTAGCCGTCTCGCCTTCACCCCAACCTGCAGCAGTTTTGCACCGTTGTTCGAGGAAACCGAGGGGCCGGCTGCTGTTCGTATTCCCAAGTCCCCCCGAGACGGTTCGGCGAAGTCGTAACTCACCCCGGACAGGAAATCCTCGACACAAATATCTTCCGGCGCGGGCGCCCTGCCGTGCCCAAGATCGCATCGAGCCAAGTCATAGGAGTCGGTGTTGGTCGAGATGGGAACCTGGCTGATAGCCAAGTCCGCTGTAGGAACAACAACTGGGTGAACGCCATGTTTTAACAAAAAGCCGCGGTCGTAGCCTGGCGTGACTGACGGAATGATCCCCCGATGCTCTGGCTTGGGCACCGTGACCAACGTCGGAAACACGGTATCCGCTTGTGGCGGCGCACCCAACGGCATCCAACGCAGGAGTTGGGTGTCGTCGGCGAACGACCACTCGCCTTCCGGCGAGCCGCCAAGTAGAGCGACAAAGGTGTTGTCTGCCGGCCAATCGTTGCCAATCAACAACTCACGATCGGGAGCCACGAATCGACTGGGGAGCTCGTCGCGTACCGTTGGGTTGCGGACCAACTGAATCTCGACGGTCGGTTCGACTGGCACAACGTCCACGGTCGGCTGCAGATAGATCACACCGCCTTCGTCCGACTGGTTGTTCGGTTCGTAAGCGACCGAAATCATGCCAAACATGGCGAAGAAGTAGGGCAGGCCAACTGCCACAAGCAAAGAAAGGGCAGTCGCCCATTGCGTGGTGCGACGCCAAGTCGGGCTTGGCAGCGGGATTCGCCTCGTGACCTTGCCGAGGTCGGCCGGCACTTCGACATTCGCAATTTGGTCGTCGAGGGCAACGTCGTCGGGAATCAGGGTCAACCGTTCGACCAAACTTGCAGGGCACTCGACCGTTGCCACGGTTCGATCCAATTCACTGTCGGCAGGAATGTCGCGGAGTCGGTCCAGTAGTTGCGAGGGTACGGATACGGCGCGCAGTTCCTTATCCAAATCGACATCACTGAAATCTGCGATCTCTCGCAATCGCGCAAGCAATCCGTCCGGCAGGGGGATCTGCCGTAACTCCTTGCGAATCCAGTGGTTGTAGTCGTTTTCGGACATATGTGTGGATCTGTCGCGCGCTTGAAATCCTAACTAGCCGACCCGCAACGCGGGGCCGGATTCCGCCGCGCGTTGCACGGCGCTGACTTTCATTCAAGAACGCGCCTAACTATTCGCGGCAGCCAACAGGAACTCCCGCAACCGTCGGCGAGCCCGACTTACTCGGGAAAGGACAGTTCCCAACGGGATCCCTAAAAGGTCGGCGACCTCTTGATGCGTCAGTTCACCTACTACAACTAACAGCAATGTTTCTTTCAGTTCAGTGGGAAGTCGGCTGAGGGCATGCTGCATTTCGTCGCTGAATTCATTGGCGGTTGGGTCTTCGCCCTCGATACCGATTTCGATAGGCGTATCGCCAGCCGAGACGACGGGTATTCGCTTTTTTCGCCAACGATCAACAACGCGCCGCCGCAAAATGGCTGCCAGCCACGCGCGATCTCCCCGACCCGATTCGTATTTCTTTCGACTATTCCAAGCAGATCGAAACGTCTCCTGCACCACATCTTCCGCGTCGTGGGGGTCACCAACCAACCGATACGCCGTGCGATACAGCGCTGGTCCGTGGTCTTCCACCAGGGCGTTGAAGTGGGCCTGAGTCAGCGGCAAAACACTCTTCTCCTGCTCTCGCGGCTCGTCATACCGCGGCAAACGGATTTTGCTTCCAACGACTGGTTCGGGCGAGATGGGAGTAAGTATTCCCCAAGTCGCCTCTAGTGTAACTCGATTCTACTAGTTTGGCGTATTGGTGATCTGGTCGGCGGACTTTGGTGGCGAATCTGGGGCGATGTTCGTAAGTCGTTTTATGGGAATGGCTTGCGGGTTCACTTGGCCCTCTCTTGCCAGGGGTTGCGAATCACTAGTCTCTCGCTCCTGCCGCCGGCTACGCCGCAAGCGGCAGTTGCTCGACTTCGCTCACGTTCGATCGAATATCGCCCGATCAAAACCGGGCCTCCCAAATCCCTTCGCCCTTTTCCTATGTTACGAAGTGAAAACCACTTGGGGCAAGCTCTTGTCTTCATTCGCAATACGTTTGCGCCGATTTCTCGAATCAATGATCATACCTCGAATCTCACCTGGATCGACGTCAACGGTTCTCGGTTGCTGGTGTCGGTCGCCAGGGATAAGATTCCTATTGGACGATCTGTTCGTGAATTGAAGGATAAAACTGATGTTTCGCATGCCGTCGCTGCGCGAGGCGAACCAAGCCGATTCGCCTCGCAAACCGCCGCCGAACTACTTCACTCGCCGCCAACAGAAGAGACTGTTGTTATTGGTTGGCATGTTCATGGTGGTGATCATCATCACGATGGAAGCGGCTGATCCCAAAAACTGGGCGTGGTTTGTCGAACTGACCGGCGACGAGACGGCGTCCGCTGAGTCAACGACCGACAAGAAGTCCGAAGAGATCGACACCGCGATGGACGAGCCTCCTCCCGATCGATCAACCAACGAATATGGTGCTGTCGTAACGCAGATGCCACAGCCGGACGAGGATTTTGATGCCGAACGCGAGTTCTTCCCTGGCGTCGATCCTCAGTTGCTCAGCGAGGTGACAGATCGCACCCGATTGGTTCCCGACCAGGCCCGCGTGATGCACCATTTGCTGGCTGTTCTCAACAAAGCGTCGCAGGAAGAGATCGAGGCGGCTTCGGATGGCAACGCCACGTTTTTGCAACTCTACCGGCAGCCCAAGGAGTACCGTGGGCGAATCGTCACCATCAAGGGGCAAATCCGCCGCGCTTTTCGGGTCGACTTCGACGATGTCTACAACGAGTTTGGATTCGATGGGTATTGGAAGCTGTGGGTCTTCTACGAAGGTGACTCGCGGATGCCGATCGTGGTCTACGCGCTCGACATGCCCGAGGGATTCGAAGCGCACGAAAAGATGAGAGACGATGTTGAAGTGACGGGCTTTTCCTTCAAGGTTTGGCCATACTATGTACAGGAGTCGGGCAAGTGGCATACGGCGCCGATTGTGTTGACAAAGATCGGCAACTGGCAGCCCGAACCCGAGGACTCATTGCTGCCGATTACTGTATTGGGGTTGGTGTTGGTGATTGGTGTTGCAGCGATCGTAGGTATCGTCGTCGCTGCGCTTGTTTATATTTTCAATCGTCGCAGCTCTCCGACGACGGAGATCGTCTATTCTGCAGGGCAGCGCGATTTGGACGAGTTGAACGAACTGAAGAAACAGGAGTTTCCGGACGTGGGCGAGAAACTTCGAGATCTCGAAACGAAAGAGACAAAGCAGTGATCGATAAGATGAGGGACGAGGAACGAGGGACGAGGGGCCAGGGCGCTCGCAGCCACGTGTGTCGTCGTGTGTACGTTGGCGGCGACGCTTGCCGTCGCGTGTACTTGGCGATCGCATGGGCGATATCGGCCTACCTGCTCGCTGCCATTTCGCCATCCTTTGCCGATGAGTCGCGGACCGAAGCGACGGAACCGGTTGTCTCGCCCGATTTGGCCCCGACAGAAGACGCCGTCGCTGCTGTAGATGACGATGATTTGAACTCGTTTCTCGACGAAATCACGCCGGAGTATGAAGCGCCGCCTGAACCAGAACCTGTCCCGCCGCCGACCGGTGGCGAGTCGGGCGAAGATCTGTTGGTTCCGACGTTTCGCGATGATGGCGTTGAAGTGATGCCGTCGTTGGGTGATTTCGTGAAAGAGGATGACGAGGATCCCGAGCCGGAAGCAGAGTTGGATATTGCAGAATTGCGGTCGGCCACCGCCCGGCAAATGCTCGAGCATTATGGCATTGATGAGAGTCAACTCTGTCGACTCGTCGACGGCGTGCCGATGGAGGAAAACAACGAAACGTTGATCAAAATTCTGTACCGAATGCCGCAAGTGGGCAGCATGCAGATGCTCCGTTGGACGCGCGAGGATGTGACGTGGGACGAGGTCGTGGAAGACCCGACAGAATTTCGCGCCGAGGTTTTCCCGTTGCGCGGTCGGGTCAAGTTCGTGGAGCCCGTCGATCTGGCCGATGAGTATCCCGAGATGGCGCAGCGTTGGGAGTTTGCGAAGTATTTCCGAGTAACGATCCAATTGGACGACTCGCCGTATCCGGTGCTGATTTTCGTTCGTCGATTTGGGTTGAACTCTGAGTTCGCCCCCATTCCCGACCGCTGGGTCAAAGCCGCGGCCGAGGGAACGCCGCTCGACGAACGGGCGAGTTGCCAGGGGATGTTCCTTAAGTTGGGTGGCGATTCGGCCGGTTATCTGCAAGAGGGAGAAGCCACCGACGACGACGAACAGCCACAGTTGCTATTCGCCGCACAACGAGTCGCTTGGCATCCAGACAATCGAGACGCGTCGGCGAAGGTCTCCGACGACCTGGTTTTGCTTGGCGAGGCCG
>Ga0180435_10005091_pt1 | contig 12843 bp, 11 predicted proteins | sample SS_ome_3_FD_132467 | JGI IMG/M metagenome (GOLD analysis project Ga0180435, IMG submission 132467) | Hypersaline lake sediment archaeal communities from the Salton Sea, California, USA - SS_3_S_1 metaG | ecosystem: Environmental > Aquatic > Non-marine Saline and Alkaline > Hypersaline >... | reverse complement strand
TCGGCGTAGCTTGCAGAGCAAAGACGGAAGCCGAAGGCGAAGACGGATATTTCAATGGGACCACGGGTTTACCCGTGGGGATCCATTTGATCAAATCTGGTATACGAATTTGATGACGCGTCCGGTCCGGGTGTGGCCATCCAGTCACGGTGAAGCCCTGTGTTAGAGAAATGAGCGGATTGCCTACTCAGCCTTGAAAATTTTGGTGAACACGTATATGCTATTTTCAAATATTTCCGTTGGACCCGAGTCGAAATTATTTCTGCACCCTGTTCTTGCCTTCCCTAAAATTTCATAACCGATTGTTATTAAAACGATAATTTGTTTGTAGAACTAGTCGATGGTGACAGAACGTTTGTCGGTGGTAATCTCGTTGGTTGTATTCACATCACTGCATAAAAGGAGGACAGCATGAGTGTCAAGGTTTTGATCAAACGGACGGTACCCCGGGAAAAAGGCAGAGAAATGTTAAACCTATTCAGGGAGATGCGGTCGCTGGCGACTGCTCAGGACGGATATATCTCCGGGGAAACCCTGAAAAGTACTGATCGGCCCGATGTTTTTTTGGTCATCAGCACCTGGGAATCTGCCCAGGATTGGGAAAACTGGCTTAAAAATAAAGCGCGCCAAGAGATCCAGAGCAAAATCGATGACCTCCTGGGCGGCAACACATCTTATGAAATGTTTCATTATGGCCTGAGGGAAGCATAGTTACAGAGCTGAAAAAAGAGATCCATAAAGAGACTAGAAAAATACTGTACGCTGGTACCTTATTTCAGTGTTAACGAAGTCCGGTTAGAATGGTTTCAGGTTCTGAGTGAACCGTTTGTTGCGAAAACAAATAAAGAGCCAAAGTGTCATTGTTACGGATTCAGCTTTGATGGAAATAGAGCCCACTACCGAGACGGTTATGACGATGCAGAGGATTTACTTGGTCATCTCGAAAACGATGGTATATCCGTCAAGCCAGGTCAAAAAAAGTAGTTTGCCGATTCCACGAAAATGATACGACGATAGCACGCGGTTGAGACCGCGGTTTGCGAATCACCGAAATTTTAAATCCATAGCTGCACAAAAGACATTAACCAAATCTTAACGTTACTAGAAGGGGTGATTGTGGAATCGTAAAAAATTCTTGACAGTATAATTTTCAATATATTAAAAGAAATATTTCATAAAACATAAAATGAATCCTAATAAACCGTACAAAAAACCTCCGATGGGTGAGATTCTGCGACGGGCCCGCAAAATGAAGCGGATCTCCCTGGAGCAGATGGCGACCGGAACCGAGCTCAGCATCAGCTTTCTGAGTCAGCTCGAGTGCGGAAAAGCAAATGTTTCTGTCGAAAATTTAAAAAAGATCACCCGCTTTTTGGATATCCGCATTGCCCCTTTGTTCGGCGAGGAGGAAAGCCGGAGCCTGGGGACTGTCACCCGAAAAGGGGAGGGCCTGCCGTTCGTCCTCGAGGGTTCCACGGCTCAATGTGAAGCCCTCATCCAGAAGAGTGGGGTCTCTTTGCAGGCAACGAGTTATATCAATCCACCCGGAGAGGGCCGTCAGGTTCCCCTCGGACATGTTGGGGAGGAGTTGTTGTACGTGGTCCGCGGGGAAATCCGTTTTCATTTGAACGATGAGGAGTATCACCTGTACGAAGGTGACTTGATACATTTTCGAAGTGAAGCACTTCATCGTTGGGTCAACCCGGGCAGCACTGACAGCGTGGTGCTGGTCGTCAATACGCCGCCAAGCTGGTAGAGGAGAAAAACATGGCGCAAACTAATTTTTCGCTGGTTACCTGTCGTGAGAACAATACGAACTGGGTTGGTCTGGTGGTTGACCGACAGGTATGGGAAGTCACGCGTGCCCTGGAAATCATCGACCGTCCAAGACCATCAATAAACGGCATGACCGCCCCGGCCGACACCATGCTGGCCTTGTTAAACGCATGGGACCAGTGGCTGCCGTGCCTTCGGGAGGCCGCCGGAATTCTTGTGGGAAATTCTGAACAGGATAGCATCCCACTCACGCAGTGTGCGTTGCTGGCACCGGTTCCCGCACCGGGAAAAATGATGAATGTCGGTTTGAATTTTTACGATCATGCCGAAGAAATGGGTATGGCTGTGCCCGAAGATTTTAAACCGAATTTTTTTTGGAAAGGGGATCGTAACTGTGTTATCGGCCCCAGCCAGAAAATCAGGCTATCTTCCAGGTATGTCGACTGGGAAGCCGAACTTGCCGTCGTCATTGGTCGGTCGGCCAGGGATGTCGACCCCGAGGAGGCCTTGGATTTCGTGGCCGGTTTCACGTGCCACAACGATGTGACCGATCGCAGGCTCATGATGCGTGCGGATGGCAGCATTGATCTTCTTGCCGGTAAAGCCCGCGACACGTTTGGGCCCCTGGGTCCGGCCATCGTGCCCGTGGAACAGATTCAAAATCTAGACAACCTGCCTATTCGCTGCCTGGTAAACGGCGAAATGATGCAGGACAGCGGTGTCCACAACATGATCTGGAGTCCTGCCAAATGTATATCAGCCCTGTCCAGGATTTTTACGCTTCAGCCGGGTGATGTGATCGGCTTGGGTACAGGTGGCGGCGTTGGGTGGACCCATGGCATGACGCTCGGCCCCGGGGATCTTCCCAAAGCCAGGGAGCGAATGTTGCGGGGTGGTGGCATTTTTCTCAAGGCCGGTGACACGGTAACGGTTGAGATTCCGGGCATCGGTCGCCTGGACAATCAGGTGGCGTCATGAACGGCATATACAAGTCAGCACTGGACCGGGTTACACCCATCGTACGGGAATCTGAGAGTTCGCCCATTCGACAAATGATGAAAATGATGGAAGAGCGATCAAACCTGCTGAACCTCTCAGCGGGCGAAGCCGCGTTTGACGCGCCGGAGTCTCTCATCGAATCCGCAGTTACGGCCATGCGAACGGGACACAACCGCTACACGTCAACAAACGGAATTCCGGAAATCAGAAACGCGGTGGCGTCCTTTTTAAGTAGTGAAATGGGTGCTAGCATCGACCCGGAGAAGAACCTGCTGATGACCGTAGGGGGTATGGAAGCCATATTTCTTGCCTTTCGATTGCTCATCGAAGCTGGCGACGAGGTGTTGCTACCAGATCCGGGATGGGGAATTTTGATACCGATCGCAAAACGATTGGGCGGGGTTGTTCGCTGGTATCCACTGCAAAAGGATCCCGGCTGGGAAATCGATGCCCAGGCCATTTTGGATCGTATCAACGACGCCACCAAGCTGTTGGTGATAAACTCCCCTTCCAATCCGACAGGCGCCACGCTGTCCCGTGAAGGCTTCGCGGCGATCCTCCAAAAAGCACGTCAGCATGGGGTATTTGTCCTTTCCGATGAGGTTTATCACAATTACGTGTATGATGGTCAGCACGTAAGCGCGCTTGAACTTGATCATCTCGACCATGTGATCATGGTGAACAGCTTTTCCAAGACTTTCGCCGTAACCGGCTGGCGCCTGGGCTATACTGTCGCCGATCCCTGGGTCATTAAACAGATGAGCGTCTTCAAAGAAACCATTTCCCTGTGTTCGTTCTCCATTGGGCAGTGGGCACTGGCTGAATTTCTCAGCCAAAGTCGTCCCTACCTGGACCATGTTCAAAAACTTTGCCGGGATAACATGAACCTTATGGTAGATGGATTGAACACGATTGCGGGTGTTACCTGCCCGAGACCCGGCGGCGGATTTTATATCTTCGCTGATTTTTCGGCCGTCGAACCTTCAGCCCAAAACTTGTTTCGGCGCTTACTGGATGCGGGCGTTGCCGTGGTGCCGGGTGATTTTTTTGGGTCTCAGGGTGTTGGGCATGCCCGGCTCATGTTTGCAACGGATCGAAGTCTGATCGAGACGGCGCTGGGCCGCATAAAAGCAGCGCTGAGTACGTAGATGTCGATTTGACGCTCGTAACCATTGGAAGACCATGACAACAACATCAAGTGACCGCATATTGATGCTTGGCAATGAAGCCATTGCCCGGGGAATATTGGAAGGTGGCGCTTCCTATGCCACCGGTTACCCTGGAAATCCGTCTTCGGAAATCCTGGAAACTCTGTTCAAAATCGGAACACGTCATGGCATGGCCATCGAGTGGTCCATCAACGAAATCGTTGCCTTGGAGGCTGCTGCCGCTTTTGCATTTTCGGGAAAGCGGGCTGCCGTCACCATGAAACAAAACGGGCTGAACGTGGCGGCTGACTTTCTTACCACCTTTTCGCTGGATGAATTGGCGGGCGGTTTGCTTCTGGTGGTATGCGATGATCCCGGTCCACTTACCAGTAGCAATGAACAGGATTCCAGACACTTTGCCAAAATTGCCCATATCCCACTGCTCGAACCAGCATCACCCCATGAAGCCAAAGAAATGGCAGTGTTCGGGCTGCATATATCCCAAAAATTTAAAATTCCCTGCATGCTCAGAACAGTTTCGCGCCTTTCCCATGGGAGGGGTCCCGTCACCATCGAGTCGCTCCTAAATGATGGGCAGCCAGCCCACTTTGATACATCGCACCCTAAGGTGGGGCTTCCCCCCCTGGTAACCAAGAATCACGCCAGACTTGTCCAACAACGGGAAGTAATTCGAAACCGTTTTGAGACAGCTGGCTGGAATCGGTATACAGGGCCTGAAAATGCCTCAACCGTGGTCGTTGCGTCTGGCTTGAGTGCTGTTTACGGTCGTGAGGCGATCGAAATGCTGGGACTGACTGACAAGGTGGGTTTGTTAAAAATAGGCACGCCCTGGCCAATTCCAAGCAAACTGACGCTGTCCTGGCTTAAAGCGGCCGATACCGTGTTGTTCTTGGAGGAAGTGGATCCGTTTCTCGAAGAAACAGTCAAGGTTGTCTGCGCAGAACATGCCGACCGCTTGCGTCGGATCCGGTTTTTGGGTAAAAATAACGGATTCGTGGCCGGATCCAATGGCCCTGGTGTGGGTGAAATGAATACGGACGTGGCCATTTCAGCATTATCTCGCCTCGTTGGCCGTGAACCCAAACGACCCGCGGCACCATCTAAAGCACTTCTCGCCAAAGCGACAGACCTATTGGTCCCCAGGGAGCTTTCCTTCTGCCCAGGTTGTTCCCACCGTGCTTCGTTTTTAGCCCTTAAAACCGCGCTTGAAATGGATGGTCGGGACGGCTTTCTGGTGGGAGACATCGGGTGCTATGGGATGGCGGCCGGAACCACAGGATTCCAGCTCATCAAGGCACTACACTGCATGGGATCTGGCATGGGCAATGCCAGTGGTTTCAGCCGGTTGAAAGCATTTGGATTCGACCAACCCGTGGTGGCGGTGGCCGGGGACTCCACGTTTTTCCACGCCGGTCTACCCGCATTGGCAAACGCGGTACATCAAAAGGCCGATGCTATCTTTGTAATATTGGACAATGCCGTGACGGCCATGACCGGTTTTCAGACAAATCCGGCAACACCGGCCTCTGTTGCCTATGACAAACAGATGCTCCGAATCGAAGATGTGGCCGATGGACTTGGCGTCCAAACCGAGATAATCGACCCGATAGCAGATGTTCGAGGCGCCACGACCGCAGTCCTGGACGCTCTGGAGACAGGTGGTGTACGCCTACTTATATTTCGACGCGAATGCGCCACTTTTTTCCGCAAAGCATTTCATCAAAACGTACGACCTGTCATCACGGTGGATACTGAAAAATGCCTGGGAGACACCTGTGGTTGCAACCGGTTCTGCAGCCGCGTTCTGAGTTGTCCGGCCATCCTTTTTGACGCCAATACCGGTGTCGCGCAAATCGATGACCATGTCTGTACGGGTTGCGGTCTGTGCGTGCAAGTATGCCCACAGAAAGCAATTCTACTCGAAAAGGTAGAGGAATAACACTCATGAGTGTTGCTACCAACATTGTGATCACAGGTGTCGGCGGGCAAGGCAACGTGTCGGCTGCCCGGCTATTGGCAATCGTGGCACTTAAAAATGAGTTGGAAGTTGCCGTCGGAGATGTGTACGGATTGACCCAGCGGGGTGGGTCGGTTGCCAGTCATGTCCGCTGGTGCAAGGATCATGTGCTGCCGCCGCTCGTACCACAGCGGACACTGGATATTCTGATAGCGTTTGAACCGTTAGAGGCCTTACGGGTTCAAACCCAACTTGGCCACAAAGGTACGACGGTTCTGGTAAACGAAACCCCGATTATGCCCATTGGCGTTCAGGCCGGACGGTTTCAGTATCCTCATAAAGAGGAATTGTGGACCTTGCTCGATGCAATGACAGGGTCCTGCCAAAAAGTTGCCGGATCCGCGACTGCTAAGGAGTTGGGAAACATCCAATGCCTGAACATTGTCATGCTGGGAGCTCTATGCAGTACCGGTTTGACGGGCTTCGGTGCTGATGTCTTTGAGGAAACGATTCAGGATGAAATGCCGGCTCAGCTGGTCGATTTAAATCTAAAAGCTTTTCGACGCGGACTCGCTTTGGAAAATCTTTAAGAGATATCGTGTTTCAATTAGATGGAAGCGTTGCCATATGGTGCGCGGTTGGTGATATGACAGCTTAACTTTGTACTATCCGTGACTAAGAAAAGGAGAACACAAAATGAAGAGAACACTTAGGACCGTAAGTTTGATGCTGGTAATTTTGGGATTTTTGGTGGCCGGGTCTCAGGCTGCGGACAATCCCCGGGTGCTGAGCGCTGTTGGGTTGATCCCGGTGGACAACATCAATATGAAGCACATGTGGCAATACAAAGAATGGGTAGAGGCTGCATCCAATGGCCAGTTGATCATTGACATCAAGGGCAATGGTGAAGTGATTCCCACCGAAGAGCAAATCTTTGCATTGAGCAAGGGACGGATTGACATGATTTTCTCCATGGGAGACGACATTTCACAAATGACACCGCTGGGATCCGCCATGGTTTTGACAGACATGCCCCCCTGGGAGGAAAGAGAAAAAGGTATCTGGGACTTTTATCGAGAGATTATCGCCAGGGACTGTAACGCCTACTGGCTCGGACCCCTCTATTCGGCCCAGTTTTTTACCCTGACCACAAACGTAAAAGCCATGGGTCCCAACGACCTGAAAGGTAAAAAGATCCGTGCTGGGAGCTCATTTTTTAACTCGGTCAAGGCTGTCGGCGCTGTTCCGGTCAGTGTTCCCATGATGGAGATTTATACCGCCATGGAACGGGGAACAATCGATGGATTCGTCATGGTGCCTGTGGGATATACCCAATTTGGTTGGCATGAAGTGAGTAAATACTGGGTCGGGCCACCACTTTTGGAAGGGTCTACACCATCATGTCCCCTTATCAATATGGATGTCTGGAAATCCCTTTCAAAAAAGGAACAAATGTGGTTGACCCAGCCTATCGTAGACCACCTGGAGGAAATGTATGGCTTTCATTTCTGGCTCTACAACGGGCAGAAATACGGGACAGGTGCGATGTTAGACGCCGGTGTTGCGCGCATCGAGTGGTCCGAAAAAGATAACCAGTGGTTTAAAGAAACATGGCAAAACGCCATGTGGGACTACGTCAAAAAGAACATGGCCGATGATGACTTCAAGCGGTTTTCAAGCCTGGTCGGCCGTGACGCAGAGTAAGTTATTCTGAAATGCGGACTGAAAGACACATCTGTGGGGATACGACTCACAAACTTATCAGTCATCATCATCGACATCTGCAGTTCCGCTGACGCGGGACTGCAGATGGGTTGAAAGATGAAACCTGTGGCCTTGTTAAGATTGGTATTTAAGGGGGTTCGATTTGCGCTGGATGACCTCACTGGGAAAAGCGTTTGATAGATTTTTGGGTGCGCTGATGTTCATTTCTTGCTTCATGCTTGCCGGGGCCATGTTGCTGGTGTGTACGGATGTATTTATGCGTTATCTTTTTAATACGCCAATTCATTGGGCTATGGACGTCTGCGAATTTACCCTGGTGGGCATCGTGAGTTTGGGCATGGCCTGGCTTCTCAAGGAAGATGCACACGTGCGAATGGACTTTTTGGTGGAAAGGCTTTCACCCAAGAAACGTGCGATTTTCGGTGCGGTGAATGCCACAATCGGTGTTGTGACGCTGGTGATCATATTACGTTACGGCATCGTGGAAATAGCCGACCTCTGGCAGCGCAAATATGCCGTGGAAACGGGAGTCTTGCGAATTCCAAAGGTGAGCCTGTTGATACCGATTGCCTTCGGCCTGTTTCTTTTCTTGATCCAGTTCATTCGACAGGCCTTGATACATGTCCGAACATACCGCAGCATGGGTCGGTCAAAATGAGATAGCAAGTCAACGGTAATAAGCGGCGTGACACGATTAGGGAGAATATCCTGTGGAATGGTTCTTTGTTCTGACCTTCATTTTTATCGGACTGATTATACTCATGTTGACCGGTCTGCCCGTGGCCATTTCTTTTATGGCCATCAACGTTTTGGGGGTCCTTTTTTTCTGGGGCGGTGAGGCCGGTCTCGGTCAACTGCTTCTGACCATGAAAAATTCGGTGAAGAGTTTTGTGTTACTCCCGTTTCCATTGTTTATTTTATTGGGAGAGGTGCTGTTTCGATCAGGCATGGCTGGACGTGCAATTGATGTGGTGGATACTTGGCTGGGTGGCGTTCCCGGAAGACTGGGCTTGCTGGGAGTAGGAGCGGGCGTTGTCTCCTCAACACTGAGTGGTTCCGGTGTGGCCAGTACTGCCATGTTGTCAGCAACCCTAGTCCCAGACATGGAAGCCCGCGGATATAAAAAGGCCATGAGTCTGGGACCTATATTGGGTAGCGGTGGCATTGCCATGATTATTCCACCTAGCGCTGACATCGTTCTTCTGGCCAGTTTAGCTTCTTTGTCCGTGGGGCAGTTGCTTATGGCAGGTGTACTGCCTGGAATCCTCATGGGCATACTTTATGCGGGTTACATTGTCGTTCGCTGTACCATCCAACCCTCTATTGCGCCGCCCTATGAGGTGCCGCATATACCACTGGGTACCAAGGTCCTTCTGACTTTAAGAAATGTGGTTCCCATAGCAATCATCATTTTTCTGGTTATCGGGGTCATTCTGGTGGGTATTGCCACGCCCTCCGAGGCTGCCGCTTTAGGTGCGCTGGGCGCTTTCATTCTGGCCGCCTGCTATCGATCTCTTACCTGGGAGGTAGTCCGTGTATCTATCTTAAACGCAACCAAGATTACGGTCATGCTGCTCACCATCCTTTTGGGCGCCATGGCGTTCAGCCAGATTTTGGCATATACAGGCTGCGTCAAAGGATTGATTGAATTTACCACCAACCTGCCGCTACCACCAATCGCCGTCCTGGTCGGTATGCTCATAACCGTGCTTTTTTTAGGCTGTTTTATGGACGAAATTGCACTAATGATGATGCTGTTGCCGATATATATGCCCATCGTTAAGGCACTGGGGTTTGACCCTATATGGTTTGCTATTCTTTTGTTGGTGAATTTCGAAATGGCCCTTACAACACCGCCGTTTGGAATGATTCTCTTCGTCATGAAAGGTTCCGCCCCGCCAGATACGCGAATGGTTGACATTTACAAGGCGGCGGTTCCGTTTCTCATCTGCGACGCCGTGGCCATCGCCATCATAATATTGTTCCCGGATATAGCCACCTGGCTGCCGGAGGTGATGGCGCGTTGACGGTGTCATGGGGCATCGCACTTATCCATATGGCTGGCCCGGGATACGGATCCGCTCAGTCGGAAAGATACAACAACGAGTTTCGACAAGTATAAGGTTTTTTATCATATGCACATTGAAGGCTCCCAGGAACTTGTTCGGCACGTACAACAAGCAGGATTGTGTATCGGTTGTGGGGCGTGTGTGAACATTTGTCCTTATTTCCTTTACCACAATGGGCAGACGCGCCAAATTTTTACCTGTGACATAAAAAGGGGGCGCTGCCATGCTCACTGTCCCAAAATCGAGGTCGATCTGGATGAAATATCCAGGAGGCTTCGCGGTGTTGCCTATAAGGGGTACGACCTTGGAGAGTATCGGTCGATTATGATGGGCCGAGTAGGAACTCAGATGCCCCAAGGACAGTTCCAGGGCGGTGGTGCCACAAGTGCCTTGATAGCATTTGCACTGACTAGCGGTATCATCGATGCCGCCATCCTGACCGATCGAGAGGGTATTTGGCCACTCCCAAGAACCGTTACAAATGTGCAGGACGTCATTCGCTGTGCCGGCAGCAAATTTACAGCAAGTCCAACGCTGACAGCCTTCAACCATGCCGTTCGTCACGGGTATCAGCGTCTCGGTGTTGTTGGAACGCCCTGCCAGATAACCGCGCTGGCGCAAATAAGGGGGAACCCGTTAGAAACGGATGATTTCGTTGACCCGGTTGCTCTCTCCGTGGGCCTGTTTTGCAACTGGGCGCTTGATCCACGGTTGCTCATCGAATTTCTCTCCGATCGTCTTGATATTTTCAGCGTGAAAAGCATGGATATACCCCCCCCGCCTGAAGACGTTCTCATTGTGAGACTCGAGGAAAGTACCCTTGAAATACCTTTAAAAGAAGTCCGTCCTCTCATTCCGACCACTTGCTTTATTTGTCCGGATTTGACTTCAGAGTGGGCGGATCTGTCTATCGGCATGTTCGAGGGTCAGGCAGGTTGGAATACGCTTGTCGTCCGTTCGAAGGCTGGAGAGGATATTGTCCAGGATGCAGAAAGTGCGGGGTATTTGGAGATAAAACCCATGCCCCATAAGGATTTATCACATTTGTCAGCTGCCGGGCGCGCAAAAAAGGAGCGCGCGTTTCGTACCGCCTCACGGAAAAATGTGATCAATTGTGATAATGGTTGTGCCGCCCTCCGAGTTCCGTCTGAGGTGATTGAGCGACTTTTGTAATCCCATCCTTTTCAGCCTATCGATCGACATGCTAGACCGAATTTCAAAAATTTTGATGCCCTGAGGCGCACAACCGAGCATGCAACATCTACGATTACCATATGGTTGATATTTTCATTTTGGTTCATTCATGAAAATTTATTAAAAAGATCGCTTTTGTTTTAGCATAACTGTTATCGAAACGGTAATCTGACAGCCGCTATAAAAGTTTTTGGAAAGATCCAATAGGCCATCAATACAGTAATAGACCAGATGTCTAATGATCACGTTTCGGATTCTGGAAAACCCCCTATACGTAGGGTGTCAGTTTTTACAGAATGATGACTTGTCGATGTCATAATTTAAATTGCTTATCCATAGAGCACAAGTCAATATAGGTTGCCTCCTTACGGTACAACTTGATTTTAGATAAGCCAATAATTTAATAAATTTTATCACTAGGAAAATCCTTATGGACGAACATCAGATCGTGTGGAATGAAAAAATAGCTGCGAATTTGATCAAGAACCTTGAGAAAAGGCGTATGGAAGGCAGTTATGCCGCCACCATAGATCAGGCAAGGGAGGAGGTTCTTACCATGATATCACCCGGATCATCGGTGTTTCGATGCGGCACGATGACGGCGACCTATGCCGGGCTGTGGGAATCGATTGCGGCGTTAACAGATGTAAAGCTCATCGATCCTTATGAACCGGGAATACCCGCTTCAGAAGGGTTGGCGCGTCGACGCCAGGGACTGACCGCTGACCTGATGATTGCCAGTTCGAATGCGATAACCTTGGACGGGAGATTGGTTAATCTGGATGGTATTGGTAATCGGGTTGCAGCAATGAGTTTCGGGCCTCAAAAGGTGATTTTGATGGTGGGCATGAACAAGGTCACTCCCGACCTTGAATCGGCTATGGCCAGAGTTAAACATTATGCTGCCCCCATAAACAGTATCCGATATAAGGTTAAAACTCCTTGCGTGGAGACCGGGCTTTGCAGTGATTGTCAATCCCCCTCTCGCATCTGCAATATGTGGAGCATCATCGAAGGCCATATGATCGATAAGCGCATCCATGTAAAACTGATCGGCGAGCCTGTCGGCTATTGACCTTCCTCTAATGAAATACATCGAGCCCGGTGGTGACATTAAATGCCGGCGGGATGAACAGAGCATACATCATGTGCCCAAACAACCATTGGGTCAGATCATTGGCAGTCGGTATAAATAGGTGAGAAATTCAAAATGGGGCCATCATTCTGAGCGCCATTCTTGCGCTTCGAAAAACGCATAATATGAAGGGCGTCCCCTAAGTTTATCAGCAATCAGTCACCGGCAGCCGGCATCCAGCATCAAGCATCCAGATCGTACGGCGTGAGACTTTCCCAGCCGTTTTCGGTGACCAGGAGGGTCTGCTCGAACTGGGCGGACAAAGAGCCGTCTTTGGTGACGGCGGTCCACTTGTCGGCCAGAATGCGCAGGGCGGCGGCACCGAGATTGATCATGGGTTCAATGGTAAACACCATACCGGGCACCAGTAGGATGCCTTCTCCCCGCTTGCCAAAATGCGGGATCTGGGGCTGTTCGTGAAAATCCAACCCAACGCCATGACCCACAAAATCTCTCACCACGGAGCAACCCTGGCCTTCGGCATATTTCTGGATGGCATACCCGATATCGCCAACTGTGTTCCCGGGTTTAACCATGGCAATACCCTTTTTCAGGCTCCGGCGGGACACAGCTACAATCTTTTTGGCATCGGGACCGGGCGAACCCACAAAAAAGGTCTTGCTGGCATCGGCATAGTAGCCGTCCAGGATGGAGGTGACATCGACATTGACAATATCGCCCTCAGCCAAGCGGCGTTCCCCGGGAATGCCGTGGCAAATGACTTCATTCACGGAGACGCAGACACTCTTGGGGTAGGTGCCCCGGTAATTCAGGGGCGCGGGTATGGCCTTATTTTGGATGGTAAAGTCGTGAACAACG
>Ga0180435_10005087_pt1 | contig 12851 bp, 10 predicted proteins | sample SS_ome_3_FD_132467 | JGI IMG/M metagenome (GOLD analysis project Ga0180435, IMG submission 132467) | Hypersaline lake sediment archaeal communities from the Salton Sea, California, USA - SS_3_S_1 metaG | ecosystem: Environmental > Aquatic > Non-marine Saline and Alkaline > Hypersaline >... | reverse complement strand
TCAAGGATGCTCATCTGCCGCCCCATAAAGCCGCAATCCCCCGGAGGCACGGTGTTGCGTATTTCCGTTTGGCCCGGCCGTTGCCGGACGCCGCCCGGGGGTGAAAAAAATCGTGCGGGAAGGAATGGACCTGAGCAGACCGCTCCTTGCTACCCGCTTATTTCACTCATCCTATCGGTCATTTTTCGTGCCGGCTTGAATCGCGGGGCGGATTTTTTTTACTCCATTCGGCCAGGGACCGCACCACGTCCGAGCGGTGCGGGGCCGAGAGGTAGGCCGATTTCCATGAGGTGTGCGCCGAATCGAACCGTCCGGCCACACCGCGGAGCAGCTCGAAAGCCCTGCTCCAGGCGGCCATCGCCTCCTCGGTGAGCCCCAGGGCCAGCAGGTGGCGGCCCAGGGCACCCCAGAGGGACTGCAGGAAATCCGGGTCCTCCAGTTCGGCAAGCTCGTCGAGCAGGGTGCGGCAACGCTCGGCGCAGGCCTCGTGGGATGGTCCGAGCCCGGATCGGCAGCGCAGGTCGGAGGCGGCAAGCAACAGCTCCGCATGCAGGCGCGGGGCGTCGATGTTCACGGTCAGCGTTCGGGCGCGATCCAGCGCCGCCGATGATGCTGCGGCCCGTTCCCGGATCGCGAGGCAGCGGGCGAGCAGCATGGCGGTGCGTGCCTCCTGGCGGGCGTCGCCCAGGGCGGTGAACAGTTCCCGGGCGCGGCCGCAGCTTTGGGCGGCCTCCTCCTCGCTGCCGGTGCGCAGCAGCCGCTCGGCTTCCAGCAGCAGCCGGTCGGCGGCACTGTATCCGGTATCTCCTGGCGGCAGTACGTCCTCGGCCTCCCGCAGCCGGCGGTCCGCCTCGTCGGGAATATCGAGAGTAAGAAAGAGTTCGGCCTCCATATTCAGGCTCTGGGCCAGGCCCTGGACGTCGCCGACGTACTCGTGGATGCCGCGCGAGGCGCGCAGGTGCTCCATGGCTTCGGTGTAACGGCCGCGGTGGAAGTCACAGACGCCGAGGTTGTACTGGCTGCGCGCCTGGCCATAGCGGTTGCCCATCCGTTCATGGGCTCGCAGGCAGTCGAGGTTGTAGCGTCCGGCCACCGAGAACCGGCCCTGCTCGAAATGCATCGCCCCACGGTTGGCCAGGGTGATCGCGGCAAGGCTCTGCTCCCCGTGGGCGGTAAAGATCTCCATGGCCCGGGCGAAGAGCCGGTCGGCTTCGGCGAAACGGTTCTGGTGGTAGAGCAGGTCGCCCAGCTGTACGTTGAGCCGCCCGGCCATCACCGTGTCCGCTGTCTGCCCCTCCGGGGTGGAGAGCCAGCGTTCGAGAAGCTCGATCGCTTCGTCCGGACGCTGGCGGCTCTTGATGATCGAGGACTGGAGGAACAGGCCGGTGGGGTCGGGGCCTTCCTCCCCGGCCTCTTTCCCGGCCCGAAGGAGCGCCTCGAGGCACTGCTCGGCCTCCTCCGGCCGCTCCCGCCAGACGGCGTTGATGCCGAGCCGGAAAAGGGCTTCGGTGCGCATGGCGGTATCTCCGGCCGCCGGCCCTTCCAGTTCCCTGCGGTAGAGTTCCGCCGCCTGCTCCAGGTCACCCTGTTTCTCGAGAAGGTAGCCCTGGTCCAGGCGCACCCGGGCCAACAGGAGTGTAAGCCCTGCTTCGGCAGCGTACTCCTCCGCCTGTTCGAGGTTCGTCCTGGCGTCGTCCGTTCGTCCGGCGGTTCGGTGCAGGACGGCCGAGGACCACAGCAGCTCCACTACGCAGTCCACCGGGACATCGGTGGGGGGGCCGTGATTGATCAGGGATTCGAAGACCTGCCCGGCCTCCTCGAAGCGGAGCTCTGATTCCAGCCGCCTGCCGTGGTCCAGTCCCCGCCTCCATGCGCCGGCCCGGTCACCGGCCAGCAGCAGGTGACGCCAGATCAGCGTTTCCGGATCGAGGTCGGGTATGGCCCCGGCCTGCTCGAGAGCGGCGGCGGCCTGCCGGTGACTTTCCGGGAGCCGCTTCGGGGGCACGGTGCCCCGGACCATGTTCCGCGTCAGTATCGATGCGAAATGGTAATACGTCCCGCTCCTGGAGCGGATTGCCGAGAGCAGGCTGCCGGTCTCGCGGGAGAGGACCGCCTCCACGTCGGCCTCGGGCATGTCAATAAGCCCGGCAACCATGGCGGCGGTGGCCGGGGCGCCGATCACGGCGAGCGCCACAAACGGTTCATCGACGGCGCCGGAAGACCGTCGACGGTGGTGGTCCCGCAGGTGACCGGTCGGTTCACTGAAATCGTAACGGTGCTGCCGGGCATCGAATTCCGCGCCGGACAGGGTGAGGCGCAGGGCGCCGGATGCCCGGAGCCGGGAAACCGTTTCCTCGGCCAGCAGGGGGATGCCGTCCGATTCTTCGAGCACACAGTCGACCAGTTGATCGTCCGGGGCGACCTGGCTGCCCAGCAGCTGGGAGAGGAGGTTGGCCAGTCCGTCACTGTCCAGGGGTCGGAGGGGGATCTCCTCCGGCGCGTCCTCGCCGGCAGCGGCCGCCAACAATTGCCCGGTGGCCGGTTCATCCGGGTTGGCGGTGATCAGGAGACACGTGTATTCACCTGCTGGCCCGCGGGTCAGCAGGCGGAGTACCTCCATGGTCACGTCGGCGCCCTGCTCGTCGAGATCGAGCACCACGGCCACACCGCTGCCCGAAAAACGGCGGGTCCGGTCGATGCGGTCCATGAGACGGCCAGCCTTGTCCGCTGTCGTTCCCTGGTCAGGGGCCGGGGCGATGAAGAAGCCGGCGCCCGAGGTTTGTGCGATGCGGCGCAGCTCCATCACCAGGTGGGTTTTTCCCGCTCCGGGTCGGCCGATGATCACTGCGGGACGGCAACGCTCTTCCATCCCGGCACCCACCCGGGCCAGCCGGTCCCGCAGGCCATCCAGGGCCATGGGGGAGATGGTGAGCACGGTGTCGGACACCGCCGAACTGGCGCCCACCGAGCCGGGCTCCAGGGGCCAGGGCGTTCCGGTGTGCAGGCGCAGGTCGCGGATCACGTCATTGGCCGTCTGGTAGCGATCGTTCGGGTCGGCTTCGAGCAGGCGGCCCACGAGATCCTCGAGAAAGGCAGGCACCGGTTCGCCGTTGCGCCGGCGGAGCTGTGGTGCCGTGTCGCTCTCGGTGCCCGGGCGGCGCCCGTCGGGGAAGGGGAACTGCCCGGAGAGGCCGACGTAGAGCAGGACGCCGAGGGAATAGAGGTCGCAGCGGTGGTCTTTCGAACGTCCGGCCAGCATCTCCGGGGCCATGTATTCGGGCGTGCCGCGGAGGTATCCATCGTCGGCATCTTCGAACGATGTGGAGAGGCCGAAATCGGTGAGCTTGATCGCCGTTTCATCGAGTGTGCCGTAAATGCGGCCCGCAGCGGAGACGATGAGGTTCCCCGATTTCAGGTCGTGGTGGATCAGCCCCCTGGTATGGATGTGGTGCAGGGCCCGGCAGGTGCCCACGGCCAGGGGGAGGAGGTCGAGCGGCTCCAACCCGGGGACGGCCTCGAGAAAGTCGACGCCCCGTAAAAGCTCCATCGTGAAATAGGAACGGCTGGTTTCGGTGTCCACGCCGTAGTCATAGACCCGGGCCAGGTTGGGGTGGCGCAGCCGCGAGAGCATGCGGAATTCGAGGCTGGAGAGGGCCCGCTCCTGGGCCGGGCCGCGGTCGATCGTGCGGAAGAGCTTGAAGGCCACTTCCGTCGGGCCGTCCCCCGGATCGTCGTCCCTGGCGAGGTAGACGTCGCTGAAGTTGCCGCTGCCCAGCCGTTCAACGAGTTCGAACCGGTCGTTCACGCGGTGTGGCGTGCTGATCATCGAGGCCCTCCGCCGGCGGCCGGATGGCCGCGGGACACGCTCTCGTACGCTGTCATCGGTATCATTCGCTGCAGTCTTGAGTATACGACAGTGTGGCAGATCGGGATCGGTGATTCAGCCCATGGGCGGTATGGTTGTTTTCATTGAATCTTGTTAATTGTTTTTTTTTGCTTTTTCCGCTATTCCACTTGACAAATATTGAATTCGTCTTATTATTTGGGTTGAAGTGTCGGAGTTTTTGACAGGTGGGAGATCCGACGCTTTTTTTAAGCCGTTATTATTGATTGGGATAGCACGGCGGTTGTGCCGTTTTTTGACACAAGCTTTCCTCACCGGCCATCCTGTCCTCTTATGTTCCTGAACACCGTTTGATGATGCAGCAGTGGCCGACCGGCACTTCCCGGGGGGATACGGGACGGTGGCCGAAGAAGCGAAGGGGGATGTGATGAAGAGACTGCACTACTACATTTCAGGTTCGGCACTGGCCATGCTCCTGGTGCTGATGCTCACCACACCGGGCTGCTCCTCGATTTCGGACAACAGTCCCACCAGCCCGGGCGAGACCGGATCCGCTTCCATGTCCAGTGATTCCTACGCCGAGGCGTTCATCAGGGCGGACCAGGGCGGCTGGTTGCGGATGGGCAGCAACCGTGTCTACTTCCCGCCCGGGGCGTTGGCGGAGGATACCCTGGTCAGCATCTTGCGCGTGGACGATACCGCTGTCTTCGATCTCGCGCCGGACGGTATCCTCTTTCAGGCGCCGGTGAGCCTGACCCTGGAGATGCCGCCTCCCGTCGGGTTCGGTGCCCGCCGTCAGTTCAGCATCCCGGCCATCTACTATTTCAACGAAGACAACGAGCAGTGGGAAAATATCGGCGGCATCCCGGACTACAGCAAGCGGGTGGTCACGACCCAGATCGAGCATTTTTCCCGCTACGGGACGATCAGCCCCATCTTTCACTGAAAACGGCTGATCGGTGAACCAGCGACCCGCCCTTCTTCGGCGGGTCGCTGTCTGTACGACCGTCGGTCATCCGCGGTATACTGGTGGCGCCAGCTGCCAAATCCTGCCCCGCCCCGTCGCCCGGGGCAACAGCGGACCGGCCGATGAACGATCGATCACGACTTTCGCGCGTTCGACGCAGGCTCCTCGAGGAACTCAAGGAGGAGGTGCGGCTGCACATCGGCCCGACCCCCGAGTCGCTCCGGCGCTACTATAAAGACTACAAGGCTGAATTTTCCGGCCGCTGGACCCGTTCGTCGAAGGATGAGCTGATCGGGAGCGTGCGCGAAGCGCGCATCGTGATGGTGGGTGATTACCACACGCTGCGCCAGTCACAGCGGACGAACCTCCGCATTCTCCGTGAGCTGCTCCCCGGGGAACGAAGGATCAGGCTCGGGCTGGAGCTGGTCCACTCAGCCCACCAGGGGCATCTTGATCGGTTTCTTGCCGGCGAGGCGTCACTGAAGGAACTGCTCCGTGGCCTGCGTTATCCCGAGACCTGGGGCCAGCCCTGGGAGGGCTACGGCGAACTTCTCGAATTCGCCGCGACGCACGGCATTCCGGTGCACGGCCTCAACCGGTCCGGTCGCGGCGTCGGGCTTCGCGTTCGCGACCGCCACGCGGCTCGCCTGGTGGCCGGCCTGGCCGTCCGGTATCCCGAAGACCTGATCCACGTGGTCTTCGGCGACCTGCATCTGGCGGCCGGCCACCTGCCGCGATACACGGTGGAGGCACTGGGGAGGGCCGGCGTAAAAGGCGTGGCGCCGGTGATCATTTTCCAGAACAGTGAGACGCTCTTCTGGAAGCTGCACCGGCGCCGCCTGCAGCACCGGGTCGACGTGCTGCGCCGGGGCCGCAGCCGATTCTGCATCAACAGCACACCGCCATGGGTCAAGTTGCACTCTTTCGTCTTCTGGGAGCGCAATCGCGACGAACTGCTCGAGGCACTGATGGCCGGCGGCCGGGGCATTGTCGGGGCGGGGGGCGGGGCGGTGGAGTTCAGTGAGCAGCAGGCCTCCCTGATCCGCGTCATTGCCGACTATTTCGAACTACGGCCCCCGGGGATGGACGATTTCACCGTGCTGACGCTGGCGGAATTGAATCGCTTCATCGGCACGTTGGGGCGCCTGAAGCGGTTCGACCACCTGGAGCCCCTGCTGGCGGTGAGAGATTCACTCTTCATTCCCGAACGGCGGATTATCTTTCTCCGGGGACCTGATATCAACCATGCTGCGGAGCAGGGCGCGGTATTCCTCAACTGGCTCTGCACGCGCTATGCACCCCGTCCGGACGGAGGGCAGGACGAGTTCTACCGAAGGTTGCTCCGCCGCGCGCTGGGGTTTGTCGGATCCCTGGTCATCAACCCCCGACGCAAGCACTGGCACGAGGCGGATCACGTCCGCTATCTCGATGGCCTGTCCCGCCGTCGGGTCCTCAGCCGCAGGGGCCGGGCCCAGCGGGAGGCCAGCCGGTGGGTCCTGCGCCACATCGATCGCTGGCCAGACCGCGGCGGCCGGTCGGCGATCCGGTCGGTCCTCGCCATCGATGACCGGTGTCTGCGGCTGGTGTCAACCGGACTGGGCCAGATTCTCGGATACCGGCTCTACCATGGGATGCTGCAGGGCGCCGTGGCCCGGAACGATGTGGCCGGGCTTTTTTCCATGAATCCGGGTGGTCCGGGGGAAGCACGCGATCTCTATGCTGATCTCGAGCAACAGCTGCGCATGGTGGTACCCCTGGTGATCAGCAAGTCCCACAGGTTCTGAGCGACGGTGACGCCGCCGATTCTGTGGAAAAAAAACAAAATCCTCACATTTGTTCTCCATCACCTGGGAATTGGCAAGGATCGTGCTAAGGCGTATGAAATCATGGTGATACCACTGTTTCATTTTTTGGTCGTTTTGGAGGAAGTGCTTGTTTCATCGACACTTGGCACAATCGTCGCTCCGACTTTCCACAGGGTTTTCCACAGGAGTTGCTGACAAGTCGCTTTCCTCCCTCCGGGCAAGCGGCACGGGCGCCGGTTTCGTTTTCATTTGGTGCGGCCTGTGCTAAAATCACTCTTCACTTCGACATGTTCCGAACGGAAGATTCAGCGGTGGTTTTGCACCGTAAGGCAGATGCAAAGGAGGTCCTGATGCTGAGGAATGGAATCCGGGGAACGGCCATCGTCGCACTGGCGGCACTGCTGCTCACAGCCGGCCCCATGCTCATTTCAGCCGAGGCCAGTGATGCCCAGGCCGGGGCCGACCAGGCCATCGAAACGATGATCGGTGCGATCAAGGACGGCAACGATCCCATCCGTAATCGCATGTTTTTCCGGCTTCGGGACATCGGTGAGCCTGCCGTTGATCCGCTGATCGCCGCCTATTCCGGAAACCGTGACCTGGCGGTTCGCCAGTACATCATCAAGGTCCTTGGCTGGGTCGGCGGCGAAAAGGCGTATGAATTCATCGCCGGGAAAATCGGCGACCCGCAGGCTGGCATCCGCCAGAAGGCAGCCGAGTCCCTCTGCACCATCGAAGACGAGCGGGGCATTCCGCTGCTGATCCAGGCGCTGGACGACGCCGATCCCGACGTGCGGATCGCGGCCATCGTCTCCCTGGGTGTCATGGAAGTTCCCCAGGCCATCGAGCCGCTGAAGAAGAAGCTCGACGATCCTGAGAAGCGCGTGGCCCAGTTCGCGCAGAACTATCTCGAACTGCTCGCCATCACCTACCCTGAAGCCGCCACGGGCGGCGAGCAATGAGAATGACCGGATCGGACGCCGGGATCATCGTTGCCGTGGATGTCTCCTCCGAGCAGGAGGCGCTGGCGCTGGCCGCACGGCTGGACGGCGCAGCCGACCTGCTCAAGGTCGGCCTCCAACTGTTCACCGCCGAAGGGCCCGGTGTGGTCCGACGCCTTGCCGACGCCGGTACAGCGGTGTTTCTCGATTTGAAATACCACGACATTCCCAACACCGTTGCCGGTGCGGTGACCGAGGGCTGTCGCAGCGGGGCGGCAATCATCAACCTCCATGCCTCGGGCGGTCCGGCGATGATGGAGGCCGCCGCCAGGGCGGCCCTTCGGTTCCATGAAGAGACCGGGCGGCCCCAGCCCCTGGTCGCCGCGGTGACGGTGTTGACCAGCCTGGACAGGGAGGCGCTGGAGCGCGTCGGTGTCCGGCGTCCGGTGGAGGAGCAGGTGGTGGGGCTCGCGCTTCTGGCCAGGGATTGCGGGCTGGGCGGCGTGGTGGCTTCGCCGATGGAGGTGGCGGCGATCAAAGCGGCCTGCGGGCCGGAGTTCAAGGTCATTACCCCCGGCGTACGGCCGGCCTGGTCGGTGGCCGGCGACCAACGGCGTTTCACCACGCCGGCCCAGGCCGTGGCACTCGGTTCAGACTACCTGGTCATCGGACGGCCGATCACCGGTGCGGACGACCCGCCCGCCGCGTTGCAGCGCGTCCGCGAAGAGATCGCCGGCCGCGCCTGATCACTCCGTCGCCGGAGCCTCCTCCAGCGCTGCCAGCGCCTGCTCGGCGGCCTTTCGCGCACCCGCATCGCTCTCGTTCTTCAGCAGGGCCCGGAGGCGCGGCACGGCGGACGGGTCACCGATCTTTGCCGCCGCGACGGCGGCTTTTTCGCGTACCGAGGAGCGTTCGTCGCCCAGGGCGCGAAGCAAAAGGTCCAGTCCCTCCGCACTGCCGATTTCACCCACGGCCCAGCAGACGTTGGCCCGCTGCAGCTCGTCGCCGCCATCGAACAGCTTGCGTAAGCGGTCCAGCGCCCCGGGGTTCCGGTAGGTGCCCACGGCCCAGGCGGCGTAGGCCCGGGTTTGCGGGTTCGGGGCCTCGAGCAGGGAGAGCAGTGGGCGGTACCCTGATTTCAGGGGCTTGCCGTTCATGATGAAGACGGAAATGGCCGTGTGCTGTACGTCGAGGCTCTGATCGTGGAAAGCCTTGACCAGGGCCTCGGTCACGATGTCCGACGAGTGGCCGATGGCCGCCCCGGCGGCCGCCCTTCGGACGTCGGGGGAGGGGTCGGCGATGCCGGCGGCCAGGGCTGCTTCCACTTCTGGCCCGCGCAGGGCCGCCAGTTCCTCATACGCTTCGGCCCGCTCTTCCGGCGTACCCGAGCGTGCCTGCTCGATGAAGAACGAGACCCCCTGGGCATGCACCCCGGTGGCGGCCATCAGGAGGACGAGGACCGGAAGGGTGAGCCGGACGGTACGGACAACGGTGGAGCGACGGATCGATTTCATCGGTGGACGACCTCCATCCTTGATTCGCGAATCTGCGGTGTTCGATAGCCAGGTTTCACCCACATGGTATCAGATGCCTCGTCGCGGGAGAAAGCCCGTGTTGCGAACCCCCATCCTATCTTCTACACTTCTTAAGAGGAACCGAAGTGCCCGGGCAACGGCGTGGAGGGGGAGGCCCGGGATTCGCGGCACCCCGATCCCGGGGCTGCGCCGATTGGGGAAAAAGAACCAGGTGAACCATGCTGATGAAAGAAATGAGGGTCAGGTCAGGGCAGTGGCTGGCGGGGATGCTCCTCCTTTTCTTCGCCTCCGGATTTTTCGCGCCGACGGTCGGGGCCCGCGAGTATTCGATGTTCGACAAGGTCCATGGCGCCGAGTTGGTGGTGGTGGGCCGGGTGGTCAAGGCGAAGACCAAGGCCGAGATCGAAATCGAGCAGGTGCTCAAAGGCCGGTGGGAGGAGGATACGCTCGAGGTCCGCTTCCGCAGCGCGAACTATGAACGGCAGAAGATCGGCATCGAGAAGATCCAGTTTTTCGAAGGGGAGCGGCTGCTGCTCTACCTCCAGGCACGGGACGAAAAGGCTCGTTCCAAGGGCCGCTTCGTGCCCTATCCCGAGGATACGCGGGGACGACTCGAACTGCACGATGACGAGGAAGCCCGGCTGATCATCGAAGCGGTGCGGGCCTGCGTGGAAGCCAGTTTCGGCAATCGCGAGGAATTGCGGGACATCTGGCGCGGGATGGCCCGGGAGCGCAATGTCTACCAGCGGCTTTGCGGTCTGGAGAGCCTGGAATATGACCGTGCCCTGGGTGTAGAGGCCCTCCCCCTGCTGGCGGCACTGTACGGCGACCGCTACCCGGTGGTTCGCCGGCGGGCGCTGCAGCTCACGTCGGTGGTGGCCCGTTCCCGCGCCCGCGGGTTTGCCGGTACGCCGGAGCGGGAGATCCTGATGCACGAAGTGCTGCCCCTGCTCGGGGACGAGAACGAAAAGGTTCGTCTGGAGGCCGTGCGCACCATGCAGTACATCGGTGACCGCCAGGTGCTGCCCAGGCTGCGCGAGATCAGCGGCGGTGACCCGTCGCAGAACGTGCGCCTCGAGGCCACGCGGGTGATTTTTCAGGAGGAGTCCAACTGGATGGAAGCATCAAGCGGGGATAGCGGGGGGTCGTAGGATCACCCCACCAGTTCCCGGACGCGCTCCAGCACTTTCGAGGGGCTGAAGGGCTTCGTCAGGTATTCGTTGGCGCCGGCCTCCAGGCCCTTTTCCCGGTCCTGCTCCTGACCCTTGGCCGTGAGCATGATGATGTGCACGTCATCGAGCGTGGCGTCCTGCCTGATCTCGGCACAGACTTCCAGCCCGTTCTTCTTGGGCATCATCAGGTCGAGAAATACGAGCCTCGGCTTGTCGTTGACGATGGCATTGACGGCTTCCTCGCCGTTGGTTGCCGAATCCACGTCGTAGCCGTTCTTCTTCAGGATGAACGTCAGGGAGCGGAGGATAAACGGTTCGTCATCCACCACCAGGATCCTCTTTTCGGTCATCTGGGCCTCCGCGAATCAGCGGTGCCGAATGATTTCGGCTCATTCTTACTGTCGACAGGAGCAGGTGCGTACTTTACCGCCGGTCCCAAAAAACCTGGCGTGCCCCTGGTGGTGCCGGTGTCATTCACGTGAGGGCGGAAAGGGTGAAGCGAAGGAGATAAAGCAGATTAACGATCTTAATTATCTTCAGGTTGTGATCTTCTTTTTTTCGCCTTTACTGCGGCGTACGGTTTCCTGAACTCTGCGGTCTGTGCTAAAGTCAATTCATACACCATGCTTCTTCCACCCTGCGGGCCACCAGAGGGAGGCCCAAGCGGAGCGATGGCATGAGACTCCACAAACCGATCCTGGAGTTGGTCCGGAGGGCCTCGACCCAGTTGCCCGCCGACGTGCTCAAAGTGATTCAGCGCCGTCGTGAGCGGGAGGAGCCGGAGGCCACGGCGTGGGCCATTCTCGGGACGGTGGAGAAGAATACACGCCTCGCCCGGCGCAACGGGACGCCAATCTGCCAGGACACCGGATTTCCCATTTTTACCGTGAGCCATCCGGCGGACATGCACCAGGAGGAAATCCTCACGGCGGTGAAGTGGGCCGTGCGGCAGGCTACCCAGCAGAGCCTGCTGAGACCCGATGCCGTGGATGCCCTCACCGGAGTGAACAGCGGAAACAACATCGGTCATGGTTTCCCCTCGATCCACTTGCACCAGTGGGGCCGGCAGTTCCTCAAGGTTGGGTTGCTGCTCAAGGGGTGCGCCAGCGAGCTTTTCAGTCGCCAGTATTCGCTTCCCGACGAACGGATCGGTGCCCAGCGCTCGCTGGAAGGTGTCCGGCGATGCGTGCTCGATACGGTGCACCGCGTGAGCGGCGGCGGTTGCTCTCCAGGGGTAATCGGTGTGGGCATCGGCGGCACCCGGGCCTCGGGGTTTCGCCTTGCCGACCAGCAACTCTTCCGCAAGCTCGATGACTGGAGCCCCAACCCGGTGCTGGCCCGATTGGAGAGGGAGCTGCTGGAGCAGGGCAATGAACTGGGCATCGGGCCGATGGGTCTCGGCGGCCGGTCGACGCTGCTCGCGGTGAAGCTGGGGCACGAGCATCGCCTGCCCTCGTCGTTCTTCGTTTCCACCACCTGGATGTGCTGGGCCTGCCGGCGCAAAACGATGAAGCTCTATCCGGACGGGGAGGCCCGATATGCGTAGGCGGAACAGGAACGTGCGGCAACTGCGCCTTCCGTTGGAAGAGCGCGAGGTGCGGGAGCTTTCCGCCGGCGAGGCGGTGGAACTGAGCGGCCTTTTGCTCACCGCCCGCGAATCGGGGCACCGCTACCTGCTGGAGAATGAGCCGGTGCTGCTGCGCGACCAGTTGCAGGGCGGAGCGGTATACCACTGCGGGCCCGTGGTGCGCAAGATGAAGCGCAAGGAGGATTGGAAGATCGTTGCCGCCGGCCCGTCGGCCAGCTCCCGTCTCGATGCATACGCCCCGGCGCTGATCGCCCGCTATGGCGTGCGTCTGATCATCGGCACCGGCGGCATGGGTTCCCGCACCCTGGAAGCCTGCCGGCGCCATGGGGCGGCCTACCTCGCTGCCTTGGGCGGGGCGGGAGCCGTGCTGGCGAAGTGTGTGGTTCGCGTATGCGGCGTGTCGAAGATCGACTTCGGAATTCCCGAAGCCCTGTGGGAGCTCGAGGTCCGCCACTTTCCGGCGCTGGTGGCCATGGACAGCAGGGGAGAGAGCCTTTACGAGGCGGTGGCACGACAGGCGGACGCCCGGTTCCGCGACCTGGTGACCTGAGCCGATGAACGACAATGCTCCCCGCTCCGCGCCGCTGCTCCTGCTGGTCTTTATTTCCGGCGCTGCGGGACTCATCTACCAGCTTGCCTGGATGCGCCAGCTGCAGCCGGCCATGGGCGGGTCGGTGCAGGCCATCACTGCGGTGCTTGCCGCCTTCATGGCCGGCCTGGGCCTGGGCAGTGGGTTCATGGCGCGGCGGGTGACCCGTCTCAGGCGGCCCCTGGCCGCCTATGCGCTGCTCGAATTGTGCATCGGTGTCTGGGGTCTGGCCTCGCCGCTCCTCATCTCCTGGTCCGCCCCGTTCTTCGTTCTCGCCCAGCGGGACGGCGGCGCCGCTGATCCGCTGCAGACCCTCTGGCGCTTTCTGCTCGCCTCCCTCTTGCTGCTGCCGCCCACCATCGTCATGGGTGCCACCCTGCCTGCCGTGGCCCGGGCCATGGGTATCGCCC
>Ga0180435_10005086_pt1 | contig 12853 bp, 9 predicted proteins | sample SS_ome_3_FD_132467 | JGI IMG/M metagenome (GOLD analysis project Ga0180435, IMG submission 132467) | Hypersaline lake sediment archaeal communities from the Salton Sea, California, USA - SS_3_S_1 metaG | ecosystem: Environmental > Aquatic > Non-marine Saline and Alkaline > Hypersaline > Sediment... | reverse complement strand
TGTCAACGGGACCTTCGATGTCGCGTTCGGCACCGGCACGCTGAACCTGGGCGAGGTCGAGCTCGCGGGCGACGGACTCGAGGTCCTCGGCTGGCTGCAGATGAAGGACAAGAAGGCCGATGGCCGACTGCTCATCGACTACAAGGCGCTGGTTGCCGGCGTCAGGCTCGACCAGGGCAAGGGCAAGGTCATCGTCGTGAAGCCCAGGAAGTGGTTCGCCGAGGAGGGTGCTCCCATCGGGCAATGAGCTCACGTCAGCGGACAGTGGCGATCTTCGCGCTTCCTCCAACGCGACCGCACACATCGGCGTATCGTCGGGGCGTGCCATGCACGACATTGTGCATCGACACCTCTCCGGCAGAGAACGCCCGTGCACAATGCGTGCTTGGCAACCCACGACGAGCGCATCCAGGGTGCGTTGTGGAAGTCGCAGGCAGGCCGCCGCTCGCCCGGGCAGGGCGGTCACAATTGTTCCGGCTGCCACCACTGACCGCCCTGCTCGGGCGACGCTGGGCAACGACGCCGTCAGGCGGAGGCGTCCAGAAGGCCGGTGATGCGGGTACCGTCCGTGCCCGTATTCGCATCCGCACCCGTGGCCGATGACCGCGTCCGTATCCGCGGCAGGGACCGCGCCAGGGGTCAGTAGCAGCGTTCAGGTTCAGCGACCGCGTCTGTGAGCAGCGGCCACCCGGGACCGCCGAGCTCCAGCTCGGCATCGGGTGGCGCCGCTGCGAGACGGTTGCAGCTCGGAATCGGCGGTGTCAACCCACCCGTGAGGCGGCAGCCGCGGCGCGGGGGAGCTGCGGCGTTTGGGGACCATCGGAGGCTTTCGGCAGCGTTACGGCCGGGTCGACTGCTGCACTGCGCTGCCGGTAGCGGGTGACGATGGTCTTCGGCTGGATCGTGTCGCCGAAGAGCCGAAGCCGGAGCTTCCACAGCGACGACAGGGCGACGGTTCCCGCGCCGGCGAGGCGTTCCCACCCCGCCAGCCCGAAGTGCGCCCGCGCGCGCCGGGCGAGCTCGCGGGCTCGCCGTCGTTCGGTGTCGTTGACGGCGTGCCGCTCCACCGCCGGCAGGATGAGCCTCCAGGTCCGCGCCTGGCGCTCGTACTGGCGGTATCGCGCCTCCAGGCAGGCGTCGCGGTCGGGAATGGCGGCCAGGTGCTCCCAGCCGCGGACGGCGGTTTCGACCATTCGGAGCATCGAGCTGGAGTTGACCTCGTGATCCTGCCGGAATGCCCTCCGGATCCAGGCTTCGGGCTCGTCGCCGGGGAAGGCGGGGTGGTGGTAGGCGAGGTGCTTCTGGCCGTGCCACTCCTGCAGGGGGAGATCGTCGCGGAGCAGACCACGGCGCTGGTGGTCGCGGTACAGCGCGGTCACCGGCAGCGGCGTCAACAGCATGAACTGAACGAAGTCCGAGTTCAGGTCGACGAGGAAATCGATGTCCGACTGGAGATTTTCCGGGGTGTGGTGCTCCATGCACAGGATGCCCGAGGCGAGAACGGCGATGCCCCGGCTCCTCAGCTCGCGAACGAGCTCGCCGGGGTCGATGCCGGTGTTCTTGGCGAAGAGGGACTGGCGGCTCCGGGACTCGAAGCCGATCCACACCAGGTCGACGCCGAGGCGGACCATGTTGTCGATCCCGAAGGCGGTGATGGCCTCGGCGGAAGAGAAGATGTGGAAGCGGAAGAATCGTTGGTGCCGCTCCATCTCGGCGAGCAGCTCCAGCGCCCGGTCGCGGTCCTTGAGGAAGTTCTCGTCCATGACGAAGAAGTGGTTGGTTCCGCGCCCGTCGGCGATCCTCCGCGCGGTCTCGAAGAGATCGCGGCCTGACTCGATGAACGGCGTGTAGCGACGGCCGAAGAAGTGGGAGGTGGAGCAGAAGGAGCATCCGTTGACGCACCCGACCCCGGGAACGAGCAGGCTGGCGGGCGTGTCGAGCAGGGGCACTCCCAGGATGCCAGCTCGCTCGGTGCTCGGCAGGGCCGGGTGGTGAATGGGGGCGTCGGGGTCGTCGCCGAGGTGCCTCCGCATCCAGCGGATCCCTTCGCCTCGGACGACGTGGTCGCACTCGACGAGATCCTCGACCCCCTCGATGGCGGCGCCGTGGCCGCCGAGGACGATCTCGCTCTGGGGCGACCGCCGCCGGACGATGCGGGCCATCTCCGCGGCCTTGTCCATGTTGGGCGCGATGAAGGAGATGCCGACGATGTCGTAGCCGCCGCGGCGGACCTCGCCGGCGAAGCGCCGGCGGCTCGGGAAATCGAGAACGGTGACCTCGGCATCGATGTTCGCGGCGATGAAGTAGAGGCCGAAGGAACGGTGGTGGAAGCGGAAGGAAGCGACGCCCTGGGCCTTGGTCACCTGGTTGTGGAAGAGCTCCATGATGTTTTCTTTGCGGCCGAAGTCGTCGTCGACGCCGTAGGGGCCGAAGACCCCGGCGAGGAGAACTCGGGGTTTGGCTGACGCGTCTTTTCTTCGATGGGTCATGAAGGCTCCCCGCCACCGAGCTCGGTCGGGTGGCGGGATCACCCTACGGAGAATCGGACGCGGTTTTTCGGCCGAAGCGAAAACGTGAAGCACTTCTGACCGATTCGTGACGGATCCATCGCTGACCTGACAGACAACGACGATCAGACGGCGTCGACAGATCTCCGGATTGCGGTGGGGGGTGGTTTTGTTGTACAGTACGCCGCCGGCGGTGTCTTCATCGCCACGGTGTGACCCCATCGTCTAGTCAGGTCTAGGACACCAGCCTTTCACGCTGGCGACACGGGTTCAAATCCCGTTGGGGTCACCACCTTTTTCTTCCCTCTCGACGCGTTCGGCGAGCTCGACGAGACGCCGAACCATGCCGGAGAACATGATGCGGTGGATGGGGTAGAGCAGATTCCAGTAGAGCTGGCCGGCGAGGCCGATGGGCTCGAAGATGGCGGTCTGCACCAGACGGGTGCCGTCCCCTTCGGCCAGCGCCTCGAACTGGAGCCAGGCCCTGCCCGGAACCTTCATCTCGGCGCGCAGTCGAAGCAGCTCCGGCGGGTCGACCTGCTCGATGCGCCAGAAGTCGAGGGCGTCGCCGGGCTCGAGATCGGTCGGGTGGCGGCGGCCGCGGCGCAGACCGGGTCCTCCGACCAGGCGGTCGAGGGCGCCTCGAAACGCCCAGGCCCAGTTCCAGAAGAGCCACCCCCGGTCGCCACCGAGCGAGGAGAACGCAGCAAACGTGGCTTCGGGGCTCGCGGTGGTCAGCCTGGTGCGGGTCTCGCGGATCAGCCCCTGGCTCTGGCTGAGCTCGAACGCCGGGGCATCGCCGAGGGCGGAGCTCCACCGTGTCGAGACCGCGTTCGCCTCGATCCGGTCCAGGGCTCGACGGACCGCGTGCCGGTAGGGGAGGGGGTCGATCTCCGGGAAGACCTCCCGGGTTCTCGAGCTGTCCGCCACCACGGGATGAACCACGCCCTCGATGAGCGGGACCGCGAGTCGGTTGGGGATCGGCGTCACCAGGCCCACCCACAGCGCCGCCAGTCCGGGAGCGAGAACCGGCACCGGAACGATGACTCGGTTGAGGCCGCGCACCTCGGCGAAGACCTCCATCATCGCTTTGAAGCTCATCGGCGCGGTGCCGACGTTGTAGATCCCGGTCGACCCTCGTTCGAGAGCCAGCAGAAGGTACTGGAGGATGTCGCGAACGGCGATCGGCTGGACGTCGTTGAGGATCCACTTGGGCGCCACCATGGCCGGCAGCCGTTCCGTGAGGTAGCGGACCATCTCGAAGGAAGCCGAGCCCGAGCCGATCACCGGACCGGCGCGGAACTCCACCGTGGGCAGCCCGTCTCGGAGGATCTCGCCAACCTCGGCGCGGCTCGATAGATGGTCGGACACGTCCGTCGCTTCCGGCAGCAGTCCGCCGAGATAGATGACGCGCCGGATCTTCGATGCTGCACCGACGAAGTTCTGTGCGGCCCGGCGGTCCCGGTCGGCGAAGTCCCTGCCGCTACCCATCAGGTGGATGAGGTAGTAGGCGGCATCGATGTCGTCGACCACCGGTCCCAGGGTCTCGGGGTCTTCGATGTCGCCGCGAACGACCTCGACCTGGCCCACCCACGGCTTGCCGGCGATCCGCGCCGGGTCGCGGACCATGACCCGAACCTGGTGCCCGGCCTCGAGAAGAGGAGGCACCAGCCGTCCGCCGATGTAGCCGGTGGCGCCGGTGACGAGAACCCTCATGCTGAGCCTCCGTGGGGTGCGTACCGCTCGAGGTACGCCTTGACGGGGAGTTTGCGAGCGGTATTGGCGCTCGACATGTAGCGCACCTTGCCGAAGATGGGCCGTTCGGGTCCCCACGGCCGGTCGTGCCGACCGAGCACCCAGAAGATGCCGCTCACCGAGTTCGGATCCCGGCCGTCGAGAGCGTAGCGGTTGTTGAGCTCGATCATGATGTCCAGCGCCTCTCGGGGGTGCTCGGTCCACTCGAGGATCTTCTTGCCCCAGAGCATCCTGAGGTAGTTGTGGATCACGCCCTCCCGCACCAGCTGGGTCTGGGCCGCATTCCACAGATCGTCGTGGGTGGAGGCGGATGCGAACTCGTCCACGGAGTAGAGATGATCCCGGGGATCGCGTGCGTGGAGGTCGAGAGTGGCGCGGGCCCACTCGGGCAGGGACCGCCACTGCTCGTGATCTTCCCGGTGATGACAGAAGTGGTAGCCGAGCTCCCGCCAGGTCAGGAGCTGGTCGAGGAAGGCCTCCGCCGACTCGCCGACGCCCCACCAGCCAGCCCGGCGGCCGTTGTGGGGCTCCACCACGTCCTCCGGCGACCACCGTTCGTGGCGCATGATCTCGAGAAACGCCTCGTGTGCCGACAAATGGCCGAAGTGAAGGTAGGGCGACAGGCCGCTTCCGGTGCCGTCGTCGGGCCGATTACGTTGCTCGCTGTAGGTTTCCAGGGAGTGATCGATGAACGATGTCAGACGCCGCCGCGCCTCGGGCTCGCCGCCGCGGATCTCGGCGGCGCCGATGGAGTGATCGATGGGCAACGCCGACAGCGTCCCGTCGTCGCCTTCGAGCAGAGAGCGGTGAGCCCGGGGCCAGCGTTCGGCCACGGTTTCGGGGATTCCGGCGGCCGGCGGCAGCGGTTCTTCGAGGGGGTTTTCGAGGGGAACGCCAGTGAGATGAGCCCCGAGGTTTTTCTGAATCCACCGGCGAAACGAGTAGGCGGTCGCGAACTCGGACGGCGTCGCGCCGAGAGGAATCACGCCGTTGGAGTCGACCGATTCGAGAACGACCGGGAGGCGCTGGGCCGCCGCCGCCACCATGCGCGGCAGGAAGTAGGTCGGATAGCGATCGGTGACGACCACGGCGGCGTCGGCGGCGAGGGCCTGCAGCAGGCCGCGGCCGGCTCCGTGCTCGGGCTCGACGTAGGGGTAGTAGGTCGCCTCGGCGTTGGCCAACGAGGCGCAGTTGGCCGCCATTCCATCCAGCACGAACCGGTGGAAGCGGGCGTTGGCCCAAGGGTAACCCACCCTGAGAGCTTCGAGGATGATCAGCGGCTTCCCCAGGTGCCTCGACCACTCGGCGGCGCGTTGGAGACCGAAGTTGAACCGGGTCCGCCGAGCGGCGGTCATCCAATAGACGACATGGGTTGCATCGCCGCGAGCCCCCGCAGCGTTCTCGGCGAAGACTCGAAGGTCAGGGAGATGGGACTGCATGTCCGGAGCAACCGAGACGCCGAAAGGAATATTTCGAAAAATCCTAGACGTTCGCTATGCGAAGCCGTACCCTCGGGGCACAAGACGGATCTGGCCCTCGCCCGCGTCGCCCCGATGCGGGAGCGCTCAGAAGTGGGGTTTCGATGAGCAGTGATAACGATAGACATTCGCAGAGCCAGGACGCCCCTCTGTGGCCCATGGGGGCGGTTTCTCGCCGCACCGGAATCGGCGAGCACACGTTGCGCGCATGGGAACGCCGCTTCGGTTTCCCGGCGCCGCACCGGCTCGAGTCGGGCCACCGCCGCTACCCGGCAGACCAGGTACAGCACCTGATGCTGATCAACACCGCGTTGAGCTTCGGCTACCGCGCCGGGGACATCGTGCCGCTGTCTCGGAGCGAGCTCGAAGATCTCCTTCGCGACTGCGGTGCACTCGATGCCGAGGTTTCGTCGGGCATGACGTCGGACATCGTCGACGCCACCATCGACGCCTGTACCCGGTTCGATCGCGACGCTCTCGCCAACGCGCTCAGCACCGATGCATCGTTGCTCGGGGTGCGCCGGTTCCTCCGGGAACGGGTGGTGCCTATGCTGGAGGAGATCGGCAACGCGTGGGCCCAGGGCCGGATCGAGGTGCGGCACGAACACTTCTTTTCAGAGGTTCTCGAAGATATTCTGCGCAGCCTTCGCAGCGGATTGGAGCCGGCGGGCCAGGGGCGGCCGGTGATTCTGGCCACATTGCCCGACGAGCTCCACGGTCTCGGACTGCACATCGTCGCTCTGGCGGTGGCCTCGGCGGGCCGGCGGGTTCGGGTGCTCGGTCCGCACCTCCCGGTGGATGAGATCGTGCAGGCTGCCGATGCCACCGATGCTGCCGCGGTGGGTTTGTCCATCAGCCTCGTCGGCTTGAGCACCTCGACCGCCGACGCGGTCCGAGAGCTTCGTGAGGGTCTGGCCCCGACCACTCGGATCTGGCTCGGAGGTGCAGGGGCGGCGCACCTGGAGGCGATTCCGGACGGCGTCGACGTCGTCGCGACGTTGGACGAGCTCGATACCGCGCTCGATCAACTCTGAGCCACCTCGGGGTCCGCTTCGAAGGCCCCCGATCCCAGAAGAAAACCGGCGGCCGTTGCGGCCGCCGGTCGCTGGGGAGTAGATTCACTGAGCAGTGGTCATGATGCGGGAGATGCAGCCAAGGACTCGTCCCGCTGCCGCCGGGGAGACCCGGGGACGTAGTTGGTGCGACGGCCGTAGCTCAGGAGCGCCCCCTCGAGCTTCTTACGGCCGCGGTAGAGCCGCGACATGATGGTGCCGATGGGAACCTCGAGGACGTCAGCGACCTCCTGGTAGCTCAGGCCCTGGAGATCGACCATCAGCACGGCCATGCGGTAGTGATACGGAAGCGCCATGAGGGCGTCCCGGATCTCGTGGTCGAGCTCGCCGTCGAGCAGATCGACCTCGGGGTCGCGACCGGACGGCGCCGTCTCCACTACGTCGTCGCCCGAGTCCCGGAGCTCGTCGAAGTCGAAGATCTGCGGACGGTTTCGCTGCCGTCGATAGTTGTTGATGAAGGTGTTCTTCATGATCCGGAAGAGCCACGCCTTGAGGTTGGTCCCTTCGGTGAACTGGTGATAGTGGCGATAGGCCTTGAGGAAGGTCTCCTGCAGGAGGTCCTCGCTCTCTTCCACGGAGCGCGTCAGACGAAGAGCCGTCTTGAAGAGCTGGTCGCGGTACGGGAGTTGGCCGCTTTCGAAGTCCCAGGCGGTTGCTGTGGTCTCGTTCATCGTGTCCTCCTGATACTAATCTAGGTCGTATCTAGATTTTTGTCAAGGTTTTTTCGGATTTTTTCTAGAAAAAATCTGAAAAAACGAAGGAACTCCTAACTCATAACTCCTAACTCATAACTTTGGTTCATCCCGCCATGTGCGGGATGAAACGAAAAAAAGGGGGCCGAAGCCCCCTCGATTCGAAGTTGGTGGAGTTACTGCGGCAGCACGGTGGTGGGGTCGGAGGTTTCGTTGTCGAGCACCGAACCGTAGGCGGCGAAGGACGCCCCTTCGGTCTCCGTCCAGACGTCGATGTAACCACCCGCAACCGGCGCCTCGGCGCCGAAGACGCGGTTGAGCTGGACGTTGCCCCAGGCCGGAAGGTCGGCCATGGACTCATCCACCATCATGCCGTCGGCGGTGTAGCGGCGCCACTTGATCGTCATCGGCGAGCCGGTGCCGTTGAGAATTCCGATGTTGGAACGGTAGCTGCTGTTCTCGGTGAAGAAGAGGATGCGCTTCATCTCGTCAGCCGGGATCAGGTCGTCGGCAGCGATGCCCGGGATTGCCTGACCGAAGGTGCCGGCGTCGCTCTGGTTGAAGGTCCTCGAGAAGAAGAGCAGGTCCTCGCTGTCGGAGATGAAGGCCAGGGCGCCAAGGGCGTCGGTTCCGTCCTGAACGCCGAAGACGGTGCCGAGCACGTCGCTCCACCGTGTCGTCTCGCCGGGGCCGATGGTGACCTCGTCGCTCATGACGGGCGCCGAGTTGTCGGTGTCGCGGGGAAGCCATAGCACCTGGTACGTAGCCATCATGTCGCCGGCATTGTTGACGTCGACGTCGGTGATGTAGAAGGAATCACCGACACCCCCTGCGCGGGCGGCGGCAGGCACGAAGTAGAAGTTGTCGAGCGCGCCGATGTCGGCGACGAGTCCGGTGGCGACGGCGGTGTAGACGCCACCGTCAGCGACGGCGATGCCGGGCAGGGAGAGCGCAACGTCCATGGTGCCTGCGATGCGGGCTTCCAGGTCGTAGGTCCCGGCGGGAACCGGCGAATACTCGGTGAAGCTCTGGAAGGAAACGTTCGGGAAGAGAACAGGACCGCCGTCGGCGACGGCGATGTCGACGGCAGGCGCGTCGGGGGAGGCGTGGAGGAAGCGCACCCAGGCGTTCCCCTCGGCGGGGGTCGAACCGTCAGCCGTCAGGATCACGGGAGTGATCATGGACAGCATGTCGGTGGCGACGACGAGGTAGTCGGTCTCGGCCGCGAGCTCGAGATCCACCGGCCCGATGACGATGGGCTCGCTCATCCCGGCCGGCGAAACGGCCACGGTGTAGGTTCCGGCAGGAACCTCGGCGAACTCGGAGCTTTCTTCGAACGCAAGGTTGGAAAAGACGACGGAACCGTTCACCCACACGTCGACCGCGGGTGCATCGGGCGAAGCGTGGAGAACTTTGACTCGGGCACCGCCCATGTTGCCTTCGGGTTCGTCTGCAAGGATGACTGCATTGAGGGGAGTGGCCGCACTGACGGTCGTGAGGCTCAGGAAAACGACACCGGCGAAAATGATTCCAACGCGTTTGAACATTCTTTTTCTCCTCTTTCTTGGACTCGAGTGATGAGCCCGTATTTGATTCACCACGTATAATGTCTATGTTATATCTATTATTTCACTGATTCGCCGTTTTCTGGCGGAATTCTTCCTAAGTATAACTTTAATGGACTTTTATGAGTCTCCAAGTTTTTTGTTTTGCCGCTTATCGCTTCGGTGATGTTAGATTATATATAGTCACGCCGACTCTCTCGGCGACAACGGGATACCGGTGTGCCGGCACTGTGCGGCGAGTTCGTTCCTGGAGAACTCGTTGGATGGGAACCGGCTATGCTGGTTCCGGGAGAGTACAATGCATCAAGACCAACCCAGCTGGCAGGTGTGGCACGACGAGTCCGAATCCATCCGCCTCGGCGTCTCGTCATGCCTCCTGGGCCGCAAGGTCCGATTCGATGGTGGCCACAAGCGCGACCGCTATCTCACCGATGTGATCGGCGATTGGGTCGAGTGGGTCATGGTCTGCCCCGAGGTCGAGATCGGACTCGGAACGCCGCGGCCGACCATCCGTCTCGAGGGAACCAGCGAGCACCCGCGGTTGGTGGAGCCGAAGAGCGGCGACGATTTCACCGATCGGATGCGGGAGTACTCCGTCCGCCGTGTCGACGAGCTCAAGGCCGACAACCTCGACGGGTACGTGCTCAAGAGGGCTTCCCCGTCGTGCGGCATGGAACGGGTTCGGGTGTGGAGCGAGAAGGGCATGCCCGACAAGAAAGGCGTCGGGATCTTCGCCGCGGAGCTGCTCGAGCGGTGGCCGAACCTCCCGGTGGAGGAGGAGGGTCGCCTCAACGACCCGGTGCTGCGCGAGAACTTCGTCGAGCGGGTGTTCTGCCGCCATCGCTGGCGGTCGCTGGTGCGGCTCGGTCTCACCCGGTCACGCCTGATCGCCTTCCACACCGCCCACAAGCTGCTGCTGCGAGCGCACAACGAGGCCGGGTACCGGCGGCTGGGGGTCCTGGTTGCGTCATTCGGTAAGCGCCCCGACCGGGAGATCTTCGCCGAGTACGAAGACGAGTTCTTCACTGTCCTCAAGCGGCGCGCGTCCGCGAAACGCCACGCCAACGTGTTGCAACACGCCATCGGCTACTTGAAGAAAGACGTCGACCCGCGCGACCGGCGCGAGCTGCTCGGATTGATCGAGGATTACCGACTCGGGCTGGTGCCGTTGATCGTGCCCGTGACGTTGCTCCGGCACTATGTCCACCGATACCACATCGACTACCTGGTGGGTCAGATCTACCTCGAGCCCCACCCCAAGGAGCTCATGCTTCGAAATCGGGTCTGAGCGTCGGCCGGCCGGGAGTTTACGACGCTGCTGACCGGCGTCAGCTCAGAACCTGACGATCCCGGAGACCACCGCGGAGTTGAACCAGGCGAAGTTGTAGACGTCGTCCACGTCGGCGCCGCCCTCGACGGTGCGGTAGCCCGCGGTGACCGACCACTGGTCGTTGATGTCGTAGGCGATCTTGAGGGCGAGATCGATCGCCCTGCCGGGGCCACCGCCGAGGGCGTCGAGGTCGGCGATGAGATGCCATTTTTCGGCGACGCGCCAGTCGGCAGCGAAGTGGAGCAGGGGGACGAAGCCGACGTCGGTATCGTTGCTGGTGACGTCGCCCTGGCGAAGCTCGATCTTCGCGTCGCGGATCTTGGCGGTGAAGCCGATCCAGAGCTTCCAGCGGTCACCATCCTTGAACTGATAGCGGTAGGACAGGCGCCAGGAGTTGAACTGGTAGGTTGCGTCGGTGGGAACGCCCGGCTGGTAGGCCTCGCCGGCAAAGAGCACTTCGTCGTCGAACGTCCCGGCCTCGGTGTAGGAGAGAGGTGCGAGGAGCAGCCGCAGACCATGCCGCTGGTTGATGTTCCAGGTGGCGTAGAGTCGCCCGGCGGGCCAGGGTCCGCTGCCGACGAGGTCCTTCAATGAGAATCGAGTTCCGAGCTCATCGTTGGGAATCTGAACGTCGTTGGAGGCCTGCCACGTCGGGCCGGCCTCGAGCTCCAGGCTGAATCGTGAGTCATCGGCGGCGTCGGAGGTGGCCGCGGTTAGAAACGACGCCAGGATGAGGGCGAAGAATGCGACTTGGGTGGTTGGTCTCATTGAGGTCTCCAGGAGCCGTCGAGGTGATACCCGAAGAACGGCTGCTGGTATCAACGCCGAGGTGAGGGGCGGTCATTCCAGATCGGGGCTAACAGGCGGGCGGGGAGAGCCGTCGGTGAGGCCCGCCGCTCGACGGCTCTCCCCGCCTGTTCAGGCGCTCATTCGGAGACGCGTCCGGTCAACCGACGAACTTGTAGCCCAGCCGGTGCACCGTCACGATCAACTGCGGGTCCGACGGGTTGTCCTCGATCTTCTTGCGCAGCTTGGCGATGTGGGTGTCGACGGTCCGCGTGAAGGGAATGGTGTCGTAGCCCCAGACGTCGTCGAGCAGCTGCTCCCGGGTGACCACCTCGCCGACGTGGTGGATGAAATGATCGAGCAGACGAAACTCGCGCGGGGTGAGGCTGATTTCGGCGCCGTTCTTTCGAGCGACGTGGTGGTCCAGATCCACCATGAAGTTGCCGAACTCGTGGACGCCTCCGGTGCGAGCCGCTCCGGGCGGGCCCGACCGCCTCAGGACAGCGTCGACCCGCGCGCGCAGCTCCATGAAGCTGAACGGTTTGGTGACGTAGTCGTCGGCGCCGAGCTTGAGGCCGAGCACCTTGTCGATCTCCTGGCCGCGGGCGGTGAGCATGATGATGGGAAGGTCGGAGCCTTCACCGCGCAGCGACTTGCAGATCTCGAGCCCGGTCATCTTCGGCAGCATGATGTCGAGAATCATGAGGTCGGGGCGGGACTCGCGGGCGAGCCGGTACCCTTCCTCGCCGTCGGCGGCGACATCGACGTCGAACCCCTCGTAGCTGAAGCCGTCGCGCAGCGCTACGGCCATCGCCTGGTCGTCTTCAACAATCAGGACTTTCGCGGCGGCCATGGTGCCCCTCCTTTTTTCTGTTGTCATCGCGGTCGATGGGCAGGTGAACGAAAAACGTGCTCCCCTTGGCCAGCTCGCTCTCGAGACGGACCCTGCCGCCGTGCGCCCGCACGATGTGCTGCACCAGCGACAGGCCCAGGCCGGATCCCTTGACGTCGTGAACCAAACCGGTTCCGACACGGTGGAAGCGATCGAAGATCCGCTCGTGCTCGTCCGGTGGAATGCCGATGCCCTCGTCGGAGATCGAGAGGACCACTTCCGGGCCGGTGCGATGGAGTCGAACCGTGATGCGTCCGCCGTTTTTGGAGTACTTGATGGCGTTGTCCAGCAGGTTCGCAATGGCACGATCCATGGCGCCGGCGTCGAGAGAAAGCAGTGGAAGCGGTTCTCCAGGAAGCTGGAGGTCGAGCTCGAAGCCCTGATTCTTCAGCCGGAGGCGGTAGGCCTCGATCGTTCCCGAGAGGAGCTGCTTCACGTCGGTGGGCTCGAAGGCGTAGATCTTCTGGCCGGCCTCGATGCGCGAGAAGTCGAGGATGTTGTTGATGAGCTGGCTGAGTCGCCGGCTCTCGGCCTCGATGTGGGAGCCGTACTCGGCGACCTTGGCGGGATCGTTGACGCGACCGTGGCGCATGAGCTCGCCGAAGACCCTGATCGATGCCAGGGGCGTCCGGAGCTCGTGGCTGACGTTCGAGACGAACTCGTTCTTCATGGCCGACAGCTTCATCTCCTTGATCGCGGTTCGAACGGTGAACACGATCCCTCCCATGAGAACTACGGCCAAAGCAGCCGAAAGGGTTACATTGAACGCGAAATT
>Ga0180435_10005083_pt1 | contig 12855 bp, 9 predicted proteins | sample SS_ome_3_FD_132467 | JGI IMG/M metagenome (GOLD analysis project Ga0180435, IMG submission 132467) | Hypersaline lake sediment archaeal communities from the Salton Sea, California, USA - SS_3_S_1 metaG | ecosystem: Environmental > Aquatic > Non-marine Saline and Alkaline > Hypersaline > Sediment... | reverse complement strand
CTCGAGGAATACGCCGAGCACTACCCGTTCGAGTACAAGCCGCAGCTGCGCAAGGAGCTGAAGCCCTATTTCGAGTACAGCGAAAGCGGGCCGCTGCTGACCCGCTGGCTGGAAAGCGTGTCGCGCGAGCGCAAGCACATGGTCAACTTCCTGTTCGACCTGAATGCGCGCCTGTCACAGGAGATCGACTACACGGTGCGCATGGAGGTCGGCATTCAGACCTGCGAGCAGACCCTGCAGCTGGCGCGCGGCTCCTGTCGCGACTCCGCCTGGCTGCTGGTCCAGATCATGCGTCACCTGGGTCTTGCAGCCCGCTTTGTCTCCGGGTACCTGGTCCAGCTGGCGCCCGACCAGAAGTCGCTTGATGGCCCCTCCGGCCCGGAGAAGGACTTCACCGACCTGCACGCCTGGGCCGAGGTATATGTGCCCGGTGCCGGCTGGATAGGACTGGACCCGACCTCGGGCCTGTACGCGGGTGAGGGACACATCCCGCTGGCGTGCACGCCCGACCCGGTCAGCGCGGCCCCGATCGAGGGGGCAACCGGAAAGTGCGAGGTCGAGTTTGCCTTCGTCAACGAGGTCACCCGCTTCCGTGAGGACCCCCGGGTCACGCTGCCCTATTCGGAAGAGCAGTGGGAAGGTGTCACGCGCCTTGGCGCCATCGTGGAGGAATCACTCAACGCCGGTGACGTGCGTCTCACCATGGGTGGCGAGCCGACCTTCGTCTCCATCGATGACATGGATGGTGAAGAGTGGAATATTGCCGCACTGGGTCCACACAAGCGGGAGCTCGCCGAGGTGCTGTTGCGTCGCCTGTGGCGACGCTTCGCCCCCGGCGGCGCGCTGCACCACGGCCAGGGCAAGTGGTATCCCGGTGAGCCGTTGCCACGCTGGGCGTTGAACGCCTACTGGCGCAAGGATGGCGAGCCGGTCTGGCAGGATGGTGCCCTGCTGTCCGATCCGATGCAGCCCGGGCAGGCGAACGAAGGCCAGGCGGCCACGTTCGCACGATCGCTGGCGAAGCGCCTGCGGGTGCCCGAGGCCAATGCCCTGCCCGGGTTCGAGGACGGGCTCTACTACCTGTGGAAGGAGGGCACCCTGCCACCGAACGTGGATGTGCTCGACAGCCGCCTGGCCGATCCGCTGGAGCGGGATCGCCTGCGACGGCTGTTCGAGCGTGGTCTGGACAAGGTGGTCGGCTATGCGTTGCCGATCGCGTGGGAGCCGGTCGCGGAGCGCTGGGTGAGTTCGCGCTGGCGTTTCCGGCGTAAGGACATGTTCCTTGTTCCGGGCGATTCGCCGATGGGCCTGCGCCTGCCGCTCGACTCACTGCTGTGGGAGGCGGAGGCGCTACGTCAGAAGATCCTCCCGGTCGACCCCTTTGCCGAGCCCGGCCGCCTGCCGGGCGACGTCAGCCAGCGCTACAGCCGTTTCGAGCAGGCCCCGCCAGAGGGGCACGGGCTGCAGGAGCAGCCGATGGCCGATACCCGCCACGACGACACACCGCATTTCTTCGTGCGCAGCGCAATCTGCTTCGAACCGCGCGACGGACATCTGCACGTGTTCATGCCGCCACTGACACAGCTGTCGAACTGGCTCGAGCTGATTGCCGCCATCGAGGCCACCGCCAGCGAGTTGCACCAGCCGATCGTTCTGGAGGGCTATCCTGCGCCCTACGATGCGCGCCTGCAGCGCCTCTCGGTCACCCCCGATCCGGGTGTCATCGAGGTCAACATCCATCCGGCGCATAACTGGAAGGAGCTGGTGGATCACACCGATGCACTCTACGAGGAGGCCCGCCAAGCGCGCCTCGGGACCGAGAAGTTCATGCTCGATGGCCGCCACACCGGGACCGGCGGTGGCAACCACGTGACCCTGGGTGGACCCTCGCCGGGCGACAGCCCGATGCTGCGGCGTCCGCAGGTGCTGGCCAGCCTGCTGCGCTACTGGCAGAACCATCCCTCGCTGTCCTACCTGTTCTCCGGCATGTTCGTCGGACCGACCTCGCAGGCGCCCCGAGTGGACGAGGCCCGCGACGAGAGCCTGTACGAGCTGGAGATTGCCCTGCAGCAGCTGCCGCCGGGACAGGTGCCTTCGCCCTGGGTGATCGACCGGGTGCTGCGCAACCTGCTGGCGGACATCACCGGCAACACCCACCGCGCCGAATTCTGCATCGACAAGCTGTACTCGCCCGATTCGGCCACCGGACGTCTTGGCCTGGTCGAGTTTCGCGGCTTCGAGATGCCGCCCCATCCGCGCATGTCATTGGTTCAGAACCTGCTGCTGCGCACCCTGGTGGCCCGCTTCTGGGAACAGCCCTACGAACAGCCCCTGGTACGCTGGAATACCGAGCTGCACGACCGCTTCATGCTGCCGCATTACACCGAGCGCGACGTCGCCGATGTGGTCGCCGACCTGCAGCGCTGGGGCTATCCGTTCGAGAAGGAGTGGCTCGACCCCTTCATCGAATTCCGTTACCCGCGCTACGGCACGGTGAACATCGGTGACATCGAACTGGAACTGCGCTTCGCCATCGAGCCCTGGAACGTCCTCGGTGAGGAAGTCACCGGGCAGGGCACCGCCCGCTTCGTCGACTCGTCGGTCGAGCGTCTCCAGGTGCGGGTCAGCGGCATGACTGATTCGCGCCATTTTGTGGCATGTAACGGTCGTCGTGTGCCATTACGGTGCACCGGCGAGCGTGGCGATTTCGTGGCAGGGGTCCGCTACAAAGCCTGGAACCCGCCCTCCGGGCTGCATCCGACCATCCCGATCGATGCGCCGCTGCGCTTCGACCTGATCGATGCCTGGAGCCGGCGGTCTTTGGGTGGCTGCACCTACCACGTGGAGCACCCTGGCGGGCGTAACGCCGAAGAGTACCCGGTGAACGCCAATGCCGCCGAATCACGCAGGCTGGCACGATTCTGGCAACATGGACACACCCCCGGCGAAGTGGATCCGCCGGCAGAAGAGCGCAGCGGTGACCACCCTTACACCCTGGATCTGCGCCGCAACCGAGGTTGAAGCACGATGACGATCGATCTGAACGCCTATCAGACGGAAGGCTTCTTTGACGAGATGCTGGTGCGCCCCAATCGGGCGCGCAGCTACTCCAAGGAACTGGCGCAGTTCCTGCGCAAACTGGACGAGGGCGAACTCGAGGCACGCCAGGTGGCCGCGGACCTCGCGATCAAGGAGATGGGTGTCACCTTCACGGTTTACAGCGCCGAGCAGGGGAGCATGATCGACCGTGCCTGGCCGTTCGACATCATCCCGCGGATCATCCCGCGCGATGAGTGGCAACGCACCGAGCGTGGCCTGATCCAGCGGGTCAAGGCGCTCAACATGTTCATCAACGATCTCTACAACGAGCAGCAGATCGTGCGTGACGGTGTGTTTCCGGAAGAGGTCCTGGCCGAGTCCAAGAACTTCCGCGAGCAATGCGTCGGGATAAAACCGCCGATGGGGATCTGGGCGCATATCTGCGGCTCGGACCTGGTGCGCGATGCCGACGGCGTGCTGTATGTCCTGGAGGACAATCTGCGGGTGCCGTCCGGGGTGTCCTACATGCTCGAGAACCGACAGATATCCAAGCGCGTGGTGCCGGAGTTATTCGACACCTATGCGCCGCTGCCGGTGGACGACTACCCGACCAACCTGTACGAAATGCTGGTTTCGATCTCGCCACGCAAGATTAAGCGACCGACCATCGCGGTGCTGACCCCGGGAATCTACAACTCGGCCTATTTCGAGCATGCCTATCTGGCGCAGCAGATGGGTGCGAGTCTGGTACAGGGCTCGGATCTGTTCGTCGACAAGGACGACCTGGTCCAGATGCGCACCATCAACGGTCCGCAGCAGGTGGATGTGATCTACCGCCGCATCGACGACGAATTCATGGATCCGGAAGTGTTCAATCCCGAATCCATGCTCGGCGTACCGGGCCTGATGCGTGCCTGGAAGGCCGGCAAGGTAGGCCTGGCCAACGCACCCGGTGCCGGGGTTGCAGACGACAAGGTGGTGTATGCCTTCGTCCCCGAGATCATCCGTTATTACCTGGACGAGGAGCCGCTGATCCCGAACGTGCCGACCTACCGCTGCATGTACCCGGAAGAGCGCGAGTACGTTCTCGAGCACATTGCCGAACTGGTGGTCAAACCGGCCAACGAATCGGGCGGCTACGGCATGCTGATCGGGCCGCGTGCGACACGCGCCGAGCGTGCCGAGTTCGTCAAGCTGATCAAGGCCAACCCGCGTAATTACATCGCCCAGCCGACCCTGCAGATCTCGACCGTGCCCACGGTCGTGGGCAAGGGTGTGGAGCCGCGCCACGTGGACCTGCGCCCCTTCATCCTGAGCGGCAAGAAAACCACGGTGACCACCGGTGGGCTGACCCGGGTGGCCCTGCGCAAGGGTTCGCTGGTGGTCAATTCCTCGCAGGGGGGCGGTTCCAAGGACACCTGGATCGTGGAGAGCTGAGATGTTATCGAGGGTGGCAGAGACGATTTACTGGTTGGGCCGCTACGTCGAGCGGGCCGAAAATACCGCACGTCTTTTGCGCGTGAATGCGCAACTGGTGATGGATACACCGCGCGGGGTCAGCCCCGGCTGGGAGCCGCTGATCCAGATCGCGGGCCTGCAGGGCAGTTTCGCGGATTGCTGTGACGAGGCGAACGAGCGCAATGTGGTGCGATACCTCATCGGCGCGGGGGACGTTCCCGGGTCGATTCTGTTCTCTCTGGGGGCGGCGCGCGAAAACGCCCGCACCGTGCGAGAGATCCTGCCGCGCAGTGCCTGGGAGTCGCTCAACGAGCTGTACTGGTATTCCAGGGACCATGTCCAGCAGGGCGTGAGCAAGAAGGGCCGGGATGCCTACCTGGACGAGGTGATCAGGGGGTCACAGCAGCTGCAGGGGGTGTTTGCCTCGGTGATGTACCGCGACGATGCGCACCGTTTCCTGCGCATCGGGCGCAGCCTGGAGCGCGCCGACATGACCACCCGCATCATCGACGTGCGCTCGACCGACCTGTTCGACGAGGAGCAGATCGAAACCCAGACCCTGGACGCGCTGCAATGGATCAGCGTGCTCAAGTCGCTGTCCGGCTACCAGGCGTATCGCCGGGTGCGCGAGACCCGGGTGCGTCGCAGCGAGGTACTGGCCTTCCTGTTGCAGGATCCGGCCTTCCCCCGGTCGGTCGCACATTGTCTCAACGGCGTGGAGGAGAGTATCGGCGGGGTCGGCAACGGCCAGCGGGTATTGCGCCGACTGCGCACGGTTATCCGCAAGACCGGTTCCCTCAATGTCGCCAAGCTGAGCCGTCAGGACCTGCACCAGTTCCTGGATGATGTCCAGCTGGGCGTGATGCGGGTACACGAGGAGGTGGCGAACACCTATTTCCTGTTGCAGTACGACACCAGCCAGAGCCAGAGCCAGGTGGCGAGCTAGCCTTTGTGTTCCCCGGCCAGGCGTACGTAATGCGCCGCGGAATAGGCCAGGTACTCGCGCTCCCGGTCGCTCAGCGGGCGTACCCGTCTGGTCGGTGAACCGGTGTAGAGATAGCCGCTCTCCAGCACCTTGCCACCGGGCACCAGCGCCTTGGCCCCAAGCATGACCTCCGGTTCGATCACGACTCGGTCCAGCACCACCGCGCCCATCCCGATCAGACAGAGATCAGCGATCTCGCAACCGTGCAGTACCACGCCGTGACCCACGGTCACCTGGTCGCCGATGATCAGCGGCGTGCCCCCCGGCAGAAACTCGCTGTCGTGACTGTTGTGCAGCACGCTGTTGTCCTGGATATTGCTCTCCGCGCCGATGCGGATGCGGTTCACATCGCCGCGAATCACCACCCCCGGCCACACGCTGCTGCGCTCGCCGATATGGACATCACCGATGAGGGTGCAGCGCGGATCGAGATAGACCGAGGCGGCAACCCGGGGATGCAGTTCACGGAACGGACGAATATCGGCCATGCAGGTGCCCCGGTGGTGACAATGCCGCCATAATAGCGCCAATGTTCAAGAGGCGACCCTGCTCGCCGTTAAACTCATGTGGCAGGTCCGCGTGGTCCTGTGGCACCTGAAACCCACAACGCGAGAGGCCCAATGGATACCTCCACGATCGTCACCCTCGTCATCCTGGCCGTGCTGATCGGCTATGCCATCCTGATCTATAACAACCTGGTGGCCCTCAAGCACGCGATCAGCCAGGCATGGTCCAATATCGACGTGCTGCTCAAGCAGCGTCACGACGAGCTGCCCAAGCTGGTCGAGACCTGCAAGCAGTACATGAAACACGAGCGCGAGACCCTCGAGAAGGTGATGCGGGCCCGTTCGGCGGTACACGACGCCCAGGCGCGCGGCGATATCGGTGGCCTGGGCGAAGCCGAGGGGGTGTTGCGCCTCGGCCTGGGACAATTGTTCGCGGTCGCGGAGGCCTATCCGGACCTCAAGGCCAACGAGAGCTTCCGCCAGCTGCAGACCCGCATCAGCGCGCTCGAGAACAGCATTGCCGACCGGCGCGAGTTCTACAACGCGGCGGTCAACAGCAACAACGTGCGCATCGAGCAGTTCCCCGATCTCATCATCGCCCGTCTGCTCAATTTCAAGTCGGCCGAGCTGCTCGAGTTCAGCGAAGCGGAGAAGGCGGACGTCAACCTGGGCGCCCTGTTCAGCTGAACCATGCCGGCCGACGGGCTCGCGCAGATCCAGCAATGGCCGACCGGCCTGTTGATTTTCATCGGGGTGGTGGGTCTGGTGGCGCTGTTTGTCGGGTTCTCGGCGCTCCGCCGCTATCGCCTGATCGAAGATGTGCCGACCGCCCGGGTGCGCTCTGCGCACCAGGGTTATGTCGAATTGCACGGCGTGGCTGCCGCCCTGCCGGGCGAGCCGATTGTCGCTCCCCTGACCCAGACCCAGTGCTGCTGGTTCAGTTACCGGGTCGAACGCGGCGCGGATAAAAGCTGGCGCACCCTGCACAGCGCCACCAGCGACGGGCTGTTCCTGCTGCGCGACGAGACCGGGGAATGCGTCATCGATCCGGAGGGTGCGGAGGTGGATAGCGCGCATAGCAAGACCTGGTACGGGGATGCCGGCTCCGGCATGCCCGGTATGCACCGGCTCGAGCGCGAAATGGGCTTGGGCCTGCGGGTCGCGACCCGGGTGTTGAGCCACAGCAGCGCACTTGTCGGAGACAACCACCGTTTCACCGAAAGCATCATTCTGGAAGGGGATCCCTTGTATGCCATCGGTGAGTTCCGTTCCCTGGACGACAGCGATTTTTCGGAAAGCGAGCGCGCCCGGACGCTGGAACTGCTGCGTGAATGGAAGGCGAATCCCGAGACCCTGCGTGCCCGCTTCGACCACGACCGCAACGGGGTCATCGACCAGCAGGAATGGGAGCATGCCCGCCAGGTCGCAGCCGAGAGAGCCAAAGAGGAACTCGCCGAGGCACGCACCGATACCCATGTGCACCTCCTGCGCCAGCCGCGAGACCGGCTGTTCCTGATCGCCAATCGCGAGCAGCCGGTCCTCATCCGGCGGTTGCGCTGGCGGGCGGGCATCGGTCTGGGCGTGTTCGCCGTGGCACTGACGATCCTTGCGCTGGCGTTCGCCGGACGACAACTGGGATAGGTGGACGAAGGGGTCCAAGCAGCCAGGGGTCGGAAGCAGACGATGGGGTCGGAGTCGCTTACCGACTCCGACCCCTGGCCACTCGTCTCGTTCCCATTGCGCAGGCAGAACCCCAGTCGTCGCCCGGGAAAGCGCGCCGGCGATCGTGTAAAAATACGCCACCCAAAAACGGAGATTTGCACTCGCATGAACGACAATCCCCTGCTGCAGTTCGAAGAGCTGCCCCCGTTTGCCCACATCAAGCCGGAACACGTCGAGCCGGCCATCGATTTTCTGTTGGCAGAGAACCGTCGTCGTATCGCGGAACTGCTCGATGGTCTCGACCAGCCGACCTGGGAAAACCTGATCGAACCGCTCGAAGAGTGGGATGACGAGCTCGACCGGGCCTGGTCGCCGGTGTCGCACATGAACTCGGTGGTCAACTCGGATGCGCTACGGGCGGTCTACAATGCCTGCTTGCCCAAGTTGTCCGAGTATTCGACCGAGATCGGTCACAACGAGGGTCTCTATCGCGCCTACAGGATGCTGGCCGACTCCGACCCGGCGCTCGACTCGGATCAGCGCAAGGTGCTGGAGAATGCCCTGCGCGACTTCCACCTCGCGGGCATCGACCTGCCGCCCGAGCGCAAGGCGCGTTTCAAGGAGATCTCGCAGCAGCTGTCGCAACTCACCAGCCGCTTTTCGGAGAACCTGCTGGACTGCACCAATGCCTGGGAGAAGCGCATCGCGGATGTCGCCCAGCTCGCGGGCCTGCCCGAGTCGGCGCTGGACCTGGCGCGTCAGACCGCCGAACAGCGCGGCCAGGATGGCTGGCTGTTGACCCTCGACTATCCCTCCTACTTCCCGGTGATGACTTACGCGGATGACCGCGAGTTACGCCACGAGGTGTATCAGGCATACAACACGCGTGCCTCCGAGCAGGGGCCGCATGATCGCAAGTACGACAACAGCACCATCATGGAGGAGATCCTGGCGCTGCGTCACGAGTTGGCGCAGCTGCTGGGCTTCGCCAACTATGCCGAATTGTCACTCGCGACCAAGATGGCAAAGTCGCCGGATGAGGTCATGCACTTCCTGCACGACCTGGCGGGGCGCTCGCATCCGCAGGCGGAGCGCGAACTGGCGGAGTTGCGCGAGTTCGCCGCCTCGCTGGGGCATGACGACCTGCAGCCCTGGGATGTGGCCTATTTCAGCGAGAAGTTGCGCCAACAGCTTTACAACATCAGCCAGGAAGAGGTGAAGCCCTACTTCCCGGAGACGCGTGTCATACCCGGCATGTTCGAGGTGGTCGGGCGCCTCTACGGCGTCAGCTTCTACGAGGTCGAAGGTGTCGAGGCGTGGCATCCGGACGTCAGGTTCTACGAGATCCGCGAGCCTGACGGGCGTGTGCGCGGCCAGTTTTATTTCGACCTGTATGCGCGGCCCAACAAGCGCGGTGGTGCCTGGATGGATACCTGTCAGTCGCGCATGGTGGTGCGCGAACGCTGCCAGATTCCGGTCGCTTACATGACCTGCAACTTCACCCCGCCGGTGGGGGACAAGCCGGCGCTGTTGACCCACGACGAGGTCGAGACCCTGTTCCACGAGTTTGGTCACGGTCTGCACCACATGCTCACGCGGGTCGATCACCCCGAGATCGCGGGCATCGCCGGGGTGGCCTGGGATGCGGTCGAACTGCCGTCCCAGTTCATGGAAAACTTCTGCTGGCAACGCGAGGCGCTGGATCTGTTCTCCGGGCACTACCAGACCGGGGAGCCGATTCCGGAGGAGATGTTCCAGCGCATGCTGGCTGCCAAGAACTTCCAGTCGGCCATGATGATGGTGCGCCAGCTGGAGTTCTCGATGTTCGATTTCCGCATCCACCTTGAGTACGACCCGGTCCGTGGCGGGCATGTCTACGAGATACTCGAGCAGGTGCGGGACGAGGTCGCTGTGATCCGGCCACCGGCCTGGAACCGCTTCCCGCACGGCTTCTCGCATATCTTCGCGGGCGGCTATGCGGCCGGCTACTACAGCTACAAATGGGCCGAGGTGTTGTCCGCGGATGCCTTCTCGCTGTTCGAGGAGCGCGGCGTGTTCGATCCCGAGACCGGGCGCGCCTTCCTCGAGAACATCCTCGAGCGCGGTGGCTCGCGCGATGCGGCGGAGCTGTTCCGTGCCTTCCGCGGGCGTGAGCCGGAGATCGATGCCCTCCTGCGGCACACCGGCATCGCGGCCTGAGGTCGAGGGCGGGATACCGGCATGAAGCCGTTTCTGATCTTGCTGCTGATGCTCGTCGGTACACTGGTGCATGCGGCACATATCACCGACAAGCTGGTGGTTGGGCTCTATCCCGGCAGGGAACTGGCGGGTGATCCACTCCAGCTGCTGACCAGCGGCACCCCGGTCGAGGTGCTGGAGAAGGGCAAGGGCGTGCTGCAGGTCAGGCTTGCGGATGACACCCGCGGCTGGCTGGAGACGCGCTACGTGTCTGAGGAGAAGCCCGCCGCGATGAAACTGCTGGAGGCGCAGGCCGAACTGCGCACGCTGCGCGCTCGCCTCGACCCGGACGGGACGGCCGCGCTGCCGGAATCGGATAACCCCACCCCGGGTGCAGAGCGGGTGTATGCCGGGCTGGAACTGAACAAAGCCAAGAGCCGTATTGCCGAACTCGAGTCACAGCTGAACGGGCAGCCAAGGCTGCTGCAACTCGAACGCGAGCTCGAGGCGGCCAGGAAACGCCTCGCCCAAGTGCGGGCTTTGGTTACGCCCGATGACATGTCCGAGCAGATGCTGGAGGCGAAAGGTTCCTGGTGGGGGCGCAACTATGCCTGGTTGCTGGCGGTGCTCATGGCCGTGGCGGGTTTCGCCGCGGGCGTGGCCTTCATCGGTTACCGCATTCGTCGGCGCTATGGCGACCTCAGTATTTAGAGTTCCCGTGCCTACGCCATCGGTCAAAGCCGGTGGCTTGCGGCCTCTTCCCCACTTGTGGGGAAGGGTTGCGCTTAAGCAACCGTTTGCGATTGGACGGGCTGGGGTGGGGATACACCTCGCTCATTGTCCGAACTCGACCCCCATCCCAAGCTGCCCCCTCGCCAGGGGGAGGGGAAATCCGCCAATCCGATTAAAGCCGGGGGCTTACAAATCCCACATCGGAGACTCAAAAAAACCGGGCTGCTACTTGTCGCGTGTTTCGGCGGCGTACTCGAACGAGTCGTAGTGCAGCTGCCCTTCCGGTACGCCCCTGGCGATGAAGGCGTCACGCGCCGACTTGATCATGATCGGCGGCCCTGCCATGTAAATGTCGTAATCGGGCAGGTTGGGGATGTCGGCCAGCACCGCCTCGTGCACGAAACCGGTGCGTCCCTCCCAATCCGCGTCGGGCTCTGACAGTACCGGCAAGAAATCGAAGTTGCTGTGCGCTTGGGCCCAATCCGCAGGCAGGTCCGGCAGGTACAGGTCCTCGCGCGAGCGCACCCCCCAGTAGAGTTTCATCGGACGGGAAGTACCCTGGTTGAAGCTGTGTTCGATCTGCCCCTTGAGCGGTGCAAAGCCGGTCCCGCCACCGATGAACAGCCAGGGCCGGGCGCTGTCGTTGTCCAGCACAAAGGTGCCGAGCGGCGCCTCGATCCGCAGAATCGCCTTGTCCTGCATCTGGCCGAAGGCCCAGTCGGTGAACTTGCCACCGTCGACATGCCGGATATGCAGCTCGATCAGCCTGTCGTCCTCCGGCGCGTTGGCAATCGAGAAGGCGCGCTTGCTCCCGTCTGCCAGTATGAAGTCGAGATACTGGCCGGCGCGAAACTGCAGGCGCTGGTCCTCCGGCAGCTTGAGCCAAAGGCGGATCACGTCATGCGCCACATGATCGATCTTTTCCACGCGACACGGCAGGATGCGGGGCTCGATATCGGCGGCGCTCTCGACCTCGCGGATCTGCAGGGTCAGGTTGGATTGCGGGAAGCCGACGCATGGCAGGCACTTCTCTTCCGATTCCATCTCGAGCGCTTCCGGCGGGCCGTCCGGGTAGTCGATCTCGCCCTCGACCAGGTTTGCCATGCAAGATCCGCAGCGGCCGCTGCGGCAGCCATAGGGCAGGCCTACGCCGAGACGGACGGCGGCGTCGAGTACGCTCTCGCCGTCTTGCACGACGAATTTCCTGCCACTGGGGCTGAGGGTCACTTCAAAGCTCATGGTGTGCTGACACGCTCTTGATGAAATAATGCAGCATTGTCTGTGATCGGGAAGGTCAATTAAACCCGTTGGTGCCATGTTTATCGTTGGTTGCGGCTATCTGGGAAAGCGTATTGCAGCCCGCGCGCAGCGCGGAGGGATTGCCGTGACCGGGGTGGTCCGCAGCAAGGCGTCCGCCGCGCAGTTGGCCAAACTCGGGATCGACAGCCTTCACGTCGATCTCGACCGCCAGCAGCTGCCGCCTGGCGCCACCCGCGGTGAGGATGTCTTCTATCTTGCGCCGCCCCCTGCGGATGGCGAGCGCGATGTGCGCATGCAACGCTTCCTCGAGGGCCTCACCGACAGCGGACAGCCGCGCCGGATACTGTATGTCAGCACCACCGGGGTGTATGGCGACTGCCATGGCGAATGGGTCGATGAGACCCGCCCGGCCCATCCGCAGGTCGACCGCGCGCGGCGCCGCTGGCACGCCGAACAGCTGCTGCGGCAGTGGCGCGAGGACGTCGGAGGGGAGCTGGTGATCCTGCGTGTGGCGGGCATCTACGGCCCGGGCCGACTGCCCCTGGCGAGACTGCAGAAGAACCTGCCCATGGTGGCCGAGGCGGACGCCCCCTGGACCAACCGCATCCATGTCGATGATCTGGTCGAGGCCTGCCTGCTCGCTATGCAGCGGGGTGTGGATGGCGAGGTGTACAACGCCTGCGATGGCAATCCGGGCAATATGACCGACTATTTCAACCGCGTCGCCGACCTTGCGGGCCTGCCACGTCCACCCTTGGTCGACCTCGATCAGGCCCGGGATTCGCTGTCACCTGGGATGCTGTCCTATCTTGCCGAATCGCGCCGCCTGAGCAATCGCAAGCTGCGTGAGCAGCTTGGCGTCGAGCTGCGTTATCCCACCCTGGCCGAGGGATTGCCGGCCTGTTTTGCTGCGGACGACACGTAGGGTACGGTGAGGCACGAACCGCACCGAAGGGAGTAACTGTACGTGGGATGGTCTGCGGCGACGCGGTGCGGTTCCTTCGTCACCACACCCTACGGGGCGGACGAGGGATT
>Ga0180435_10005082_pt1 | contig 12856 bp, 12 predicted proteins | sample SS_ome_3_FD_132467 | JGI IMG/M metagenome (GOLD analysis project Ga0180435, IMG submission 132467) | Hypersaline lake sediment archaeal communities from the Salton Sea, California, USA - SS_3_S_1 metaG | ecosystem: Environmental > Aquatic > Non-marine Saline and Alkaline > Hypersaline >... | reverse complement strand
ACTAACGAACGCGTTCTACATTCAGTCCCCCAGGCTCCACAGCCAATCAGCAGACATGTGCCTAGCTGCTTCTGTGCAGACCAGCTCATCTTCTACCCGCTCAACACCGCCCCCATCGAGCTAAGGAGAAGCACCAGAAGGCCGAGGAAGACGTTGGCGCCCAGCAAGGCAAGAGATGCCTTTCTCAACACGCGTTGTCGGTTGTCACTCCTCTTCCTCAGGAACCATCTTCGCGTTGCCGCCAAGGCAATCATGAGCCCGACGGCGATGTGTTTCACCGAGAGGACGGCTGAGTACGTCGTGTCAAACGAGAAGGGTCCATCAAACGCCGCAGCGCGCTTCGAGAGCAACAAACCGGTGACAAGCAGTCCAGCAATGCTGACCCAGACGAACCAACTCAGCCTGCTCTGGATCCGATCCACGAGTGCTTTGGTTTGCGCTCCTCGCCCGAGCACCTTGCTGGTAACAGGAAGAATGATCAAGCTCAGTGTGATCATCCCCCCGATCCACACCACCGTGAACGAGTTGTGCAGGAACAGAATCCCTGCCGGAAACAGCAGCTTCGTCATGAGTCCTCCCTAGGTTGCGGCTGCCGTACGTCGTCCCCGCCATTGCCCAATCGCTCGAGCCACCGCACCGTCCCGAGCAGGAAATCCTTCTGGTCGTCAGTCAGCGTGTTCAACCTGAAGTGGAACAGATCGTTGCGCAGATCGCGGAGCTTGATGAGACGACTCTGGGTCGCGTTCCGATCGTAGAGGCGTTCTTCGAAACGCACCCAGTTCTTCTTGCTCATGATGATGTGGCGGTAGTCGTCAATCGTCATCTCTTCCAACGATTGAGGAATCTCATCTCTGCGATGGTGCAGGGCACCATTGATCGCCTCTTGGAGATCAGGATCAGTCGGAAACGCACTTCGAATAAGAGACCGGAGGCTCTGCTCGATGCTGCCGATCATCAGGAAGTGGGCTGCTAGCTGTCGAAACACGTCTACAAGATCCGCATGCGTGAGGATGTCAACCAGCGAGCCCCCTTCCTCCACAAGCAAGTAGGTTGAGCGTGCAAGCTGCTCCCCGATTCCCAACATGTCCGTGTCGGCCGAGTAGAGCGCCTTCTCGCCGGTGCATTGCGAGACGCTCAACCCCAACGGATCTTGTGCGGGTCGCCTTCGCTGGCCGGCTGGATCGTGCAGGTGGTAGAGCGCGCGAACGATTGACTCGTTGCTGATCACACCCTCTACTCGGCTTGCGTCTTCGCTGAGGACTGGAAGCTGCGAGTACCTCTCAGCCATCATCACCCGAACTGCCTCCCGCACCGTGTCTCGGCGGCCAACGGTTACGGGCGGAGATGCGCCTCTCCGCTGCTTGAGTGTGACAAGATCGCCCAGCGTGTACATGTTCGCTCCTCCTAGTTCGCTGGCCCTGCGGATAGATGCTGGGCTGGCATGAGCCACCCGTTCACCGCCAATACCCCGGGAATGATGGCTGGAAAGATTCCGTCGCCAACACCCGCGACGAGGCGTCGGTCCAGTGCTTGCTGATTCTCGTAGATTGACTGCGCCAATCTTTCCAGAACCTCGTATGCACGTCTGGTGTCGGCGCGCAACTTGGATGGGAAGTCCGTCGTGACAATCCACACTTGATCGATGCGCTCCGGGAGAACAAGTATGAAGTGATACGACGCGGTGGCCACATTATCCCCGGACGGCATCTGCGCAATTGCATCCAACTCAAACAGGCCGCTCGCGTTGATTGCCCGCGCGAACTGGGCAATTTGCAGCGAGCTCTGGATGCTGTGCGTCTCGTCGACAATCAACAGTCGCACAGGCGCGTTAGGAGGCTGCAGAAGCCCCCCTGATGCCGCAGCAAGCACACCCGTTGAGAGCAGGAGGAGACAGGCAGCTGCCAGCGCCGGTGTTAGCTTCTTCAAGTTCATGTCGCTCCTTTCCCGCATTACTGGGGGTGGACGGGGCAGCCAAGCTGCCCCGTCCTCGGGAACGCGGACAGGGCCTCTACGGAACCCTGTCCAGCAGAGTGGGCAGTGCCTCGGACGTGAAGACTTCCTGTGGAGTGCCTGCGTTCACTTGGACTTGGGACATCTCCACAATCGTCTTGTGATCTGTCTGGACATTCTCCATCTGCATCATGGTCACCGCCCAATACCCATCGATGTTCTCGATACGAGGGTTGGTCTGAACCTTCTGGAGATCGCCGTTGAGGTCGTAGTACTCGACCATCACCGGCATCCAGATGTCATCTCGAATCCAGGTGACGACCTTGCTGTAGCCAGTATCCTGTGGATCCACGGCGATTCCTTCGACGACCAGCACATGCTCCCCTTCGATCGTGTCTTCGCGGAGGAAGGTGTACTCGTAGTCATCGATGTCTCGATCACCCATATCGTCGTACGTGAAGTCCGACCCCATGAAGCTTTGCGACTTGCTGTCTGCATCGATTCGCTTGGTCAGCCCAAGCGAGGGAAGATAGAGCCACATGTCATCGTCTCCATCCATCTCAACCGTCAGGAACGAGGTCCCCGCAACATCTTCTGGAGCGACAAACACCAGAGCCGTCTTCTCCTTCCCCAGCTTCCAGGTGTGCATCTCGCGAGAGATCGACTCGCCCTGGCTGTTGATCAGCGTCATTGACATCAGCATCGTGGCATCATCCGCGGTGTCCACAGCATCGACTTTCTCGATGATCTGCCTGCCACTGAGCGCGGATGTGGCAGCCACACCCGCCAGACTTAACCCCAGGACTCCCAGTGCGACAACGGCTGCAACCATCCACCTGCGTGTCTTCATGTTCGGCACTCCTTTCGAGTGTTTCGTGTTCTCGGTGGTCCGCATAGATCCGGTCCTCCGTCGGTGGTTCCTTTCATTCATGACTTCCTCCTTGAACGTTCCGTTGTGAGCAAAGCAGCGGGAAGCAGCGTCAGAGCCGCCAGACCGCTGATTCCCATTGAAAAGGCGACCATGGCGCCAAGCGTGGCGATGGGCCCGAAACTTGACAGAAGCAGAACGGCAAACCCCGCTGCGACCGCGAGCACGTTGAAGACGATTGCCTTGCCAGTCGTCTGGATAGTTTCGGCCACCGCTTCGGTAGGCTTGTGACCTTCGCTCCGTCCACGACGGAACCTGGACAAGAAGTGCACGGTGTAGTCGACGCCAATCCCAATCGCGATGCTGGCCAGCATCGTGGTTGCTGTATCTAGCGGGATGCCCAGCCACCCCATGATTCCGAAGTTGAACGTGATCGTAAATCCAAGGGGAATCATGCTGAGTAGCCCAAAGCGCACAGAGCGGAAAATCAGCCCCACCACCAGTGCGACACCAAGCAGTGACACCACCAGGCTTAGGATCTGCCCATTGACCAGCAGGTCCGTCAGAACCTTGAACAGGTAGGTCGAGCCGGTCACCTCAACATCGAAGTTTCCCCCAGAACTTTCGGCGGCCTGGGTCTCCACCGACCTAACAAGCTCCCCCAGTTCGACACTGGACAGCGACTCCATCCTCAGGATGATGCGCGCCCGCTCGTAGTTATAGTTGACAACCCTTGCGAAATCGGACGGATCACCGGACATCTCATAGAGCAAGATCTCCTGCGCTACGGCGTTTCGCGTGTCCGGGATCACACGCTCCATCGGATCATTGTCGTGGAGTGCCTCGTTGATCTGAGTCACGTAATCTGCAATCGACGCCGTGTATCCGACAGCCTCTACCCCGTCCGCCCACGCCTGAAATGCTAGCATCCCGTTGAGGACGTCGGGCGACTTGATGTCGCCTCCCACGACCACGGAGAGGTTCTCCGACCCGCCGAAATCCTGATCTACGACCTCGGTTGCCTGACGAATCGGCGTCTCCGGACGGAAGAATCGGAGTGTGTTCGTCTCTACCGTCAACTGAGTTGCGCCGATGGCCGCCAACACGAACAGCACGCCTCCGATGGCTAGAATCGCTTTGCGTCTCTTGACCACGAGACGACCAAGAAGCTGAAGGGGAGCTCGCTGGCTCTGCTTGCGTCTCCTCTTGGTGTCTGAGACGCGCGGCCCCCGTCCAATCTCCAGCGCTGCTGGGATCAGAGTCAGCGTAATGACCAGCGCGGCCATGACTCCAAAGCCAACGAACAACCCGAATTGCATAACCTGCTGGACGGGCGACGTGGCCAGAGAGAGGAACCCAACCAGCGTCGTGACGCTGGTGAGGACAATTGCCATGCCGATGTGGCGCACAACCGACCGAATGGCTGACCTCTTCTCTTCACCAGAACGCAGACCGGCGTAGTAGTCGGTCAGGATGTGGATTGCATCTGCAACCCCGATCGCGATCAGCATGACGGGAAGGGTGGTGCTGATCATCGCCATCGGAATCCCGAGCCAGGCCATCAGTCCCGCTGTCCAGATGACGGTGAGCAGGACGACGGCCAGGGGTAGCACGACTCCTGAGAGCGTTCGGAGCGAGAGGTAGAGAACGACCGCAAGAACTAGAACCACAAACGGAATGAGGCGGACGAGGTCCGACTTCATGGAGCTCGTCATCTCAGCGTTCACTGCGGGGCCACCGGCCACGAAGATCGAGTCCGCGTTCTCCTGCTCATCAACAACCTGCATCAGCTGCGAATACACCGCGCTGTCATCGACATCCGGAAGAAGCTCAACTACGATGCCAGCAAACCGTCCATCACTCGAGATGATGTTGTTGACATAGAGTTCCTGGTTGAGGACGTAGGCTTGCAGTGCGTCGCGCTCTTCGTTGTCCTCTGGGATGGCATCCATGAGATCGCGGACGACGAGCGTACCTTCCTCCCCGTCCATCCGCTTCGCGGTGGACAGGCTGACAACCTCATCGACTCCGGGAATCCGCCCAAATGCATCGGTGAGATTCGCGATTTGAGCGAGCGCGTACTCGCCAAAGAGATCGTCGCTCTCCATTGCAACGACCATCACATCGGTTCCTCCAAACGTGTCGTTGACCTCGTCATAGAGGAGCCTTGCAGGATGGTCACTCGGCAGCATTGAGTCCACGGAGTTATCAATCTCGAGCCGCGGTATCCCGGCCATGAAAAAGGCCGTGACCAAGAGGAGAGCTGCCAATGTGATCCACGGTCGCTTGATGATCCAATCTGCTAACCTACCCATTTCAACCTCCTGCCCGTTCCTATATCAGTAAGCGCTCACTTACTGCTGATGGCAAAAAAAGACTCAGCTCGCAATTGCCCTGCGATACAGAGTCCAGACTCCTTCTTGACACTCAGAGAGCTTCTCAAGCTTGCCGTGCGTCCAGAGCATCACCTGCGCCTGTACAATTCCGCGATACATCACTACCGCGCTCTGCACATCAAGATTCTCGTCGAGTTCACCCGTTGACATGCCCTTGTTGAGCATCCCGGCAATCCTCTGAGCCACCTCTTCCCCACGGGAGGCAAGTTTCTGCTTCAGCTCTTCCGAGTTGAAGTGCACCTCGTCCGAGAAGAGGATTCGCGCCATCCCGGGGCGTCGTTCGATGAACCCGAGATGCGCTGTGAGCGCCTCTCGGATTCTCTCGAGGATGCTTTCTCCACTTTCCGACGACTCCAGCGCTCCGAGCAGCTCGTCAAATGCCGTGTCGATGGTGGCCCCAACGATTGCCAGTTTCCCCTTGAAATGGCGATAGAGCGCTGCTTCCGTCAGCCCCACCTGTTCTGCGATACGGGCCATTGTCACACCCTGGATGCCCAACTCCGCAATGAGAGACAGAACAGCTTGCACGATGTCTTGTTGCCTCTCTGCGGTGCTCTTGCGGGTCATTTCGCTCCCTTGTTAGTTAGTGTTCGCTGACTAGTATACCCGCAACACTTCCCATGTCAAGTTCTCCGTGCACGAATCCGGGAGCGTTGCTGCCTTCAACCGCTTGGCGAGATGGCTCCCCGTGTCAGTCCTCAAGGAACACGGTCTTGCGGGTGGGACGTGGTGCCTTGATTACCATGAAGCGTAGCAAATCGCTACTCCTGTTGTGCCAGCAATGCATGACCCCTTTCGGGCTCTCGACCAGCGCACTTGAACCCACAAGCTCCTGCTCGTCACCGACTTCCACGACGCCCTCACCGGAAAGAACATAGAAGGCGACGTCGACTGGCGTGATGTGCTTCTTCAGCGACTGTCCCGGCTGGAGCGTAATCACGGTGACTGACAACGCTTCTTTGCTGTACAGGTTCCTCACATCGCAGTGGTGCGCATTGTCCACGACGGTAGCATCCTCAAGCTTCTTGATAATCATGGTCCTTCTCCTCTCGCCCAAGTCGCAGCGCCGAGGGGCCACCTCTCGGTGACCTCCCCGGCGCGAGTGCTGCAGTACTTGCTCTGCAATTCCTACGCTAGAATGGCAGCCAGGTCCTGCTCAGGTGTAGTGATCGGTGTCAGTCCGAAGCCCTCGACCAGCGTGCCTAGCACCGGAGGAGTGATGAACGCAGGCAGGGAAGGACCGATCCGGATGTTCTTGATGCCAAGATGCAGAAGAGTCAGCAAAATCACGACAGCCTTCTGTTCGTACCACGACAAGATCAAGGATAGCGGCAGTGAGTTGACATCCGTCTCAAATGCCTCCGCCAGTGCGATCGCGATTCGAATCGCGGAGTAGGCGTCGTTGCACTGTCCAATATCGAGCAACCGCGGAATGCCTTCGATGTCTCCGAACTCGAGCTTGTTGAAGCGGTACTTCCCGCACGCCAGCGTCAGGATGACGCAATCGTCCGGCACGGCCTGTGCCAACTCGGTGTAGTAGTTCCGACCCGACTTCGCACCATCACAGCCGCCAATCAGGAAGACGTGCTTGATCTTGCCGGCCTTGACCGCATCGATGACTTTGTCCGCGACACCCAGCACCGCATCTCGGGCGAAACCGACCATGATGGACTTGTCAGGCCCATCCTCAGAGAAGCCGTCCGCTTCGAGGGCCGCTTCGATAACCGGGGAGAAATCGGGACCTTCGACGTGTGTCACGCCAGGCCACGCCACGAGCCCCGTGGTGAAGATTCGTCCCTTGTATGTCTCGCGCGGCTTCTGGATGCAGTTGGTCGTCATCAGAACTGCACCAGGAAACGCGTCAAACTCCTTCTGCTGATCCTGCCACGCGCCGCCGTAGTTGCCGACCAGATGCTCGAACCGATTCAGCTCCGGATAGCCGTGTGCCGGAAGCATCTCACCGTGCGTGTAGATGTTGATGCCCACGCCTTCCGTCTGAACGAGAAGGTCATGCAGGTCCTTCAGGTCATGTCCCGAGACAAGGATAGCTTTGCCGGCGACCGGTTCGGTGCGAACCAAAGTCGGCACGGGTGATCCATAGGCTCCCGTGTTCGCCTCGTCGAGGATCTCCATGACGCGGTAGTTCACTTCCCCGCAGCGGAGGCACATCGCAGTGAGGGCTTCAATGTCTGTTGGGAAATCGGCAAGGAAGCTGAGCGCCTCGTGGAAGAAGGCCCAAACGTTCTCGTCCTCGACGCCAAGAATCAGAGCATGGTCTGCGTACGCAGCTGCACCCTTGAGCCCGTAGGTCAACAGCTCCTGAAGCCCCAGGACGTCATCACCCAGCTCCTTTCTTCTGGCTTCGACACCTAGCGTTTCCTGTTGCTTGAGGAGTCCTTCAAGGTCAGCTGCCGGAGCCCATGTGGCTGGTTCGTCAAGCGTCTCGGGTGTCTCACCCTGCGCCTTGGCGGCGTCCTCATAGAGGGAACGTGCCCGATCTCGAAGAGTGATGCCTCTGCGGAGGATCGACTCGAGCCTCTCGGGGTCAAAGTCAACATTCGTGATCGTCGTGAACAGCGCCTCGATGACGTATCGATCCACATCCGCATCCTTCGCGCCCAACGTTCGGGCTCGGTGCGCCCACATCGAGACTCCCTTGGTCGCATAGACGATCAGATCCTGTAGCGCTGCACTTGTCGGGTCTTTGCCGCACACGCCGTAAGCTGTGCATCCCGTTCCGTTCTTCGTCTGTTCACACTGATAGCAGAACATGCGTCCTCCTTACCTTTCTGAAGCTTCTGCCAGCGTTGTCTTGGCGAGGTGCTCGAATACCGTCCCGCGGACTTGCTCAACAAGGTCCCCAAGGAAGCAATGGACACGATCACAGATCGGCTTGTCGAACAAGCACCCATCCAGTCGCATGGCTCCCTGCAGCGCCTCATAGATTCTCAGGAGGGAGATCACCGAGGCAGGTTGCGCGAGTGTGTAGCCTCCGTTTGGCCCACGCTTCGAGTCCAGGAACCCCGCGTCGCTCAGCGTCTTCAGGACCTTCGAGAGATGGGCTTGAGATGCACTCAGGGTCTTGGCGAGTGCCTCGGCTGAGACCAGACCCTCAGATCTCGCAATCTGAACCATCGCATGGAGGCCCAGAGCTGTCGCCTCTGACATCTCCAGGAATCTTGCCATACCAACTCCTTCACCTTTATTCTCGTACGAGTATACGATTATTGGCAAAGACATCAACCTTCTTCGAGTGCATCTGCCAGCAATCTGCTGCTCTACGTGCTTCTAGATCGCGATCGGACGTCTGATGTCACCACGAACACGCTACAGAGAGAGTTCTACATTCAGGTCCCCGGGCAACGCAGCCGAGCTGCGCTGCTTAGGGAGAACGTCGATACGACCGACGTTCTCCTTGTGATGTTATGAAAGCGCGCCTCCTTCACCGGCAGTGCAGTACGCTGCCGGAAAAGACGCGGTTGAGGCCGCAAGGAGGCGCACCATGCAGTGTATCGCGTTCGATTCCCACAAGAAGTATACGTGGGCGTCGGTAGAAGACGAAACGGGGAAGGTGCTGCGGGAGCAGCGGATCCAACACACGCGAGGAGCTCTGCGCAGTTTCTTGGAGGAGTTCGAGTGTGGATCACCCGTGGCAGTGGAGACGATCGGCAATTGGTACTGGATCACCGATGAGATCGAACAGGCTGGAATGGTTCCGCAACTCGTCAATGCTCGGCGGGCGAAGCTGATGAACGGATCGGTGAACAAGACAGACAAGCTGGATGCGCGGGCACTGAACCGGCTTCAGCGCTCGGGGACGTTGCCCACGGTATGGATTCCTCCTCGCCAGCTGCGTGATGTACGGGAGCTTCCCCGTACACGGATGGCACTGGTGCAGCACCGTACGAAACTGAAGAATCGCATCCACGCTAACCTGGCGAAGTACGGACTGAAGACAGACGGCGCCACGGATCTGTTTGGAAAACGAGGGCGTCAGATTCTCGGGTGTTGCCTCGACGAGCTTCGTTCGGAAACACGGTATGGAACGCAGTGTCTGCTCGATCAACTGGATCATCTCAAGCTACGGATCGATGAGTTGGAAGAGCGAATGGCTGCCCTGTTCGGTGACATCGCGGCTCTCAAGAACATCCAGACGTTGCCCGGTGTCGGGTTCATTCTCGGTGTGGTGATCTTGACCGAGATTGGCGATGTGGCAAGGTTCCCCAGTGCGAATCATCTGGCTTCGTACTCCGGCATGACGCCACGGGTTCATGCCAGTGGTGGACATGTGCGGTACGGACGCACACGCGTGGACACGAATCACTACCTGAAGTGGTCGTACGCCGAAGCGGCCAACGTCGTGATGATGTTGCGGCGCCGGTATCCGAAGCGGCATGTCAGTCGTCTGTACGAACGGATCAAGAAACGCCGTGGGCATCAGAAGGCCATTGGCGCAGTGGGTCGCCATCTGGCTGAGGCGACATACTGGATGCTGACCAAGCACGAATCATACAGAGATCCTGCCGTAGAGCAGACGGAAGAGTCGAAGAGGGAGGCGTGAGCGCGACGTGGGACATGAACCCATTGAGGTTCGATTTGTGATTGCGACACGTCTCCCGAACAACCTATTGCCGCTTGGACGGCGAAGAGATGACTCCGACTCATCGGCTACAGCTACGGCAGACCAGATCAAGGAGGTCCAACGAGATCATTCCCCTTGACAAACAGCGCGCTTTCAGAGATGTCCCTTACGCGGGCTCCAAACCTCCGTTCCTGATTCCGTTTTCAAATCCTTGTCCCAGCAGAGATCTGGCGGCCTAGTCCTGACAACAGGAGGGAAACTCAATGCGGATGCTCGATTCGTCATCCCTTGCGCCGGGTTCAATCCAGCCCCCGGAAGATCGCCCTGAACATCACAAGCACCGGTAGCACCTCAAGTCTCCCCATCCACATATTGAGGATGAGTACGATCTTCGCAACTACGGACATCTCTGCGTGAGTGATCCCAACGGACAGGCCGACAGTACTCTGTGCTGATACAACCTCGAAGAGCGAATCCGCAAGTGTGTACGTGTTCGGGACGAAATGCATGAGAATCAGAGTTCCTCCCAGTGTACAGACGAGCCAGGCGAAGAAGATGACCGCAGCGCCCTGAACACGCGCATCAGCCTCTTCGGATGTTAGCTTCTCCCTGCCGATCCGGAACCCAAGTACTTTCCGCGGCGAGCTGATCGTCCTGCTCAGCCACCAGCTCATTCCACGAAGGAGCACGACTGCACGCATCACCTTGATGCCTCCTGCCGTCGATCCTGTCGCTCCACCAATGAACATCGTAACAATGAGAATCAACTTCGAGGCCTCCGACCATGTTGCGAGCGATTCCGTAGCGAAGCCTGTTGTCGTCGCTGCGGAGATGGCTTGGAAGGCTGACGACGCCAGGGAAGAAGACCCGCCGGAGAGCACCGTCTGAAGCATCAAGAGCACGACCGATCCTCCGCAGAACAACAGTAGCCACCGAGCTTGATAGAAGTTGGAGCGGAGATTCAGCTTCTTGCCCTGCAGAAGGTCATAGTGCGTCGCGAAGCTCATCGCGCCAAGCAGCATCAATACTGCCGTTGCGACTTGAACTCCCCATCCCGGATAGTGTCCCAGGCTGTCGGACACCGTCGAGAACCCCCCCGTCGACAGTGCCGCCATGGAGTGATTGATGGCGTCCCACATTCCCATGCCGACGCCCCAGAGAACGACCACCCCAACGAACGTGTAGAGGAGGTAGATCCACCACATCGTTCGAATCGTCGCTGCGATCGTTGGATGGATCTTGGAGTCCCGTTCGGCGAAGAACAGACCTCGGCCCGGCCGAATCGGCGTCGGAACGAATCCAAGGACCATGACGATGATCCCGATGCCACCAACCCATTGCATGAACGATCGCCACCACTGCAAGGTGTGAGAGAGGTTTTCCGGATGAGAAACAACGGACAGGCCCGTCGTGGTGAATCCAGACATCGCCTCGAACACGGCATTGCCGTAGTCCGCAAACACGCTGGCGGCTCCTGCGTGAGTCCCCTGGGCGGACAGCAGGAACGGAACCGCCCCCAGCATGGCGACAAGAAGCCAGCCCAAGGCCGCGATGATCAGCCCATGTTTCAGGTGGGCTTCCTTCCCACCTCGAAGCGGGAAATAAAGGGCCGCCGCAAGCGCCAACGCCAGTCCTCCTGCTGTCGCAAAGGGGAAGAACATCTCATGCTCGCCCCACGCAGCCGCCACGGCCAGCGTAGCCAACGATATCACGCCGACCAGAGCACAGATCAATCCCAGGTCTCTGCCTATGATGCGCAAGTCAGAAGAACGCATGACGCTAGCCGATCATTCCAGCAAGGACGGAGTGCGATACAGGTTCCCGTACGAAGAACACGGTCACGTAATCCCCAGCAGTCAGCGAGGTGATGCTTGTCGGATGGAAGTGCTCGCCGTCACGGATGACGTCGATGATCCAGTGGTCTTGCTCGACAAGCCCCGCATCCGCTGGGGACCTGCCACTGAGGAGGGAATCCTCGTTCACGGCAATTTGCACAACCCGCGATCCGTCATTCAAGACGACGTCGTAGACGACAGACGTTGAAAGGAACAGGGCGCAGAGACGTTCCGATACAACGCGCGCCGGGACGACGACAGTTTCCGCGCCGAGGCGCCGGAAGATCTCTCGGTGCTCCTCGTCTCCCGCCACTGCCCCGACACGTGGTACGCCCAACTCCAGCGCGTACGTGATCACTCTCATGTTCTGCTCATCACTCTCTGATGTCGCCAACACGAGATCCGCGCGAGAGATACCTGCATCACGCAACTCGTCCAGAGAAGCGTCCCGAAGATGGATCGCCTGGACTCCTTTCATGCGTGAGAGCTGCTCTGCCTTGCGAGGATCGGCTTCAAGAGCCGTGATCTTACGTCCATGTGCAGATGCTTCTCGGACGAGTTCCTCGCCCACCGGACCCGTTCCGACCACAAAGATTCGTCTTGCTGCCATGGCTCACCCCTCCTTTGACGTGGAGTCACCGCCTTGTCTTGACATCACAAGCGAAAGCGAACTCCTGGTGTCGCCAGAGTAGAAGGGTGTGAATCAAGTTGCTGCATAGAATTGCCGTGAACGCATTAAGAATCTGTAAAGGTCCCTTGCCACAGACCAGTCTATGAGGTGATGCCAGACGAGGAAGCGGGTGTGTCAAGCCAAGAGCGCTTCCGGCGCCCTCCCTAGGCCTCCGTCGACAGCCGGTAGCCGACGCCCTGCTCCGTTCGAAGTATCCGTGGGCGTGCTGGATCAGGCTCAATCTTCCTGCGAAGGTTGGCCATATGAACGCGTAGATGCTGGACGCCGCCCGCGCGATACGGTCCCCAGACCTCGTCCCGCAGGTATCGGTGAGTCAGGACTCGGTCTGAGTTGGCAATGAGTGTTTCCAGAAGTCGGTACTCGATGGGGGTAAGATGAATCTCTTCTTCCGAGACAAACACGCGCCGTGTTGAGAGATCCACGTGCAGTGGGCCCACTTCGAACTCCTCCCGCCCCTCTGGAGTTACCGCTTGCGTGGTGTGCCGAAGCGCGACGCGCAGCCGGGCGTGCAATTCGGACACACTGAATGGCTTT
>Ga0180435_10005081_pt1 | contig 12856 bp, 9 predicted proteins | sample SS_ome_3_FD_132467 | JGI IMG/M metagenome (GOLD analysis project Ga0180435, IMG submission 132467) | Hypersaline lake sediment archaeal communities from the Salton Sea, California, USA - SS_3_S_1 metaG | ecosystem: Environmental > Aquatic > Non-marine Saline and Alkaline > Hypersaline > Sediment... | reverse complement strand
CTGGTACCCCGCAACGACGACGATGCGCCCGCGCGCCAGCTCCTGTGTCAGCCGCGCGGTGCGAATCTCGCGAATGCAGGCCCGGCCGTGATGCCCATCGGTCACGATGCCGGCCTGGAAGCCGCGCAGCGAGATGGCGGGCCGGCCACGTGCGGCAAGCAAGGCCGCCATGAGCGCCGCGCTGAGTGCCTCGCCGCAGGCGGCCGCGGCGTCGCACTCGCGCGCGGGCGCCTGCGGTGCCTCGCGCATCAGCTCGAGCAGCGTGTCGGTCGCGTAGGGCGCGCCGCGGCGGCCGAGGGCCGAGACAACGACCACGAGCCGAACCCCCGCCTGCGCCTGGCGGAGGATCTCGTCGACCGCGCGCTGGCGGCGCTCCGGGGTAGCCAGTGCCGTGCCACCGAACTTGAGCACGCGCAGCGGTGCAGCCTCCGGCATCGCTCTCTCCCCTCCCGCACCTGCCGCCGCGCAGCGTGAATCGCGGCCGATGCGCTAATTCACGCGATCGCGGCCGACTCGAACCAGCCCTCGCGCGCGAGCAGGTCGGCGATCTGAAGCACGTTGAGCGCGGCGCCCTTCCAAAGCTGATCGCCGACCACCCAGAGCTGCACCACGCGTCGATCTTCGGGCGCCACGCGCACGCGTCCGGCAAACACAGCTTCCCGCCGCGCGAGCTCGCGCGGCGTCGGCAGATCCGCCAGCTCGACGCCCGCCGCGCCCGCCAGCGCCGCCTCGACTTCGCCCGCGGTCACCGGCCAGCGCAGACGCAGGTAGACCGAAAGCGAGTGACAGCGTTCGACCGGCACGCGAACGGTCGTCACGTGGATCGGCAGCTCGGTCCGCCCCAGCAGGCGGCGCGTCTCGCGCGCCACCTTGATCTCTTCGAAGCAATCGCCCCCGTGCCAGGCGCCAATCTTCGGCAGCAGATTGAGGAAGATCGGCCGGTCGTAGTGGGCATGTCGCTCCTGCTCGCCGCGGGCAAACGCACGCGCCTGATCGAAGAGCTCATCGCGCGCCGCCCGACCGGCGCCGGAGACCGCTTGGTAGGTCGAGACGACAACCTCCTCGAGGCCGAAGGCACGCTCGAGCGGTGCGATCGCCGTCGCGAGCAGAATCGTCGTGCAGTTGGGATTGGCGATGATCGCTCCCTGGGCGGAGCGCCCCTGGCGGGCGGCGAGCGCCGCGCGTGTCACGGAGGCGGCGGAGAGCGCAGCGCCGTTGACCTCCGGGACGATCAAGGGCACCTCCGCCTCGCTGCGGAAGGCGGAGGAGTTGTCGATCACGACCGCGCCGGCCGCGGCGAGCCGGGGCGCATGCTGACGCGCCGCCGCCTTGCCGATCGAGGCGAACCAGACGTCGATCTCCCGCAAGTCGGCAGTGGCCAGATCGGCGACCGGGAGCGCGACCGCGCCCAGGTTCAGCGTTGTTCCCGCGGATCGCTCGCTGGCGAAGAGGCGCAGCTCCCCGGGCGGGAAGCCGCGCCTTGCCAGCAGCGCCAGGAACTCGCGCCCGACGAGGCCGGTCGCCCCGGCCAGACCGATGCGCATCGACCTCTCCTAGCGGACCTCGCTCGACTTCAACTGGCGATAGAAGTCGCCACTCGTCGAGAGGATGATCGAGGTCTCCTCGTCCATCACGTCCTGGTAGGTCTCCATCGTCTTCAAGAAGCCGTAGAACGCGCGTGAATCAGGCGAGCGGTCATAGGCGGCGGCATAGATCTGCGTCGCCAGTGCGTCGGCCCGTCCCTCGATCTCGCGCGCCTCGCGGTAGGCACCCGACTGGATCCGCTTCAGCTCCCGCTCCTTCTCACCCCGGATGCGCGCCGCTTCGCCTTCGCCTTCCGAGCGGAAGCGGTCGGCGATGCGCTGGCGCTCGGCGATCATGCGTTCGTAGACCTTGCGCCGCACCTCCTCGACGTAGTTGATGCGCTTCAACTGCACATCGAGGATTTCGATCCCGAGGTCCTCGGTACGCGCCTGCGCCTTGGTGAGAATCTCCGCACGGATGTTGTCGCGGCCGAACTCGATCTCGCTGAGCGCCGCCTCGTCCTCGGGGTTCTCCTCCGTCACGACCGGATCGCGGTTCGTGCTGCGAATCACCTCGACCAGATTCTGCTTGGCGATCGCGTTGCGTGTCTCGCCATCGAGGATGTCATCGAGGCGGGAGTGGGCGCCGCGTTCATCACGCAGGCGCTGGAAGAACTTGAGCGGGTCGACGATCCGCCACCGGGCATACGTATCGACCCAGATGAAGCGCTTGTCCTTGGTCGGCAACTCGTTGGCGTCGCCGTCCCATTCCAGGAAGCGCTGATCGAAGCGGTGCACGGTGTGGATAAAGGGCGCCTTCACCTTAAGGCCCGGAGTCACGATCGGATCGCCGATCGGCTCACCGAATTGCGTGATGACGACCTGCTCCGGCTCGCGCACGATGTAGAAGGCGTTGAGCACGCCGATGATGATCACGAACAGGACGATAATTCCGAGTATGCGCATCGGCCACCTCCTACTGGTCCGAGCCGGAGGAGCGCCGCCCCCCCGTCTCCAGGTTGAGCAGCGGCAGAACACCGCCGAGCTCCTCATCCACGACCGTCTTGCTCGCGACCCTGGGCAAGACCTCGCGCATCGTCTCGAGGTAGATCCGCTTGCGCGTCACCTCCGGCGCCTGCTGATAGGCTTCGAACAACTCCACGAAACGCGCTGAATCGCCGCGGGCCCGGTTGACGCGGTCGAGCGCGTACCCCTCGGCCTGCTGGATGGTCTGTTGCGCCTCGCCGCTGGCACGCGGGATGACCTTGTTGTATTCCGATTGGGCCTGGTTGATCAGCCGTTCTCGCTCCTGCTGAGCCTGGTTGACCTCGTTGAACGACGGTTTGACCGGATCGGGGGGATTGACATCTTGCAGTACGACCTGCTCGACCTTGATCCCGGTCTCGTACTGGTCGCAGAGATCCTGCAAGTCCTGCTCGACGAGATCGGCGATCTCCTGCCGGCCGACGGTCAGTACCTCGTTGACCGTGCGATCGCCCACGACGCGGCGCATCACCGCTTCGCTCATCGAGCGAAACGTGCTGCGTACGTTGCGCACGCGGAAGAGGTACTTGTAGGCGTCGACCACACGGAATTGGACCACCCACTCGACGACGGCTCCGTTCAAGTCGCCGGTCAACATGTGGGATTCGCCCTCGTAGCCGCGGGTCGCATACTGCGAGCGGACGCCGGCGGAAAGCGTACGGAAGCCGAACTCCTCCTTGAGCTGACGCTGCACGGGCACCTTCTCGACCATTTCAACCCAAAACGGGATCTTGAAATGAAGTCCCGGGCCCGTCGTGCGCGTGAAGGCGCCGAAGCGCAGGACGACCCCGATCTCTTCCGGTCCGATGGTGTAGAAGCCGGTAAAGACGATGACCAGGGCCAGAATAATGAGGACCACCCCCCGGACAATGCCCCCGCCGATGCGTGGGACACGCAACTCCGGCATCCGGAAATCCTCGCCGAAGCCTCCATCTTGCATGGGGCTACCTCCTTTCTCGCGTCAATGCGCGGTTTCTCTCCGACTCGCCCTGCATTCCTAACCGGCGTTCCCACGCGATTCAAGTGATGCCTACTCAGCGATCGCAAGCGACAGTGGGTAGGCGAGTTCCATCGGGGCCCGCAACGCGCCCGCCCCTCCTACTACCGGGGTCGGGGCTCGTTATTCGCCGTGATCGGGCCGCGCCACCCGCCGGCGGTAACGAGAGGCTAGAACTCCGCGCTCTTCGGTGCGCGCGGGAAAGGGATCACGTCGCGGATGTTGCCGAGTCCGGTCGCGTAGATGATCGTGCGCTCAAAGCCGAGCCCGAATCCGGCGTGCGGCACCGTACCGTAGCGGCGCAGATCGCGATACCACCAGTAGTCCTGCGGGTCGAGCCCCATCTCGACGATCCGCCGGTCGAGCACGTCGAGGCGCTCCTCGCGCTGGCTACCGCCGATGATCTCGCCGATGCCGGGCGCCAGCACATCCATCGCCGCCACGGTGCGCTCATCGTCGTTGAGCCGCATGTAGAACGCCTTGATCTCCTTCGGGTAGTTGACAACGACCACCGGCCGCCCGACCAACTCCTCGCTCAGGTAGCGTTCGTGCTCTGATTGCAGGTCGATGCCCCAGCGCACGGGGAACTCGAACCCGCGGTCGGCCTTCTCGAGTGCGGCGATTGCCGCCGTGTACTCCATCCGCTCGAAGCTCGCGTCGATGAAGCGCTCCAAACGCCCGATGCAATCCTTGTCGATGCGTTGCTGGAAGAAGGCCATGTCATCGGCGCGCTCCTCCAGCAGGGCGCGGAAAATGTACTTGAGGAAGTCTTCCGCCAGCGCCGCGTCGTCGGCCAGATCGGCAAAGGCGATCTCAGGCTCGATCATCCAGAACTCGCTCAAGTGCCGGCTGGTATTCGAGTTCTCGGCACGGAACGTTGGCGCAAACGTGTAGACCTTCGAGAGCGCCAGGCAATAGGTCTCGACCGAGAGCTGTCCGGACACCGTCAGGTAGGTTCGCCGTCCGAAGAAGTCCTCGCTGAAATCGACTTCTCCCTCCGGCGTGCGCGGCAGGTTGGCCAGATCGAGCGTCGAAACGCGAAAGAGCTCCCCCGCACCTTCGGCATCGTTGGCGGTGATGATCGGCGTGTGGATCCAGAAGAAGCCGCGCTCGTGGAAGAAGCGATGGATCGCCTGCGACATACAGTGGCGTACGCGAGCCACCGCGCCAAACGTATTGGTGCGTGAACGCAGATGGGCGACGCCGCGCAGATACTCGAAGGTGTGCCGCTTGGGCGAGATCGGATACGTATCCGGATCGTCCACCCAACCGATTACTGCAATCGCCTCCGCTTGCAACTCAACCGTCTGGCCCTTGCCAGCCGACTCGACGAGCGTGCCGCGCACCTCGAGCGAACAGCCGCTGCTCAGCTTCTGAACCTCGCTCGTGTAGTTCTCCAGCTCCCGCGCGGCAACCACCTGCAGCGGCGCGAAGCAGGAGCCGTCGCTCACATGAACGAACGAGAGTCCCGCTTTTGAATCGCGCCGCGTGCGTACCCAGCCGCGCACCGCGATCTTCTCGCCCGGAGCTACTTTTCCCGAAAGCGCATCTTCAACCGAGACATAGTGCATACAGCCATCCCATCTGCCCGAGTTTGCGAACGGTAGACCGCAGCTTAGCGCGGTGGTGGCGGCGGCGGCAAGCGATCCGCCAGCCCGATGCCCGTCGCATGGTCCGCCAAGTCCTCCCACAGCGGGCACTCGATCCGCCGCGGGGCATCGAGCGCGGCGGCCAGCCGGCGCGAGAACTCGACCGCGCTCGCGTGCAGCCAGAGTCGCGGTGCCGGCGGACCGGCGTAGGTCCCCGGACCGTAGAGCGGATCGCCGACGACGGGATGCCCGATCGCGGCGAAGTGCGCCCGAATCTGGTGCGTGCGCCCCGTCTCCGGCCGCACCTCGAGCAGGCTCGCGCCCGCGGCGACCGCCTGCCGCCGAAAGCGCGTCAGCGCCGGGCGCCCTTGCTCGGCCGCGTGCCAGCGGCCCGCCGCGTCCCGCGCCAACGGCGCGTCGATCTCGCCCGCTTCACCGGCCAGCTTCCCGGCGACGAGCACCCAGTAGTGGCGGTGCACGCTGCGGCGCTCGAAGGCGGCGCGCAGACTGCGGTGCGCACGGGGTCCGTGCGAAAAGAGCACGATGCCGGAGGCGTCGCGATCGAGGCGATGTACGATTCCCGGGCGCGCCCGGGCGATCGGCACTTCCGTCGCGGGCACCCCGTCGCGCGCGCCGGCGGATGCCTCCTCGGCCGCCCGCGCCACGGCCTCCGTGACCCAGGCGAGCAAACTCGATTCGTTCGGATCGACGGGATTGGTCGTCATCCCGGGCGGCTTGGCGGCGACGATCAGCCGCGGGGTCTGCAGCAGCAGGCGCGGCGCGGATTGAGCCCTCGACCCTGAGTCGGAATCCGTATCGTTGATCGTCACGGTCTGCCCGCGCTTCAGGAAGTAGTGTGGATCGCGGGCGCGCTGGTCGACGCGCACCGCGCCGGAGCGAATCAGGCGCTCGACCTGGTGGCGTCCGAGCTCGGGCCGTCGCTGGCGCACGTAGCGATCGAGTCGCAGGCGGTGCGCTTCGTCGCCCACCCGGTACTCGTGCGCCTCTTCGCCGCTCCGGCGTGCCCTGTCGTGTGTCATCAGAACTCGTCCACCATCCAGGGCGGCGGGCCGACAAACGCGCGGTGCAGCAGCGACTCCTGCGTCCGCGAGGCTTCGAGCCGGCCCGTCCGCGCCGCCAGCTCGGCGGCCGGCAGGTACCCGGTGTAGAGCGCCGCCAAGGCGCGCACGTCGATCTTGACCGTCCCGCGTCCGCCGCGCACCACGCGGCCGCGGCCGCGGGCGATTTCGAGCCGGAAGCGATCGCGATTGGCGCGAATCAGATCGTCGCGCACAGCGAAGTCGATGCGCGCCTCGAGCCCGGTTGGGTAGCCGCGCCCGGCGAGGGCGGCGGCCACGTCGACGATGCGTAGCATCCAGGGATCGAGGAGGCGGATGCGGGTACAGGGCACGTCGAGCTCCATCAGGAGCGGATCGTGCGGCGAAGCATAGAACGTGATCCGCTGCACCTGGGAGCGATGATCGGCGAAGAAGGCCAGCAGCCGCCGGCCCGCTGCCGGCGTCAAGGCGACGAACTCGCGGCAGTCGAGCCGCTCACCTTCGCCCAGGCGCGGGACATAGCCGACATATCCCTCGAGTTCCTTCCCGCGGAAGACGCCGTAGACCTCCCGCGCGGGACGCCAGATCGCCTCGGCCCGCCGCCATTCGGACGCGCTCTGGTCGATCGGACCGTTGGCGTGGCGGACGTAGCGGCGATAGGCCTGCTGCTTGAGCTGATCATCCTCGCGCGCGAGCGGTCGCATCGGCAGCGCCCGTTCCCGATGATGCAGCGCTCGCGGCTGGAGCTCGATCCGGTAGCGACTGCCGGCAATTTCGTAGCCGGCGCGCTGGTAGAGCGGCAGAACGGCCGGGTAGAGCGTCGAGAGGGCGATCCCGGCCGCGTGCAGATCGCGCACCGTCGCCCGCATCAACGCTGTCGCCGCACCCTGCGCCCGCGCCTCGGGCGCGACGGCCACGGCGCCGATCGCGGTCATCGCAACATTGCGCCCGCCAAACCACTGCCCCGTTCGATAGAGCAGGAGACCGCCGACGAGCGCGCCCCGCTGGCGCACGACGCGCGTGATGCGTGCGCCGAGGCGCTTCATCTTCGGCTCGAGCTCGGCGCGGGGCGCGCAGTAGGCCGTACTCGCGATCGCCGCGTAGCGCGCGATCTCCGGCTCATCCGCCGGGAGCCCGTAGTCGAACCTGGCCGTCATCTCTCCTCCCCCCCCGCCCGCGCTCAACGCCGGCGCGGCTTCTGCGGCTTGGGCGGCGGTGCCGCCCGCGGTGGCCGTTTGCGCACTGGAGCTGGCTTGACGGGCCGATGCGTCCGCACCCAGTGGCGGTGATGCGCAATCGCGCGCGCGATCGTGGGTCGCTGGCGCAGGAAGCGGACCTGCGCCCGTAGGTGCGGGCGGCGCGCCACGACGAGCCGGTGCCGCCAGTGCCAGCGGACGCGCTCGGGATGACGCCCGTAGTAGAGCCGTCGCCCCCAAACGATCCGATGCACGGCGCTGCGCTGGGCGGTGTAGACGCGCCAGCGCCAGCCCGCGCGCCACAACTGAGTCCGCTCCGCCCGCCAGCGCCAGTGGCGATGGACGGGCCGCGCAACGCGCGGATGGAGGCGCACGAAGTCGTGCAGCCGCCACCAGGCGCGATGGAGCCCCGGATGCGCCCGCAAGTAGGCGGCGTAGGCGACCAGCGCCGCGTCACTGCCCGCGTAGACCGGTCCCGACTCCTCCGCAAAGAAGGACTCGGCCTCCGCAGGGTGTGCCTCCAAGTGGGCGATCGCCGCGGCGTGCGCCTCGGCGCCCTCCGGGTCGGCCGCGGCGGCCTCCTCGACCGCCTGAACACGCTCCGCCAGCTCCGGTTCGGCCGCCAACAGACTGTCGTAGGCGGCCAGCTCGCCCTCCGCCTCCGGCTCGGCGGCCGCGGCCGCCTCGTAGGCCTCGAGTCGACGCTCCAGTTCCGCGTCCTGCTCGAGGGCTTCGCTGAAGGCGGTCTCGTGTTGCGCCATTTCTTCGCTCGCCGCCAGGGAATCCTGGTAGGCGAGCACCGCTTCTTCGAGCTCCGGATCCTCCGCCAGTGCCGCGGTCGCCGCTTCGATCTGGGCGCGCTCCTCCTCGTGAGCGGCCAGCACGCCGGCGTACGCCTCATCCTCCGCGCTTTCGGCCGTCCCATCGCCCGCGGCGGCCCACGCCGGCCACGGTGATAGCGCCGCAGCCCAAGCCAGCGCAGCCAGACAAGCGAATCGGACAACGAGCCGGGGCACAGTCATTGCATACCTCCCGCGCAGTGGGCAGGGCACGGCCGCTCGCCATGGCTGCGACCCAAGCGGGGTCCAAGAGACAAACGGCGGTGAGACGACCGGCGATTGCCGACCCCGCGGCGACCGCGCTGCGCCCTGTGAATCGGGCCGGACTCGGTCCTCGATCTTCTAGCCTGGCTCCCGCGAGCGGTCAAGGCGCCAAGCTACAGCCGTTTCGCGCAGGCCTGCGCCGCGATGTGCAGCGGGTCCCAGACCGGGGAGTAGGGCGGCGCATAGCAAAGGTCGAGCGCCATCAGCTCGATCACCGACATGCAGCGATCGAGTGCCGCAGCAACGACATTCGTCCGGCCGACGGCGCCCTCGGCGCCGACGAGCTGGGCCCCCAGCAGGCGACCGCTCGTCTTCTCGGCCAGCAAGCGTACGTGCAGCGGCTGCCCTCCCGGATAGGCGCCCGCGCGCGAGCGCGCCGTCACCTGCGCCGCGACCGGCGAGAAGCCGGCCCGCGCGGCCTGCTCGTCGTTCAGACCGGTCAGCGCCACTTCGAGGTCGAAGAGCTTGACTGATTGCGAACCGAGCGCACCCGGGAACCGTACTTCGCCGCCGCCAATGTTGGCCCCGGCGACACGGCCTTGCTTGTTGGCGATGTCACCCAGTGGCAAGTAGGCCGGGCAGTCGCTGACACGATGGCGCACCTCGGTACAATCGCCGGCCGCGTAGATGCGTTCGAGGTTCGTCTCTTGATGGTCATTCGTGACGACCGCGCCGGTCTCCCCGAGGGCGATCCCGGTCGCGCGGGCCAGATCGACCGTGGGCCGTACGCCCAGCGCGGCGATCACGATGTCACCGGCATAGGTCTCACCGTCGGTCGTAACGCTCGCCTCCTGCTCGTCCGCCGCAACGCCCTGAAACACCACACCGGGGACGTAGCGCACGCCGTTGCGCTCCAGCTCGGCCGCCAGCAGCGCGGAGAGCTCCGGGGCGAGAAGGCGCAGTGGCCGTTCTCCGCCGTGCAGGATCGTCGTCTGTACCCCGCGCTCGCGCAGCGCTTCAGCCATTTCGAGCGCGATATAACCGGCCCCCATTACGAGCGCGCGCCGCACCGGCCGCGCGTCGAGTCGCTGCTTGATCCGTTGCGCATCGCGCAGGTCCTTGAGCGTGTAGACGTGGGGCGAATCGAGGCCCGGGATCGGCGGCCGGTGGGAGTGAGCTCCAGCGGCGTAGACGAGATAGTCGTACGCCCAGCGGGTGCCGCTCGCGTCGGTGGCCGTGCCCGCCTCCGGATCGATCGCCGTGATCTCTTGATCGAGATGCACCTCGATCCCATCGCGGGCGAAACGCTCTGGTGTTCGCGCGATCATTGCGTCCGCATCTGCAATGCGCCCGCCGATGTAGTAGGGCGTCGGGCACGCAGCGTAGGAGACGTGCGGGCCGCGCTCGAAAATGTGCACGTCCAGGCTCGGCTTCTCGCGCTTTGCCTTGGCCGCGGCGCTCGGCCCGCCGGCTCCGCCGCCAACAACGATCAAACGTTCGGTCATACTAGCTTCCTCCTTGGCGGGCGTAAGCAGCATAGAGCGCCACGACCCCGGCGAAAATCACTAGGGACGGGACCGCCCAACCCGCCAGATGCGGCAGCAAGCCAGGCGCCAGGCTGATCGGGATCGCGATCAGGATGCCGAGCAGCGCTTCACCCGCAATCAGACCCGAGCCGAAGAGCACGCCGATTCCCTCGCCCCCTCCCGCGCGGCGGCGGGCGACGAAGTAGCGCAGCAATCCTCCGACCAGGATCGGGATGTCGAGCGACAAGGGCAAGTACATGCCGACCGCGACCGGCATCACATGCAGCCGGAACCCTGCGCCACGGCGGCGCAGGTAGCCATCGGCCAGGATCAGGGCGGCGCCGATTGCGGCGCCGATCGCGACCATGTTCCACGGTAGCGCGCCCTCGCCGAAGAACCCGTCCGCCAGGCTGGCGAAGAGCGCCGCCTGAGGCGCGCGCAGACTCCCCGCCTCGCCCGTGCCAATGCCATAGGCATGGTGCAGCAGGGCGAGAATCGGTGCGAAGCAGGCCGCGGGAATGATCGCCGCGATGACCTCGGCCCACTGTAGTCGATTCGGTGTCGCCCCAACCAGCTGGCCGGTCTTCAAGTCCTGCGCGATGTCGCCCGAGGTGCAGGTGGCGCAACAGACGACCCCCGCCACTCCGAGTGTGGCGAGAATCGCCGACTCCCCGCGGATGCCGAGCGCCAACAGCACACCGGCCGCGATCAAGAGCGCGCAAATCGTCATCCCCGAAACGGGGGAATTCGAGGAACCGACCAGCCCGGCGATGTAGGTCGCCACGGCGACAAAGAGAAACGCGGTCACGACCATGATCAGCGTCGTCACGAGCGAGATCCCGACCTCTCCAATCAGATGATCGTAGAAGAAGAAGGTGCCGATCGTGGTGGCGAGAAAGATCGTCAGGAGATACGGCAGCGGCATGTCACGTTCCGTGCGCGGCCGGCGCGCCGCGCGATGCGGATCGGGGTGCTCTGCGGTCGCGGCCGCACCCGCAGCGGATCCCCCCCCCGCGCCGGCCGCCGGCGCACTTGGCGCGCTCGTCTGAGCCACCCCGCGCAGGCCGATCAGACCGGCCCAGATGCCGCGCCGGACATTCCAGATCGAGAAGAGTCCCCCCACGAGCATCGCACCGACACCAATGAAGCGCACCTGCGTCTCCCACAGGTGCCAGGCGGCATCGAGCGCGCTCGTTCCGGGAGCCACCGTGCCGAGCAGGGGCAGCGCGATGATCCAGCCGATCACGCCGCCCAGCGTGATCAGCGCTGCGATCTGCAGATTGACGATGTAACCAACCGCCAGCAGCGCGACGCTCATATCGGCGCCGAAGTAGAAGGCGCGCCGCCCGATCGCCAACGCCCCCTCGACCGTCTCCTGCATCAAGTGGATCCCGCTCAGCAGAAACTTGAAGACGGCACCGACAACGACCCCGCTCGCGATCGCCTGTACGCCAGCGCCTCCGGTTTCGCCGGCGCGCAGGACTTCGGCGCAGGCAACACCCTCTGGATAGGTGAGATCAGGACGGTCGACGATCAGGGCACGGCGCATCGGCACCATGAAGACGATCCCAAGCAGCCCCCCCAGGAGAACGATCAGCGTCGTCGGCCAGAAGCGGAAGTCCTGCCACGCGCCAACCATGACCAGGGCGGGAACGGTGAAGATCACGCCCGCGGCCAGGCTTTCACCGGTCGAGGCCATTGTCTGGACGATGTTGTTCTCAAGCACCGATCCGCGGCGCAGAATGCCGCGCAAGATCCCCATGCTGATCACCGCGGCCGGGATCGAAGCGCTGACCGTCATCCCCGCATAGAGCCCCAGGTAGGTGTTGGCAGCCCCCATGACGATGCTCAGCAGTCCCCCCAGGACCAGCGCCGCGAGCGTGATTTCGCGCGCGCTGCGGTGCGCGGGGACATCGGGTTGCGGCGCCATTGCGACCTCCTGACGCGGTTGGCACGGCCTCGGCGGAACGGGTGGCGGATTCCATCGACCCGCGACGATCGGAGCGATAGTATCGGGGGTCCGGCGCATACGCAACGCCAGCGCCGGGCGGATGCGTGACAGAGGACAGTCCCGTCGCGGGGCGAGGAAGGCCATGCACTGCTTCTTCGTTTCCGACCTCCACGGCGAGGTCGGACGCTACCAGAAACTCTTCACCCGGATCGTGGAAGAGCGCCCGGCGGCCGTCTTTCTCGGCGGCGACCTGCTGCCGCTGCCGGAGGATGAGGACTGGCGCGCCCTGCTCGGCACCGACGACTTCGTCAGCGGCTTCCTCGTGTGTGGATTCCAGCGTCTCGCCACGGTGCTCGGCACCGAACGTCCACGCGTGCTGCTCATCCTCGGCAATCGCGACCTGCGTCTGTGCGAGCCGGCAATCGAAGAGGCGGCCGCGCTCGGCACCTGGGACTACGTGCACGGGCGCCGGGTCGAGCTCGGCCCGCACGCGGTCTACGGGTACGCCAACACGCCACCCTCGCCCCTCACGATGAAGGACTGGGAGCGTTACGACGTCGAGCGCGCCTGTGCACCCGGCCAGCTCGCGCCCGAGGCGGGCGACTGCTCGGTGCCGATCTCGACCGAGGAGATCGCCCACGGCACGCTGCGCGATGATCTGGCGGCCCTGCTCGGCGGGGCCGACCTGTCGCAGGCGATTCTGCTCTGCCACGCGCCGCCCTTCGACACCGCCCTCGACCAAGGGACCCCGGCCAGCGAGGCCGAGCGCGCTTCGGCCGCTGCAAGCGCCGCCGCTCCCGCCTCCGCCCGCCGGCTGGAGCTGGCGCTGGCCGGAGGCGCCCTCCTTCGCGGCGAGGAGGCCAGCGCCGCGCCTCTGCTGGACCAGGTGATCGACGACGCCACCGCGGGCGACGACGGCTGGGCCGCCG
>Ga0180435_10005080_pt1 | contig 12857 bp, 5 predicted proteins | sample SS_ome_3_FD_132467 | JGI IMG/M metagenome (GOLD analysis project Ga0180435, IMG submission 132467) | Hypersaline lake sediment archaeal communities from the Salton Sea, California, USA - SS_3_S_1 metaG | ecosystem: Environmental > Aquatic > Non-marine Saline and Alkaline > Hypersaline > Sediment... | reverse complement strand
GTTTGCTGTTTTTTATCTCACCTCTATCATCGATCAAGCCATAAACTGTGTCAATCTGATTTGTGATGTAAAAACCTGGTTGGAAATTCGATTGTGCTTCAATGTACGCACACATAAAAAATAAGATACAAAATAAAATGGTGGGGTGTTTCATAAGTATGGTTCAATAGTCTAAGATAGCAATAAGTTAAAAATTAAAATAGATTTCAGAAAGAATAACAAAAACACGTTTCTCAGGTAGTGACCGAATATCTTATATATACCTGATGGCTTATCATTTTGAGGGTTTCATTTTGAGGGTTTCATTTCAAGCTTTTTACATCTGCTATAAATTCTCGGTTTACCCTTCTGCCGCAAGCTATTTTTATATTACTGCCCTCAATGGGTTTTAAAAAAATAAACATTTGGATTTTTGTAATGTAGTGTAATAGAGCATAATGTGGTCCATTTCCAAATTCCAGTATCGTTGCAAAGTCGGTTGAGAATTTAAGTTCCACTTATCGTTTATTTGATTTATGTTTTGAGATCGTCTATCGTCCACCATTCAACATCATCAATCCCGCGTACAACCTGATAGGTATCAACTTTAATCTGAAAAAAGGAACAATACTCTGACTGCAAAAAAGATATAAGTTCCGGATGTCTCTCCAGGTGTGCATCAATAAACATTATCAAAGGTTGGAAAACAACTCTGAATCCCCAGTTGATAATCTCATTGAATTTCAACTAATTTACAATTATTCCCGGCAAGGCATATCTGCCAGTAAAGGATTGCTCATTATTTATCAAAGTAAGATATTTAAATGTAGATAATAATTATATTGATCCAGCACAGGAGATAAATCCAATCTGTATTTTTATCGCTTGAACTCCGGAAAAGAGGCTGGCCTTAACCAGGTCAATAATGGCCAGCACTCTGATATCCTGGGGAAAAAATCTGATGGTTACAAAATATTAAAATAAATGACAATCCGAGGTTTAGCAATTGGTATATTCTTGTTCATTGCAGGATGTGCAGGCGATCTGAAAGAAGAAAACATATTTCATGAAAACTGGGGCGTCTCTCCCAAAGAAGGGGCCTTCAGCATGGATGACTGGATCGTATGGGGCGGCTCTGTGATAAAAGCAGCAGACGGAAAGTATTATATGTATGCAAGTCGCTGGCCCAAAAAACTTTCCATGAGTGCATGGGTGACCAATTCGGAAATTGTGGTGGCCGTTTCAGATGTCCCCCAGGGTCCGTATACTTTTCAGAAAGTAGTATTGCCGGCCAGGGGAGAGGACTATTTCGACGGAATGATGACACATAATCCGAACATCCATTACCAGGATGGAGAATACATTTTGTATTACATCGGTACGACCTATGATTTCAATCAACCAAAAGACACCATCCCGACAAGGGAAATGTATGAAAAAGCCTGGAACGGGAAACGGATCGGCGTAGCCGTAGCCGATTCACCGCTAGGCCCCTTTAAACGTATGGATGAGCCGGTAATGCTTCCACGCCCCGGGAATTGGGATGCAGCCGTGATCAGCAACCCGGCAGCCCATATTCACAAAGATGGCAGCGTTCTGCTGATCTATAAAAGCGCCCCCGTGCCCTATCCCGAACGTAATCAAAACCGGACACTCCAATTTGGCGTTGCCCGTGCCGACCATTATTCAGGGCCTTATGAGAGAGTAAGCGAAAACAACCGGATTGTGTTTACTCCAATTGATACCGATGTGGAAGATCCGTATATCTGGAAAGACGGGGAAAAATATTATTTACTTGCGAAATGTATGAATGACTCCATCACCGGGGAGGCCCAGTCCGGCTTTCTCGCCACATCACAAGACGGTGTCTCCTGGCAGATCTCCGATATTCCCCTGGCATACAGCAGAACAGTTGAACTGGATGACGGATCAACAGAAACCATGAAGAAGCTGGAACGGCCACAGGTACTGATCGAAGATGGACAACCAACCCATGTATTCTTTGCCTGCAGGAATGAGAAAGATGAGATTTTTAACATGGTCCGGCCACTTGTCGTAAAATAAATCGAACTATCTTTGTTTCATGGTGTTTTTAGAAAAATGAAGTCACTTGGATTCATATTGTCCATAGTTGTTGTATTGTTCTCAGCACAACCTCTGATCTCAGCGCTTGCACAGGAGAAGGCTGTGCAAGCACAGAACAACGAAAAACTGTGCTGCAGTGAGCAGACCGATTGTTGCCGGAATTCTGACAGAGATGCAGAAGACGCAGGGAAATGTGGTTCGGAGCAAGGTTGCACGGACAAATGCCAATGTGTCATTCATAGCCAGTCTGTAAACGCCATCACGGAGAATTCCGCTCCATTAAATATGTTCGGATTGTATATTGAAGTGCACGAGACTTTGAGTACACCCTATCATCTCATCCTGCCAGTTTCCATCTGGCATCCCCCGCAGTCTTAATGTTTTCAACGTAGAAATTGAAGATGCAAATCAAACATTCATTGCATCCCCTCACTGCATTGTAAAATCATTAAGACAAATCAAAATGAGAAAGATAACCTTATTATTCGTGGTATTGTTAATGGGTGTTGCTACAACGAACATCCATGGTGCAAGTCAGACAGATTCAATTTCGGTATGGGTCGACGGCGCCTGCGGGATGTGCAGGGACCGTATCGAGGAAACTGCCCTGAAAGTACGTGGAGTGGAATCTGTCGCCTGGAACGGCATAACGAAAATGCTGTCGGTCGTGCACAATGACAAACTGAAAGAGGACCGCCTGGAATATGCCCTGGCCAGTGTGGGGCATGACACACGGGAATACCTGGCACCGGAGGCAGTATACAGTGCCCTGCCAGCCTGTTGTCAATACAGAACTGTTGAAGATCATGGACTTGGTTCAGATCAGGCGGGCTCAGAAGTGCCGGAGGGAAAACTGGTACAGGGAAAGGTGCTGGAGTGGAATGGTGGATCGCTCCAGCCACTTCCGGGTACAAATGTATATTGGTCCGGCACAAACCAGGGTGTAACCACAGACGCAACAGGTAATTTTGAAATTGAGATGTCACCGGGAACGCACATCCTGGTCTTCTCTTTTGTGGGCTACGGAAAAGACTCTGTCCATGTGCATGAGCCTGGTTTTCTTGAAATAGAACTTACCAACACCAGATCCATCGGGGAGGTAGAGATTGTGTACAGGAGGGAAGCGACCCGGATCGACCTCACCGGGGCTTTTGATGTGCAACACATGCGGGCAGCGGAGTTGATGAAATCCGCCTGCTGTAATCTATCGGAGAGTTTTGAGACCAATCCCAATGTGGATGCCACGGTCACCGATGCAGTGACCGGAACCCGGCAAATTGAAATGCTTGGCCTGGCTGGCCAGTATGTCCAGATCAACCGGGAAAACATGCCCCATATACGGGGATTATCCACCCTCACCGGCCTGGGGTTTGTACCAGGACCATGGATCAGCGGGATCCAGTTGAATACGGGGACCGGTTCGGTTGTAAATGGTTTTGAAAGTATCACCGGGCAGATCAATGTAGAGCTAAAAAAACCCGAAAACAGCGAAAAACTGTTCCTGAATCTCTACGGAAGTACAGATGGCATGACCGAGTTCAATGCCAATACCGCAACAACGGTAAATGACAAATTTTCAACCGCACTGCTTGTTCATGGAAAATACCAGCCTTTTGAGTTCGATCACAACCAGGATGGATTCATGGACCACCCTGCAGCAACAAGCGGGATCCTCATGAACCGCTGGTCATATGCCAACGGCAGAGGGCTCACTTCTGTGTTTGGAATCAAAGGAGTGTATTCCCGTATGGAAAGCGGACAGGTAGCATATGACCATGACCTGCCGGTTGATGCACAGAACGCATGGGGCGCGGCCATCAATACGGACCGTATTGAAGCATTCCTGAAGATCGGACATTCATTTCCCGACCAGCCCTATTCCAGTATTGGATTACAACTCTCAGGAATGTACCATAACCAGGATGCCTTTTTCGGGAGACGCGCATACCTGGGACAGCAGGTATCTTTGTATGCCAACCTGGTCTATATGGGCATTTTCGGGAATACCAATCACCAGTATCGCACCGGCGCCAGCTTCCAGTTCGACGATTACAACGAATCGCTGTCGGAACAAAATTTCCTGAGAACCGAAGCGATTCCCGGTGTCTTCCTCGAATATACATACAATTATCTCGATAAGTTTACGCTTGTTTCCGGCGTCAGGGGCGATTACCACAACCAGTTTGGAGCCTTCCTGACACCCAGGATGCACATGCGCTATGCACCGGTGGAGTCGACTGTTTTCAGGGCCATGATAGGCAGGGGCCAGAAAACAGCCAATGTGCTGACTGAAAACCTGGGGCACCTTGCATCTTCACGGGAATTCATTTTTGAAACTTCCAAAACAGGAGTAGACCTGCTTACAATGGATCCAGAGGTGGCCTGGAACACCGGATTGAATTACGGACAGGAATTCAGGCTGTCGGGAAGGACCGGGGTGGCAAAACTCGATTATTACTATACATGGTTCTCAGACCAGGTGATCGTTAACCTGGACCGAACCACTGATGCGGTGGTATTTCAGCAGCTGGACGGAAGGTCATTTTCGCACAGCCTGCAGGGCCAGGTGAATTATGAACTCTTCAGGAACTACGACCTGCGGCTGGCTTATCGTTTGAATGATGTGAAAATGGATATTGACGGTGAATTAATGCAAAAAGCCATGATGCCGCGTCACAGGGCATTCATGAACATGGCCTATGAAACGACCGGTAACTGGATGTTTGACATGACCGTTACCTGGCAGGGGATGAAAAGAATTCCCAATACAGGCATGAACCCGGAGGAATTCCAACTTGACAGTTACTCGCCGAATTTCTTCCTGTGGAATGCACAGGTTTCGAAAACAATCCGGGAGGTGTTTGATATATACATCGGCGCGGAGAATTTGCTGGATTACAGGCAGGAAAATCCGATCATTGATGCAGCGAATCCTTTTGGTGAATATTTTGATGCATCGCTGATCTGGGGACCGGTATTCGGGAGGAAAATATACGCCGGGGTGCGGTTCCGGATCAGTTAACCGGGAAAGCAGGGAAAGTACTTAATTATTCAACCGCGCATCACAGGCAGAAGTTCCGGTCTGTCCAGCGGTTTGCGATTTCAAGCTCGCGTTCCTTCCGGCTTGTCAGGCCCTTACGCTTATTTGGAAGATATCCCCGGAAATTGTAATTTAAAGCCCACATGTCAAAGATGATCGCAATATTATTGCTCTTCCTTACACTCACTGTGTCTGCAAGTGAAAGTACGGTTGGATTGCCCAAGGTCAGAAATTTTCCCAGGTCTGAAAATAAAGCCGGAACGCAGAACTGGGCGATCAGCCAGGATCAGAACGGGATCATTTATTTTGCCAATAATGATGGATTGCTCAGCTTCAATGGTGTGGATTGGAATCTTACCAGGATCTCGTCAAGTGCGCCCCTTCGATCATTGCTGATCGACAGCCGGAATACAATGTATGTTGGATTGATCAATGATTTCGGAATCATCACCAGGGAGGAAAACAGACCAGAATCCTATCAAAGCCTGAAGTATTTATTGCCTGAGGCATACAAGGAATTTGATGATATATGGAAAATCTTTGAGGTGGACGGGGGAATTGTGTTTCAATGTTTTCAATATATTTTCTTTTACAAGGATGGCGAAATTAAAGTAACAGAACCACAACAGCGCTTTCACTTTTCCTACCTGGCAGGAAACAGGCTGCTCGTTCATGAACCCGGGACCGGTCTCTTCGAATTTAGTAACGGCGCATTAAAGGCCCTTACCTGGTGGAAAGGGGAGCCTGACAGGGAGATTTGCAACATCCTGCAGACAGATACCAACACATGGCTCATTGGAACAAGATCCAACGGACTGTTCCAGCTTAAAGATGATATCATGAGCAAGTGGAACACCCCGGTAAGCGAATACCTCAACAAGCACAAATTGTTCAGCTGCATCAGACTCCCTGGAAATTTATTTGCCTTTGGAACCATTTTAAATGGTCTTGTTATTTCTGACAGCCAGGGGAACATTGTTCATATGGTCAATGAAGAATCCGGACTGGGCAACAATACAGTATTAAGCTTACTTGTCGACCATCGTGATAATTTATGGGTTGGTCTGGACAACGGCATTGATTACCTGGAAATAAACTCTCCGCTTGCATACATCGGAACGAAGCGCATCGGCACCGGATATTGTTGCATGGTATTTAAGGAAAATCTCTACCTGGGTACCAACCAGGGCCTTTACGTCAGACCATTATATGTTAACGTTCCGGAAGATCATTTAAAACTTGTCGAGAATACTGCCGGACAGGTATGGACGCTTGAAGAAATAAACGGGCAGCTGTTTTGCGGCCATGCACTGGGATCCTTTATTGTTGATGGTGTTGTGGCAAAAAAAATTCCCGCCATAGAAGGGGTCTGGAAATACCTGGTGGTTAAAGATCATCCCGGTCTTTTGATTGCGGGATACTACGAAGGCCTGCTCTTGTTCAGAAAAGTAAATAATGAATGGGTATTTGATAAGAAAATAGAAGGATTTGAAGTATCCAGCCGGTATCTTTTTCAGGACCGGGACGGGTATTTATGGGTGGGCCACAGCGGAAAGGGGATATACAGGATACAGCTGGATGCCGCCATGGAAAAGGCGAAAGAAGTTCTTCACTACTCAATAGAACAAGGACTGCCTGCCAGGACACAAAATATCCTCTTTGACTTCAATGGGAGTATATGCGTCTCAACCACAAATGGCATCTATACATTCCAGCCACAGAGCAACACATTTGCGCCTTCAGCAGCGATGAATGAAATATTCGGATCCTCCGGAAGGATCAAGTACGTTGCAACTGCAGGAAATGGCATCAACTGGTTTATTGCCGAACTGGAATCTGGGTACGTGCGCGAAAATGAAGACAAATCCCATACCCGGGTCACAGTTCCTTTCAGCAAGCTCAGAGATGCATATGTAAATGAGTTTGAGTTTATCTATCCCTATAACCAGGAACATGTATTTGTTGGAACAGAACAGGGATTTGTACATTATAATCCGCTCGTCCCGAAATCATATGATGAACCATTCAGTGCATTTATTACGCGCATTGAATTGGACTATCTCGATTCTGTATTGTACTTCTATTCAAAAAACATCAGCAAGCGGTATGAATTTCCTTTCGAAAATAATTCTTTCAGGTTCTATTTTGCTTCTCCCTTCTTCGAGAATGAACGCCCCATGCTGTTCAGCTTTTTCCTTGAAGGATACTCGGAGGAGTGGTCCGACTGGTCGGCGGACCACTACAAGGATTTTAATACCCTGCGCGAAGGAAGCTATATCCTGAAACTGAAAGCAAGAAATGTCTATGGTACTTTAAGCGAAACAACCAGTTTTCACTTTGAAATACTGCCACCCTGGTGGAGATCAGTCCAGGCATATGTCATCTATTTGCTATTCATTACCGCCCTGTCGGTTTTATTAGCCAGGTATATTATCCACCGCGTCAAACGACTGGCCAATGAGCAAAAAGCCAAATACCACAGGGAGATTGAAAAGCAGGAAGCCAGGCACCAGCAGGAAACCCTCCTTAAAGAGAAGAAGATCATCAACCTGAAAAATGAAAAATTGCAGGCTGAAATGATTTTCAGGGACAAGGAACTTGCAAATCAAACCATGGCTGTGATTGAGAAAAACAGGTTTTTAAAAAGTGTAAACGACAACCTTCAGAATATCCAGGATTTTATTGTCAACGAAACAGCAAGGAATAAGATCCTTGGACTCAAGAAGCAGATAAGTAAAGAGATTGACATACAACATCAAAACAGAATCTTCGAAACCTACTTTGATGAGGCGAACGAGGAACTATTCAGGAAACTTAAAGAACGGTTTCCTGAGCTCACAACCTATGACCTGAGGCTGTGCGCATTTATCAGAATGAATATATCTACCAAGGAAATAGCCTCCATACTGAACATCTCATACCGGGGAGCTGAGGTCAGCCGTTATCGCCTGCGTAAAAAAATGCAGCTTCCCCGGGATGTCAACCTTTCTTCGTTTTTAGCTGGTTTATAAGCAACCCTCCCTTTCTCAGTCCTGTTCGCTCAAATTTTTTCCCTCATTGATTTTTAATGCATTACAGCGCGTCAGCCTTGCCTTTCAGCGTGCCGCTGTAGGGTTTTTGTAGCGTCAAAAAATGAAGTGTGTAGTGTTTTAGAAGTGCCGGATAGTTGGGATTTGTATTCTGTATGTGTGACATTTATAGAAATCTCCTGACAAATTTAGAGTATTAACTACTAATTCAAACTTTATGAAACTAATTTCCTGCCTTTTAATTTTTACCCTGCTTTCGTTTGGCGTTTCAGCCCAGGATATGGCAAAACAGGGTAGATCTGCGATGAATGATCCTGGCGCAGCAGCTCCCGAAGTAAAGGTCGTATACGACGAAAACGGTGTGAAACTGACTGTCGATGGAGCCGATTTTATGGTCAATGGAATGAACTGGGATTATTTCCCCATTGGCACAAATTTCTCTTACAGTCTCTGGAATCAATCGGATGAATTCATAAAAACCGCCCTGGACGCCGAAATGTCTTTGCTCCGGAATATGGGAGTAAATGCCATACGCGTATATACGGGTATTCAGCCGAAATGGATCACCTATATATACGAAACCTATGGTATATATACGATGCTGAACCATTCTTTTGGCCGCTACGGACTTACCCTTGGCAGTGAATGGGTGGCAAACACAGAGTATGCTGACCCGAGGGTAAAGGAACTATTGCTGAAGGAGGTCCGTGAAATGGTGGAGGAGTTCAAGGGCACGCCCGGCCTTCTGCTATACCTGCTCGGGAATGAAAACAACTATGGCCTGTTCTGGGAAGGGGCCGAGACGGAGGATATTCCGATAGAAGACAGGAAATCCACGGTGCGGGCAGAGGCAATGTATAAATTATTTAACGAAGCCACGGTTGAGATGAAGAACATCGATTCCTCTGTCCCCGTCTCCATATGCAATGGTGATCTGCTGTTTATGGATATCATTGCCAAAGAGTGCAAGGATGTGGATATTTTTGGTGTGAACATGTACCGCGGGGTATCTTTTGGTGATGCTTTCGAAAGGGTCAGAATGGAGTATGGTAAACCTATATTGTTCACAGAATTTGGTGCTGATGCTTTTAATGCAGTCGAAAATGAAGAGGATCAGTATTCACAGGCATATTACAACCTGGGCAACTGGAAAGAGATCTATGAAAACGCTGCCGGACTGGGCAAATCAGGTAACAGTATAGGGGGGTTTACCTTCCAGTTCAGCGATGGCTGGTGGAAGTTTGGCCAGACAAAAAACCTGGATGTGCATGACAACAACGCATCCTGGTCGAATGGCGGTTACCTGAGTGACTATGAAGAAGGTGAAAATAACATGAATGAAGAGTGGTTCGGTATCTGTGCCAAGGGTCCGACCAGCCTGGAGGGCCATTACCAGCTTTTTCCCCGCGCAGCCTACTATGCACTGAAAGATGCGCATCAGATCGATCCATATAGTGAAGATGTAACCCTCGAAACCATCAATGCGCATTTTTCAGTTATCGAACTGATGGATGCGGTGATCAGGGCACGAGGAGACAAAGCTGCCCTGGTAAGTGAGAAAGTGCAAAAAGTACATATAAGTGGAATGCGCGCTGAACTATCCACATATTCGACCGGCGGTAAAAGACTTGAAACCCCCGAAGATCCTGTTCCGGGCGCAGTTACTTATCCCGATGAGCTTGGATTTGATCACATGCAATCCTACTACATCGATATAGCCGCAAAACCCTCCGAAAGTGTGCAGGGTAAAGTATCTGTCAACGTGCTTGGTAACGTGGCTGAAAACCCCATTGATGAGATCTTCTATGAGAACAGGGGCCGCACAAGGGAAATACCCTCTGATGACGGTAACCTGAAGATATCCTCACTCAACAGGGTGCAGATCTACAGGGCAGAATTTTCCTGGAACAGCAAAATGTTTAATATGAATACATTTTACCGGACGGGCCATTACCACTGGGGCTATGAAGGTGATTTCTTCGGACTGTATCCCGAAGCGAATTATGGACCGAATATAGATATATACAACGGAGAGGCTCCATTCGGTGTGGAACTGGAAGGCAAGAAATACCTCAGCGGGCTGAAAGTAGCATTCGGGCCGGAGCTCTGGTGGGGAGCAAATCCTGCAATCCTCGCCAAGTACAGCAAAGATATTGCCGGCTATGCGGTCACAGGTATATACCATGAAGACCTCGACGAACAGGCCCCTGCGGTCAGTTCATTTGCCATCCCCTCACCCCCCACCAGAAGAGTAACACTGCATGTACAAAAATATTTTGGCAGCCTCGGGGTTGAAATAGGTGGAATATGGGCAGGACAACCCCGCATCGGGGAAACGTTCCAACTCGTAAACGAAGAGGATGATTCATATACCGTATATGAAGATGAAATCAATATGAAAGACACCTGGGGTGGAAAAATGAAAGTTACCTATTCAGCAGGTCCGGTAAGATGGTATGCACAGGGTGCTGCCATGGGACTTGTTGCCGGAGGTGGAGCAGACTATACCAAAACATACACAGGATGGAAACTTAAAGACAGCGGAAGTGGAAACCAGTATAACTTCCTTACCGGTTTTGCCTATACGTTCGGAAGTTTCCAGTTTGCCCCAAATTTCCTTTGGCAAAAGCCACTGATCGGCCCCATGCCGTCAGATGCGCCGGCACCCGGAAGGGCAAGAAATATCCTGGACGATCCCTTTGCCGTCAGGCTGAACAGGGAAACGGTTGCAGGAGAATTCCTGTTCACCTTCGATCCGACGCCCGGTACATGGATGTACGAATGGGACAACGACCTGACTGAAGATGCACCCATTGCAGTGAGTGCCGGCTTCGTATATCGCCATCATCCCACATCCCAGGATGCAGCGATCGGGATCCTGGCAAACGGACGCACAACTTTTGCCTTTCCGGGCGCCCCCCCTGCAAGGAATCTCTGGGAAGTATACACACGCATCGTCTCAAAGCTGAATCCGGAATTTGGATTTATCGCGAACCTGTATGGCGGAGATGCAGAAGCGAATGGAAGCGATGCCCGGCTGATCAGACGATTTGGAGGTGATCTCAGGGTGGTATACAAAAAATCCAAACTTACTTCCATGGTAAAGGTAAACGACTGGGGACCCTACGATTATCACCGGGATTTTAACCTCACCTATCCGCTCCAGGTAATGATCGACCTGTCCACCACCGTTTCAAGACCGCAATGGTTTAATTTACCGGAAACCAGGCTGGGACTTCGGTTTACGCAGCGCACACTCAACGAGTACTCCCCGCGCTATTGTCCGATGCGAAGTCTTGATATGAATGGCGACTATGTATGTGATCCAACCATACCAGGCCAGCCCAATGGCCTTGAATGGGAGATCAGGACTTATTTACATTTTAACATTGGCATGTAGCCAGAAAAAGTAAAAAAATGAAAAAGATACAACATATACATCCGGTTATCGCCCTTCTTACGGCAACCTTGCTGGTCTTTTCAGTAAGCTGTCAAAGGGATTTTGACGAGCTGGAACCTGCCGGGTTCCCAACTACTCCAGAAGTATTTATCGATGGTTTCAGCGCCGGATTGGCGTATGCTGCTTTTGGCGGTTCAAACGTAACCGCATTTGATGTCGACGATGAGGTGAAATATGCCGGAACATCCTCGATGCGGTTTGCTGTGCCCGATGCAGGCGACCCCAAGGGAGCTTATGCAGGCGGCGTTTATTACACCATTGAAGGAAGAGATCTTTCCGGATACGATGCACTGACTTTCTGGGCAAAGGCTTCCAAATCGGCCACGATCGACCTGGTTGGCTTTGGCAACGATCTCAAAGCTTCAAAATACCTTGCTTACCTGCAGGGTGTAAAGGTAAATACCAACTGGAAAAAATACATTATTCCGATTCCCGAGGCATCCCTGCTTACAGAAGAGAAAGGGATGTTCTACTATTCTGAAGGACCGGAAGAGGGACTGGGTTATACCTTCTGGATTGATGAACTGAAATTTGAAAAACTCGGAACCATCGCCCACAAGCGTCCCGTTATATTTAATGGTGAAGATGCCGTAGAATCGACAGTGAATGGAATCCGAATTCCCCTGACCGGTACAAGTTTTATTTTCAATATGCCCGATGGTATCGACCAGGCCGTTTATACCTCTTCAGCATATTTTACTTTTACTTCTTCAAATACCGCAGTCGCAACCATCGACAGCACTGGAATGGTATCGGTGCTGTCCGAGGGAACCTCCGTTATTACAGCTAAATCAGGCGATGTGGATGCTGGGGGATCACTGACCGTTAATTCTGCTGGTGATTTTGTACATGCCCCGGAACCCACGATTCCGGCAGATAGAGTAATCTCCATTTTCAGCGATGCATACAACAATGTACCTGTAGACTTTTACAATGGATACTGGGAACCATTCCAGACCACTCTCTCTGCTGACTTTACAGTGAATGACGATCATGTACTGAATTATACCAACTTCAACTTCGTAGGTATACAGTTTACCTCCCCGCCCATAGATGCCTCAGGCAAAGATACACTGCATATGGATGTCTGGATCCCGAATGCAGTGACAGCAGCAGATAAACTATCTGTAAAAATTGTGGACATGGGAGCAGATGGTGCACTGGACGGTAATGATCCTTCGATCTCCTATGAAATACCCGGTCCGCTGACCTCACAAACATGGATCAGTGTGGACATCAGTCTTTCCGGATTGTCGAGCAAGAG
>Ga0180435_10005078_pt1 | contig 12859 bp, 11 predicted proteins | sample SS_ome_3_FD_132467 | JGI IMG/M metagenome (GOLD analysis project Ga0180435, IMG submission 132467) | Hypersaline lake sediment archaeal communities from the Salton Sea, California, USA - SS_3_S_1 metaG | ecosystem: Environmental > Aquatic > Non-marine Saline and Alkaline > Hypersaline >... | reverse complement strand
GTGCCGTCCGTGAAACACGTCGCGAGGAGGTCTGATGTGTCAACACCATTACGGGACTGGACATACTAGGTGAAGATTCCTTGCAGTGGGCAGCGTTTGCTGCGACTCCTAACGAACCAGAGATCGAGGACTACTACGACCAGCTCCAAGCCCAATCCGGGGCATCAAGACCACTCTATGATCCCCCCTCTGGATACACGGAGGAAGAGGCCCAAGAAATGGCCAATGAATGGGCGGATCCCATTGATCAGCCAGGTGTTGTTGTTCCATCTCGGCAAGCTGTATTTCATCACGTAGATCGCGAGACCGGCGCCCCCATACGCGGTTCGCTTCTTCATCCTTCTGCGTTCAGTGCATCCGCGTTGGAGATGTCCGACAACCTTCTTCGAGCAGTTCTTGCAGTTCCCGAAGGCAGCAGGATTCACAAGCGATCCGATGGGGACGCCGCAGTGAGTCTTGTAGCGTTCCTGTGCGAAGCAGACACTCTGCTCGCTGAGACTTCACGATCACAGATCAATACTGACGATATGCTGAGTGAGAAGATCGACGAGGGCATGGCCAAGCTCGCCACGACGCGCGAAGATCTAGTCCGGGAGTGCAGGTCCAGAAGTATCTCCTTTGATCTTCTGTTCATGCATCCCGAGTCAGTTGTGAACGCTCTCCACATCGATGTGGACGTTGTTGGACTCGTTCTTGATCTCGCTCTTGAGCAATACGGAAGCGCGATTGAAGCAGAGATCGGACACTATGTGCCTGTCGGCATTCCCCCAATCACCGTAGTCGACGCGCTTGGGTACATCCCTGGCCTGGGCATTCCCATGGCTGTCCTCTCTGCTCTTGAGTATTCCTCCATACCTGACATGACGCAGGATGATTTCTCCCGCGCTTCTCGGTCTCTCTTCAAGCTCGTGGAGGATGGAGTCGTGAGCAGCGTGACAACCGCGTTCTCAGACACTGACGAGAGATTGGCTAACAAGATCGTCGGACTTCCCATCGCGGGGACTGTGCCTGAAACAGCTGGTGATGCCGCAGTTCGGACGATTGCCTTGGGCGCCGGAGCTCTTGGGGCCCGGAAACACATTCACGGGGCTGGGCCTGATTGGATACGTGAGTCAGGCTTCGCGAGTGCATCGGAATGGGGGTGGCATGTCATGCTGCCTGAGCTGTTCCCTGAGGCAGGTAGGCCGGCGCGTTCTGAAGGGGAGACTCCCGAGGAGGATCATCTGGATTTCTCAGCTGACATGTGGGGGAATCCACCTTTGGGGTGGGCAGACGCGGCCCCGGCTGAACACAATCGCCCTCCCGAAGCTTCTCCGCAGCTCGAGTACACGATTCCCTACGGCATCACTGAGCCTCTCTACCGCATGAAAGATCCTGAATGGTATGACACAGGGTGCCTCGTGTTCACCGATCCGGATGGAGATGTGCTGTCGATCAACCTGGAAGAGCGTCCGCGAATTGGAATGCTCGACATCTTGGTCCACGGAGTCGAAGGTATGTACTCGGTGACTCTCCAATACAAGATTGACAGAGCTGCCGCGCTTGCTGCGCATCGAGGAGATCTCAGCTACGCTGACCATTTCCGCCTTGTGGCAACAGATCCACATGGTGCAAGCGCCGCTACTCAAGTAGTGATCAAACTCGACGTAATCAACACACTTCCGGAGTGCGAGCTAGACGATGTGACAACACCCGCAGGGCAGGCAATTGTCGTCGACGTCCTTGCCAATGACTCCGATGTTGACGGCGATGCCTTGACTCTCATGTCCGCAGGAACGCCCTCCCACGGCACCGCCGTGATCAGCGGAAGTGAGATCCTCTACACGCCCGAGGCCCTCTACATCGGCGATGACTCGTTCACCTACTCGATCGATGACGGCTACGGAGGCAGCGCGACGGGTACGGTCACCGTCCGTGTCGTCGACGCGACGCCGCCGGTGTTCGTCAATCCACCAGCTGGTCCTGGAACGGTCGGCTCCGATCCAGGTGTCTGTGGGGCGGTCGTCAGCTGGACGGCACCGGTGATCGGCGTCGATATCACCGACAACATCGGCATTGACTCCGTCACCGTCAGCCACAGCTCAGGAACGTTCTTCGATGTCGGCACCACCACCGTCACCTACACGGCGACCGACTTGGCTGGGAATCAAGCCACCCACAGTTTCGATGTGGTGGTCAACGATCAAGAGGAACCGACCTTCTTCGATGTCCCTGAGAACCTCTCCGTTGCCCTGGTGGGGACGGAGGCGGAAGTCGCTGTCATCTGGACGCCGCCCACCGCCACCGACAACTGCGTCGTGGCGTCTCTGACGGGCTCTCACACGCCCGGAGAGACGTTCACCAAGGGCACCACACCGGTCACCTACACCGCCACCGACATCCACGGCAATGTCTCTGAGGCCACCTTCTACGTGATCGTCGATGGTCCACTCCAGGCGCTCTGTCCCAATGTGACTGTCACCACGAGAAACGATATGTCCGATCCGGTGATCTTCTCCGGCTCCGCCTCCGGAGGCTGTCATCCGATCGACTACGACTTCGATCCTCCCTCCGGCACCCGGTTCGAGTTGGGAACGACCACCGAAGTCCTCTGCACCGCCACCGATGCCTGTGGCGTCGTCGACAGCTGCGTCTTCAACGTCACCGTCTCGTTCGAGAACCGTGCCCCGGTGGCTGTGGACGACAGCGGCGAGGCGACGGGCGGCTTCTGCTCTGTCGATGTGATCGCCAACGACTCCGATCCAGACGGAGACGACATCCATGTCGCTTCGGTGGGGACCGGAGCCTGTGGCGATGCGTACCTCGATGCCGACGGACGCACGGTTCACTTCGTCGCCATGAACTGCGACAACATGCGTGGCGTTTGGATCTCGATCAGCTACGTCGTGGAGGACACGCACGGCCTGACCGACACCGGTATCCTTCAGGTCAAGATCCCCGAGACGGGATCCCTGCCTCAGAGTCCAGGACCCGAGAGCTGATGAGAAGCCGCCTCCTGGTTGCTCTTGTCGCGTTCGGTTGGGCGTCGCTGTCGCTCGTCGCTGCTGAAGGTCCCAATCTGACCCTGTTCACCCGTGGGGAGATCGTGCTGGAGCCGCAGTCAGCCTCAGCCAAGTTGGAGACCGTGGTCGGTGTGGCGTTCGGTTGGGACGACGCCACGTTCAACACCGAAGCCGGCCTGACCGATTCCGAGTGGCAGTCTCTGACTGTCGGAAGCATGCTCACCCTCGAAGACTGGACCCTGACCGCCGGACTCGATCTGCCTACACAGACCTCGTCTACGCTGAGTGGCCGGGCCAGCCTCGCCGGCACCCTGGAAGAGATCGGCATCTCTCTCGATGCCGTCACCGAACCGGGTGCGCTGGGGCTCGGGCTCAACGTTCAGCTTCCCGAAGCCTCGCCTGTCACGCGGGCCGCCGTCGGCTTCAACCTCGATTCCTCCGGCTCGATCCAGACGGACTCTTGCGCCCTCGACTTCACCTTCTTCGAAGCCGACTTCAGCCTCTCCTGCCCTCCCTGTGAAGCGGCCTTCGGGGGAACCGTCTTGCTCGAGAAAGAAGGTTTGAAGGAGGTCTACCTGGCTGCCAGCCACGTGGGATCTCTTCCTCTCGGCGTGACCTTGGGCGCCTCGCTGCTGTTTCAACCAGAGTCCAAGACGCTCGACATCCAGCCGTCGTTGATGCTTGAGAACCCAGCTTGTTTCGACATCTATGCCGGACTCGATTGGGACGGGACCACCGAGCGACTGTCGGGGATCAAGCTGTTCGGACTGGGAATGCGGTGTGAGTGGGAGACCGTCCGTCTGCGCGGGCTCTGGTCGCTTGATGCCAGTCAGATCACGCTGGTGCCCTCCCCCTACTGGTCTCTCATCGGCCTCGTCTGGCGCCTTCCCGTGTGCTGTGGCCTCGTCGGGGAAGGATCTGTTGCCGCCTTCTTCGGTAGCGACAACCTGTTCGACCTCGAGGAGATCCTCGCCGAAGTCATCCTCCCTCTCAGCGACCGCTCCACCATCTCCCTCTCCGCCAGCCTCCCCGCAACTGGCGCCTCCACCCTCTCCCTCGGCTGGAGCTTCTCCTTCTGAAGACGGACAGCGGCGCTCGCGTCGCGGCAAGAGCATATCCCCCACCAACCTTGAATGCGCCGGTTTCTCCGCTAGGATTGCGAGGGGGGGACGAGGTGCGCAAGCGATCTCATTGGGCGGGAATCTCGGCGCTGGCAATGCTGCTCGGCAGTGTCATCGCCATGGCTCAGGCCCCAGTCGCACAGATCGATCAGCCACTGGCCATCCATTTCACAGACTCCAGTCTCCCAAGCGTTGCGAACGATAACGGTACCGCTCTGTTCATCGTCTCGGGTACCGAACGGATCGCCCTCACCATCGCGTCCTCCGAAGCTGCAGGAGAGGGTCTCCGTCTCAAACTCCGGTCCGACGATGGTCGTGGTGGTTCTGCTGTGCTGACCTTCGGGCCGGAGGGAGCAACGCGGCTTCGTGTTACGGTCGAGGAAAAGGGGGAGTTCGAGAAGTTTGGCATCGCGTTCCAGGTCGGCAAGAAAGAGGGGTTCTACGGGCTGATGGAGCGGGTGGTGAGCGGGAGCCAGGGCTTCTCCTGGGAGCCCGGCATGACGGAAGGGCTGAACCTCCGCGGACAGGTTGTCGATCTGTACACATTGCCCACGGTGTCCATCTACGCGCCGTTCTTCGTCTCCTCTGCCGGATATGGTGTGTTGGTCGAGAGCGACTGGCCCGGCCTCTATCGATTCGGCGTCACCGTGCAAGGCGCGCCCGCGCCGTCAACGATCACCATCGAGCAAGAAGGCCCGGAGTTATCGGTCCTTCTGCTGCCCGGGCCGACTCCACTGGATGTCGTGGAACGCTACGCTCGGATCACCGGCCTGCCGATGGACGCCCCCGATTTCCTCTTCGGACCCGGTCGCTGGCGGGACGTTGTCTGGAATCTGCCGACTTGGTACGACGGGACGGCCTGCGACGGCCCGTTCAACTCGATGATTCTCGAGGACATCCTGATGATGGATGCGCTCGGGATCCCCTGTTCCTGGTATGTCGTCGATCGCCCTTGGGCTGCCGGATCCTTCGGCTACGGCGGCATGGTCTTTGACGAGCAACGTCTCCCCGAGATCGAACGCATGATCGACTGGCTCGACGGCCGGGGGATCGCAACCCTTCTCTGGCTTGGCCCGTGGGTGATGGACGAGCAGCGGGATACCGCGATCGATCGATCATTCAATGTGCCGCTCACCATCCCGTACCTGCCCAATGCCGCGCTCATCGATTTCACCAATCCGGACGCCTTTGATTGGTGGGCCGGGGAGCTGGATCCGCTCTTCGAGATGGGCTTCGCCGGCTTCAAGCTCGATCGGGGTGAGGAGAAACCGCCCGACGGGCAGCTCTTCCGCGGCTTCTACGCAGACGGGACACCATATCGGGAGGGGCACAACGCCTATCCCCACTGGTTCGCCGAGGCGGCGAAACGGGCGGCGGAGCAATCCGGTGCGGTCAACTTCGTCAACTTCTACCGCGCCGGCTGGGTCGGCAGCTCCCAATACACCGTCGCTTGGGGGGGTGACACCGATCCGTCGTCTTGGGGGCTCCGCTCGGCGATCATCGCCGGCCAGCGTGCGGCCTTCCTCAACACGCCGATCTGGGGATCGGACACCGGGGGCTATAACGAGAGGCCTCCTCGAGAGGTCCTCGCTCGCTGGCTCGCCTTCTCCGCCTTCTGTCCGATCATGGAAGTTGGCCCAACGGCCAACCTCGCTCCCTGGTCCTGGCTCCCCGACGACAGCGGAGAGTCACTCACCGAAGCCGGCTACGACTTCGAGACGGTCTATGACGAAGAGCTGCTTGCCATCTGGGCGATGTACGCGCAGATCCACAGTGACTTGGAGCTGTACACCGCTGACCTGGCGGATCTCGCCAGCGTGCAGGGTACGCCGATCATCCGGCCGCTTGTGCTCGCCTATCCGGACGATGCCCGATTCGTCGATGCGTTTGAGCAGTATCTCTTCGGACCCGATCTCCTCGTACGCCCCATCTGGGAGGAGGATGCGACGAGCGTCGAGGTCCTGCTTCCTGAGGGAACTTGGATCGATGCGTGGACCGGCGTATCCCATTCCGGACCGGGATCAATCTCGATCGAGACGCCCCTTCACGTAGTGCCCCTTTTCACCCGCGAGGATGGGAGCGGCGATTTGGCCGACCTCCTCGGCGACCTTGACAGCCGTTGGCGAGCGGCGCAAGCGGCCGTTGCTCAGCCTGACACGGAGCGGTTGATCCAGACGATGCAGCAAGAAAGGACGTCCCCGTGAGTCTCCGATGCGAAACCCGTTGCCGGCTGCTGGTACTTGCTCTTCTGTTGGCACTCACTCCGCCCGTGTGGGCGTCTGAGCCAGCATCTTGCGGGGAACCGATGCCCGACCTTGCTGGCAGCTGGGCAATGATCCAGTTCATGCCAAAGGTCGCCAATCTGCCCCTCGTGGGGCAGGCGACCATCACGGCCGTGGTCTCCCTGGTGGTCGAGATCGAACAGCAGAGCGCATCGCTGATCATGCGGGATACGTACTGTCACACAGAGGTCCTGAGCTCCAACTGGGTTCTCTCTTCCCAGGTTCCCGACACCGTTGTCGCCTCGTTTGATCCACCGGCCCGCACCGCCACTCTCTACGAGACGGAGGAGGGCTGGAAGCTCGATCAAGATTGGCATCTCGAGATTCGCGGATGCACGCTCGCCGAACCGGAAACCGAGGATCTTCCCGTCTCAGCTGACGATCCTCGCGTGTTCGACAGCGACGGTGACGGACACGCAGGCTTCACCGTGCCGGTTCGCGCGCTCGGAATCATCGGGGGCGACACGTATGTCGTTCAGCGCCTTCGGTACCGGACGGTCGGCGCCGATGTGTCCGTGGATCGCATTGAGGGGCCTCTGGATTGGTCGAGCGAGCAGATCGTCGTCGATGCCTCCGATGCGTTTCTGAAGACGGGATTCGAGGAGTGGAACGATCCTGATCCCGACGTGCACCGATTCTTCATGGTGAGGCCGGAAGAGGACGCCGGCTGCGAGGAGGCGCTCTCCATTCTGGAGGCGGCGTTGATCGCCTACGACAGGCCGTAGCCCGGAGCCGTTGCGCCTATCCGGCAACGGCGATACGGTTGAAGCCTCGTGAGGGAGGGATCGATGAAACTTCTCGAAGGAAAGACCGGTCTGATCTTCGGCATCGCCAACAATCGCAGTATCGCCTGGCACATCGCCAAGAACGCGGCGGAGCATGGCGCAACGTGCGCATTCACGCATCTGCCAGGGGAGAAGATGGAGGCGCGCGTCAAGAAGTCTCTGAGCGAGCTTGGTTTGGAGTCGCCCTGGCTCCATCCGTGTGACGCTTCGCAGGATGGGGATCTGGACGCGCTCTTCGCCGCCGTGCAGAAGGATTTCGGCACCATCGACTTCGTGGTTCACTCGATCGCCTATGCCGACAGGGAGTACCTGAAGGTCGGCGCCTTCGCGTCCACACCTCGCGAGGTGTTCGCTCAGGCGCTCGACATCTCCGCCTACACACTTCTCGCCATCACCCATCGCGCCCTGCCTCTGATGCCGGAGGGCGGATCGGTCCTCGCCCTCTCCTACTACGGTGCGGAGAAGGCCACGCCCGGCTACAACGTGATGGGCGTCGCCAAGTCCGCTCTGGAATCCGCCGTTCGCTATCTCGCGGCAGAAGTCGGAGAGAAGCAGATCCGCGTGAATGCACTCTCCGCCGGCCCCTGTCGCACCCTGTCCGCCATGGCTGTCGGCGGAATCGACGTCATGCTGGACAAGATGGAGCAGATCGCCCCGTTGCGCAGGAACATCGAGACCGATGAAGTGGGGAAAGCGGCTGTCTACCTCCTCTCCGACCTCTCGACGGGGATCACCGGGGAGACGCACCACGTCGACGCCGGCTACAACGCCGTCGCGGCATAGCATGTCACGCTGGCGGGAAGGACGAGTCCTTTGATCTTCGACGGTGTGGAGCTTCCCAGCCTGCTGACAGTCGAGAAGGCGGCGCAGATTCTTGGACTGCCGGAGGAGGGCGTGCGCTCTCTCATCGCCAATCGCCAGATCGAGTCCGTCCGCCTGAACGGGCTCATTCACATTGTGACCGAGTCGATCGCGGAGCGTCTGCAGGTCGAGACACCGTCGCGCCACAACCAAGACTGCGAGTAGGAGTTGTCCATGAGCGACACGATCCGGTTCCGCAAGATGGCGGTGGATGAGCTCGAACGGATCCGCGACATCGATCGCGAGGAAGTCATCCGCGTCGGCTACCAGCAAGACGGGGATCAACTCATCCGGATGGATGTCGATTGGGACACGCCCAACTGGGGTCGCGGAGAGGGAGAACACACCCACACGCGGATCATCCGGTTCGCCAAGCATTATCTTGAGACAGGCGCGACAGCGATTGGCGCCTTCGCCGGTGACCGGCTGGCCGGCATCGCCATCTACCAGCCTGAGGTTGAGGAGTCAATGGGACAGTTGGCTCTGATGCATGTCAGCAGGGAGTTCAGGCGCCGAGGAATCGCGGCGCGGCTGTTTGAGGATGTGCTGCGTCTCTCTCAGACCGCCGGCGACGCGCGCCTCTACGTCTCCGCGACACCGAGCGGATCGGCCGTCGGGTTCTACCTAAGCCGTGGCTTCCGTCCAACAGCGACGCCCCATCCGGAACTCCTCGCCGAAGAGCCGGAAGACATCCACATGATTCTCGAACTGGCGGACACCGAGCCCGCATCCTGAGGAGCAGATAGAATCGGCGCCCCGGGCTTCTCCGGGGCGCCGATTCCGTGTTTGGCCGTGCGTCGGCTACCGCCTGTTCGGCGCGTTCTGCAAGATAAAACCGTCCAGCCGGAAGAGAAGGTCTTCCAGATGCTCGACGAGCCGAGCGAGGCCGGGGAGTGTCGTTTTCGGCTCGACGTTGCCAGCGATCTGCGCGATTCGGCGGCCGAGGGTGTGCGCCGTCCGATAGACGGCCGCCTCCAGCTGCTCGTACTCCTCCGGGCTCATTCCGACGGAGGCGTAGACGATCCAGCTCTCGAGTTTCTCACGGAACTCCTCCATCGCCTGTTCCGTGTCTGGGCGCTCGTCAATGGTGACCGAGGCTTCGACGATCTCCTCCAACACATAGAGAAGGCGATGCAGATGAAGGTCGATCTGGATGATGCGCGCCTTCCACTGCTCCTGTGTGAGTTCCTGACGAGGGCTCTCCATGACATCGATCAGATGTCCGATCGCTTCGTTCGCCTCCTCGATCGCTTCCTCCAGGCGATCGGCCTTCGGACGATCGAGCGCGTCGAGTTCCTTCTCCAGTCGTTCCAGCGCCTGCGAGAGCGCTTCCAACGTCTCTCCGATGCGCCCCCCTTCTTCATCGGCTGCTGCCAATCCAACGGGCAGCGCAGCAACGGCGAGCAATCCGACCAGCAGTAGCACGCCGAATCGCCTTCGCAGATGTTCCGAACGCTTCATGTTTCCTCCTTCGGCTGGCCGCGCGTGGGTCTGGTGCGCGCGGCCGACCAACGCCGAGACGCTAGAGCCCGCACGATCACAGACGAACCTTCGTCCGGTCAACGGGGCGTCAACGTCCAATGACCCCCTTGTCGACGCTTCAGAGGGCATCTACCCTTTGACCGTGTCTGTGAGAGACCTGATCCATCGCAACCGAGGGCTCCTGCTCCTTGTCCTGCTCGCCGTCCTGCTCGCCGGCGTGGGCGCGTCCGTCTTCTCCTCGGCCTACGTCCGAGTTCTTCATCGCGGTTTCGAAGACCGCAGCCTCGCCTACGCCCAAGCGTTCGCGGCCTCAGCCATCCCGTGGGTCGACCGGGGAGAAACGGAGCTGCTGCGCTCGGCCGCCCTGCTCTTCCTAGCAGGAAGCGCGCGCTACGTTCAGGTCTGGGATGGAAGCGATCTCCTGATCGACGAGCGGGTCAACGGGTACCGCGATCTCACGCTGGAACCGCTGGAGACGCCTCTGGCGTCGTCCGCCGGGCAGAGCGCCGATGCGACAAGCCTTCTCGATGTGCGTGTCCCGATCGAGATCCAGGGATCTGCCGGCTACATCCGGGTCGGCGTTGGCCGCACGAGCGTTGCCGCACAGGCGCGATCGGCCATGGCTGCAGCGGCAGGAAGCGCCCTCGGCTTCGTCGCTCTGTTTGCCGGGGGCCTCGTCTTCGCACGTTCGCGAGGAGCGAGAGGCCACCGGGATTCCGAGCCAATGGCCGCGGATACGATCCTGCAGGCGGGCGGTCTGGCAGTGGATCCGGTTCGGAAGACCGTTGAGCTCGACGGCCGGCCCGTCTCGGTCACACCCAAGCAGTACAAGTTGCTGGAGCTCCTTGCGGGGGAGCCGGGGCGTGTCTTCTCCGAGGAAGACATCCTCGCCGCCGCCTGGCCCGATTCGCCCTACGCCGACGCCAAAGACATCAAGCAGTACGTCTACCTCGTCCGTCGGCGCCTGGCGGAAGTCGATCCAGAGGCCAAGAGGCTGATCGAGACCGTTCCGGGTTTCGGCTACCGGATGGTCGCACCGGCCGTTGACCAGGATTTGACGCCCTAGGGATGGCGATGCGCGTGCACGCAGGCAAGACTGTGACAGACGAAAGGAGTCGGTGATGAATGTGCGACGAGCGGGCGTGGTCCTTCTCAGCCTGATGTTGGCCTGCAGCTTCCTCTCTCTTGCTCAAGAGCAGAGGAATGCCGAGACAGGCGTGGAAGAGCGACTCTCCGGATTCGCCGCCCGCCTCCGACTCAGCATCTCGCTCGCGTCGTTCGCCGTCTACGCCCCGAGCCTCGGCGATCTTCACCTACATGCTCAGCAGATCGTCAATGCTCTGGAGGGAAGTGCGGGACCGCACTTCGTTCGTGCAGAAGCCAACGAAGAAATCCGGGGCCTCCGCCCCGATGTGGCCGATCTGATTGACTGGTTCGGCGACAACGTCGAGGAGGGGGAGACCAAGCTCCGTATCGCCGCGGCCACGCGGAATATCGCCACCTACCTCGAACTGGCCCTTGAGTCGGCCCTCCAAGCCCTTCGCTTGCGGCGTCTGGACGAGGCGACGGCGCAGATGCTGAAGGTCTACGCCTTCCTCGCCGCTGCCTACGAGCGCCCGAGCGAAACACCCCACGTCCCGGGCTTGTGGACGATCCTGCGGCAATATAGCCTGGCCGAGTCGGAGGCGGGCTTGAACGCCGACCAAGGCTGAAGCGCGAGTCAGTCAGAACGTCTTCTAGTCAGGACGAGGCGCGAGCGGTCTCCCGCCCGCGCCTTCAGCTTGAGGGAGTTGAGGCGTTCGCTTCAGAAGGCTCCTATTCGTATCGAAGCGCGTCGACGACCGGAAGGCGCGATGCGCGCAAAGCGGGGAAGAACCCGGCCACAGCGCCCAACGCGAAGGCCCCGAGCAACGTGTACGCAAGCAAGCCCGGGCTGATCACGATCGCCATGTCGACGTTTCCCATGAAGAGGCCGGCCGCGTTGATGAGCTTCGTCGCGATGATGGCAAAGCCGAGGCCAACTGCCGAACCGACCAAGCCGCCGACAAAGCCCATCAGACCCGACTCGATCAGGAAGATCGACAGGACATGGCTGTTCTTGGCGCCGACCGCCTTCATGACGCCGATCTCCTTCGTCCGCTCAAGAACGGACGTGAACATCGTGTTCATGACGCCAACGGCTCCGACAACGAGCGAAATGCCGGCGATGCCAGCCAGAATCGCGTTGGCGATGTTGGTGAACTGACCGATCTGCTCGCTGATGTCCCCATAGGTAATGGCCGTGATCTCGGAGCCCTGATCATTCAGCAGCTCCTCGGCGCGATCGGCCACTTCGTCGACATCGAACCCCTTTTCCGTCCGCACGAGGGTGACGAGAACGTCATCGGCCGGCCCCCAAAGGAGGTCCATCGTGTCGTAGGGAACGCTGATGGTATCGCCCTCGGAACTCGCAGAGAAGGCTGCGCCGAAGCCACCATCGCTGTCACTGGCTTCCTCGTCGGGAGGGGCCATGATGCCGATGATGGTCAGATTCAGCTCGTTGCTCCCGTCTCCAGCCACGAGGATCGTGTCCCCAACATCCACCCGAAGACGCTGCGAAATCTCGTAGTCGAGAATCGCCACTTCGACATCGCCCGGCTCGAACAGCCGACCGCCCGGCATGACGTTCATCTCGCCGGTGAAGGATTCGAAGTCGGTCAGAAGCTCAGGAGACAGGCCCAGAACGGGAAGGAACCCCTGAAGGCGATCGCCATTCTCATCTGGCTGGCCTTGAATGAAGCCCGTCCGCTCTCGGAGTGCGGCGGCCACCTTGACCCCCTCGACGGAGTTCAGAAGAGCCAGATCGAGCGCGTACTCGTCGGCGCTGCCTCCGTGCGGACCTCCACCCATGGCATTCGCATTGGCAACGACGAAGGTGTCGACACCGAAGATGCCGGCCACTTGATCGTTGACTGTCTTCTCGAACCCGAGGCCGAGTGTGATCAGACCGACGACGGCGGCAATCCCGATGAAAACGCCGATGACGGTCAGCCAGCTTCGGAGCTTCCGGTGGACAATGCTTTGCCCGGCCAATCGAAGGAACTCGAAGAACATCAGGCAACACCCCCAGCGGAATCGGACTCAACGCATCCATCACGCAGGCGGACGGTTCGGTCGGCAATGACGGCGGCCTCCGGATCGTGCGTCACCAGAATGACCGTCTTGCCATCCTGAACGCTCAGATCCTTGAGCAGAGCGAGAATGGCGTTTCCCGTCTCCGTGTCGAGGTTCCCCGTCGGCTCATCGGCAAGGATGATCTCCGGATCGTTGGCCAATGCACGAGCGAT
>Ga0180435_10005077_pt1 | contig 12863 bp, 12 predicted proteins | sample SS_ome_3_FD_132467 | JGI IMG/M metagenome (GOLD analysis project Ga0180435, IMG submission 132467) | Hypersaline lake sediment archaeal communities from the Salton Sea, California, USA - SS_3_S_1 metaG | ecosystem: Environmental > Aquatic > Non-marine Saline and Alkaline > Hypersaline >... | reverse complement strand
CAGAAGACGGGAACTACCTTGACTTCGAGCTCGACTCAGGAACTGTCATGTTCCGGGAGGAGAGCAGAGGACACGTGCAGCCTGTCATCGACCAGTGCATCGAAGCGCTGAAAGGATCATTGATGATGGAATCTCCGGACTATAAGGACGGCGCAAAGGTAGAGGTAGAGTACACCATCGACAGACAGGGAAGACTAACCGTCGACAGCATGAAGAGACTCTACCTTGAGAAAGGGCTAGCACACACTTTCACCGTCAACATCCCTTCCCATGAACACATACTCAAGGAAAGGGCGAGATCGGATGACCCTGAAGTCGACGCGAAACTAAAGAGTGCATCACTCGAAGCATACATAAGCGCATTCCTTGAAGACCAGATACTGGAGAAGATGGTCCGCAAGAACCTCCAGAAGACAGACCATCCAGAATACAAGAAATTCACGATACACGACAACGAAGGCAACTTCGTCGCTGTAACCACCAGATGCCGCGAGCATTTCAAAGACTATGTAGAGAACGCAGCACGCCAACTGACAGAAAAGCTTCTCGAGATCGAGGACGTAGAATACGGCGGGCTCTTCAGGGTATTCACAGACATAGACGATGAAGGTCTCGTCGACACGACAGTCGCACCTATCGAGCTCGACCCTGACAAGATAGTTGGCATCGTCGAGAACCTGCCAGACACACAAGGCCTTGATAAAGAAGACAGGAACAGCCTCTACAGGAACGCTGCAAGGAAACACGCACTGACCATAATGGGAAGCAACCTCTACGCAGCAGGATACCATGACTTTGACAGGTGGTTCAAGACCTACGAGAAAGATGGAGAAGCTCCAGGCACAAAAGTAAAAGGATTCATGTTCACAGAGTTCGGCGAAGAAGAGCTCGAAGATGTCTACAACGAACTGACAGAAGAGATCATGGGAGAGCTGCTCTACCTTGAAGAGACAAAACCTGTCCCAGTACACATGACGCTCACTGTCGAGACAGGTGAGGACGCCCGCGTCGAAGACCTCAAAGCACAAGCGAAAAGGGTCTTCCTGAAGCACGACACCAGACAGACCCCTGCGTTCGTACTTGAGTTCCCTGAAGCACCGAAAGGAAAGATCACAGATGAGAAATACCTCCGGCAGATAGCTGGAGAACTCATACAGAAAGTAAGATCAGACCTCATACTCCGCCACATGGCAGAGATGCGACATCCTAACCTTGAAGACTGCTTCCTCCCTGATGCGAGGAAAAAAGGCGCAAACTACATGACAGAACAGGGAGCAGAGATGCTCGAAGACACGATCAACACGCTGACATCACAGCTTGCAGTCGCGATGCTCCAGGTCAGGTCAGTCACGCCAGGACATCTCAAAGGGATGAGGGTTCTGGTACAGTACGAGCTCAACAGGAAAGGAGAGCTCGAAAAGCTCATACCTACCGTCACGTACTTCACGTCGGGAGCTGACTCGAGGATGCTGACCCTTGAAGACATGAGCTCAAACCTGTCATCATCAGAGAATTCCGACCGTGGCAGGTCCGAGATCCGCTCAAAGATAAAGGAGCGGGCCAGGTCCGCGATAATAGGGGCGATGGTATTCAACATGTACGGGTCCAAATCAGCGAACACACACATACGGTTCGCCAAATACCCTGGAAGGAACGCATACTTCACCAAGACAGACAGGAAAGGAGTTTACGCACTATCCTGTGAAGGAGAAGAGGTGTTCGGAGAGATGGTAGACAATCTTGCAGAGAACGCCGCATCACAGGTGATGGAACAGCCGCTACCAGAGCTCGGCGGCAGATACATCATGTCATACTCATTCAACGTCACTGGCATAAACGAGGTAAAGATAGAGAAACAACCAGAGCTGTACAGGGGCAGACCAATAGTCCAGCGCAGCAAGTGAAGGTGAGAAGATGGATTTCATGGAGGACGACGATGAACTCCTGGTCGAGATAAAACAGACCGTAAAGAAGTCGCGCACCACATTCCAGAGCGCGATCAACAGGAAACATCTTTCAGAAGAGGAGATGGATGACCTCTTCAACGGCTGGTAAAACAGCGGAGCAAGGAATCAAATGGTCTTGAATATAAGACTCAGTTCAGAGATAGCAGGAGAGTTCGACGCAGCTCTCGATGGTTCGTTAGACATGGGACTGGAACGTTTTGGACTCTGCCAGTATGACCTGCGAAGGCAGAGACTGACAGGCATAGTGCCGGCAGCATACTTCGAACACCACAGACTTCTGAAGAAACAAGAGCCAGACTCGATCGAGCCTGACGAGACGCTCATGGAGCAGGTATACCTGTTCAACTGGAAAGAGAGACCGATAGTACCCATACTGAGCGAGCTCGATTTCGAAGGAAGACGGTACGCTTTTAGGAGAGAGGAAGGAGTAGTCCTTGTTCCATACCATACTCACTGGCAGGAAGACGGCGACCTGTTCTCAAGCTCAGAAGACGCGAACTGGACGTTCGAGAACAAGCGTATGTTCCTCGACCTTGTCGTGTCGACCATGGCAAGGCAGAGAGGGGTGGACCCTCCGGTCTGCGCAACACTTAACCCCCAGTATGTGCCTTTTGAGGTGAGCGATGTACCATACCTGTTCAACGACATGTCACAGAACGCAGGACTCGACAAGGAACGAGGATGGAAGACCGGAACACACGCGATACTCGCCGGAAGACAGGTGATGAGATGCAGGCATCTCACGCTTGACTTCATAGTAGATTAAGATGATAACATGGAAGAAGACAAACAATACGTTACAGACTGCATGAACTTCACACAGTTCTCAGAAAGGTTCAAGCGAGGACTCATAACAGGAAGGAAAGGAGCAGACATAGAAAGAGAACCGTCAGAAGGATTCTGGCAGAGAGCAGACTTCATACTCGAACACATGGTAGACAAGCCCATTTTCTACGCAGCACCGATAGGCGGTGTCGACGACGCATTCAACTACATCTCAGCACTCGACCCTGAGAGGGCTTTCCTTTTCGCAAGATCAGAAAGGGAAGTCGCCTACCTTGGCGTAAGGCTCTGCCTGTTCGCAGCAGCAGACCAGATGAGCCAGTACTATCTCAACCTGCTCAACGCAGATAACGAGGAAGCACGCAACATATGGGCTGTAGAGGACCCGTCAAGACTTGTAAGGAATGTAGAGGCGTTCGAGGTACAGCTCGGAAGGAGCGCAGTGCAGGGCAACCACTTCATGCAGGCACTCGGCATAAAGAATCCTTCACCCTCTTATGCAGATGTCCTCTTCGAACCAGAATTCAAGAAAGCTGAAGCGGTCAGAGGAGTCAGGAGGCTCGTACGGACGGCAGAAGACGAGAACTTCAACAGGACATGGCTGTTTCCTACAAACTACAAACGAGTCAAAGAGAAAGCGTTCGCAGGCAACATAAGAGGCTTTGCCGCGGAGTTCCCGCACGGCCTGACACAGAGCCTACAAGAGCTCGCAGACATCTATGGGATAGAACAGCTAGTGCTTGACCTTTCATGCTTCGACGACGGAAGCGCAAGGGGCAAGGACCGTCTGGCAGTCACATACCAGGAGATGACCAACAGCGTAGACAAGATATTCCTGCTCTGATACACCTGCTGTTGAGATAATTATTTAAACGGCACCTTATTCTTATCTCTCATGGAATACGACCTTGAACTGGACAGGGCAGTCACGCTCGTGAAAGAGAACGATGCCAGGAAAGTATGCATACAGCTGCCAGACGGGCTGAAGCCAAAGGCACAGGAGATAGTGGACAGGCTGACCGGCGAGACAGGCGCCGAGGTCATAGTGTGGGCCGGTTCGTGTTTCGGCGCGTGCGACACCCCAAATATTCCAGACTTGATGGGTTTCGACCTTCTCATCCAATGGGGGCATTCCCCGTGGAAGGGCTAACTGATTCTATTCGATAACTTAATTAATGACTGTATAAGCAATATCCACTATGACAGATAAATACTATGACGAGATCTCAGAAGGGTATGACACGCTCCACATGGCAGAACAGCTGCAGAAGATGACAGAGATCATCGCAGCGATGGGTGCTGATGTCCCCAAGAAGAAAGACAAGCTGCTCGACGTAGGATGCGGAACAGGGATATCGACAAGCGTGTGGGCGTGCGAATGCACAGGCATAGACCCAAGCGAGAAACTTGTCGCGCTGGCTCAGAAGAAATACGCAGGCCAGGAAAACAGGAAATTCCTCGTGGGTAATGCAGAAGAGCTGCCGTTCCCAGATGACACTTTCGATGTAGTGATATCTATAACAGCGATACACAACTTCACTGATGCCAAGAAAGGCATACTCGAGATGCAACGCGTAGGCAAGGACAGGTTCGTGTTCTCAGTCCTCCGCAAAGCTGCACAGCTCGATGAGATAGAGAAATACATCATAATCAGCTTCAAGGTCAAGAAGATCGTCATGGAAGAGAAAGATCTCATATTCATATGCGGCAGAAGAGAACCGGGAAAGAGAGTCTCTGAGCTGAAAAAGGGCAGTGCTGCAGAGGAGTGAGGTGGCCCTATCAGGGACGCACCGCTCCGTCTTTTTTTTTTACTTACGGGTCAACCGAGCAGTTGGTTAACTACTTCTTTAAGCGATCACTGCGCTAGGGGGCGTCCCTTATGTGGCAGTAGCCTGAAAAGGGCAATACGCCTGAGTAAAGCTTTTAAATAGCCCTTCTCTAACAGTATGTATCAAATCATATTCCTAATAAACGAGGTGGCAAGATGAAAGAAGAGGTACAGAAAACAGTCCCGTTCTTCAAGACGATATGGCTCGCGCTAAACCCCTGGAGATATGATGAGCTCCGCGAGCGCAGGACATGGGGAATAATGAAATACTTCCTGTCATTCGTTTTCCTGGCATTCGTATTGGCAGTGCTGCTCATGCTGCCTGCTATCGGTTCGTTCGCCAACAACCAGATGTCACACTTCGAACAGCTCAAGGTGACGGTCAACACAACCATGAAGAGCCCTGTCGTGTTCCCAGAGAACAACCCATACATCACGATCGACACCCGCACTTCTGAAGGAAAGCTCAAGGAAGGCAAGTTCCTCATAACAGACGACTACCTCTACAGGAAGATGTTCCTGTCCAACAAGGTAGAGAAAAGACCACTAGGACCATACAAGGAACTGACCAACAACGAATGGATGGTAGTCCTATTGCTGCTCTTGATGACCCCTTCACTATTGTTCCTCTTCTACATCGGATACACACTGAAGGTGCTGCTGGTCGTGCTCGTGGCCGCCCTGCTGGCATGGATCGTCGGAAGGATAGCCAAGTTCGAGATACCCTACAAAGAGGGATTCAAGGCAGGACTGCTCGCAGCCACACCCATGATCATAATAGACCTCATCAGGCTGCCGTTCGCGTTCAACGTCTACTTCGCAGAATACATAGCATTCCTCATATTCTTCATCGTCGGAGTCATAAAGGTCGGCGAGTTCGAGGGAAGCTCACCAGGACCACGGAAACGGCGAAAAGGCGGCAAGAAGAAAGGAAGATACATCGACATTTCACGAAAGCTCTGAGGTGCAATACAGGATGGGAATGAGAGAAGCAGTACACCCAAGACAGGTAGTTCTCGTGTCTGTAAGGGGCAGCGCAGAAGCACTAGGCAAAGAAGTCCACAGGGACAACATAATAACACTCGCATGGCACACCCCGCTCAGCTTCGACCCAGAGATGTACGGCATCTGCGTCGGCAAGAACAGGTTCTCATACAAGCTCATAAAGCAGAGCAGAGCCTTCGCAGTCAATTTTGCCAGCCATGACATGAAGGACCCGGCAGTATACTGCGGCACGTCTACAGGAGCCAATGTCGAGAAGTTCGACAGGCCTGACATCACAAAGCAGGAATGCGAAAAGATAGACTGCCCGTGCATAGCAGAGGCTGTGGCAGTGCTCGAGTGCGAGCTTGTTGAGGAAGTAGAGACAGGAGACCACGTCTTCTTCATAGGAAAAGTCCTACGGAGCGATGTACGTGACGACAAAGCAAGATTATTCCATTGCGGAGCAGACCAGTTCACCACAACACACAAGTAGGAAACAACATGATAAAAAAGATATACGGCATGATGGACGCACAGGAGAAAGAAGACCATGCTAAACTCATCGCCCATGAGATAAACGCATATCTCCGACGCATATACAAAGAGCTCAAGCCCAAGAAGAATCTCAAACCGCAGAAGGTCAAGGCATCCAATATCATCATGAAGCACGCGTCACTCGGAGCTACCAAGATGTGGGAGTTCAGGCCGAATCCCCGCGCGCGGGCAGCAGCAGGAGATGTCGGGCAGATCATCATCGTGACCCGGGGCCTGGAAAGCGAAGCCGTCAGAAAGCAGAGGGCCTTATTGATCGCAGCAGAATTCTATGTCTATCATTCATTCGCGAACGCAAGCGATCCTAAGCTGTACGCGCGTATAAGGAACCAGAACCAGTATCTTGACATATTGAAGAAGCTTTTCGGCATACACCCATCACATGACATCCGTGACAAGGCGATCAGGTACGTAGTAGAACACATTGGAGAACACAAGATAGCGCACTACAGCGGAGAAGGATGGACAACATCCATCGCCCGGCTCGAGAAGCACTACCCAGACATCGCCTCGGCTGTGGGGAGCTCAGAGAAGGTGTTCAAGGAGATATTCCGCAAGCAGCACCAAAAGCTTGGCGCGGAGATGCTGAAGCAGGAAGAAGACCTTGTCCGTAAGGAGATAGATGACATCGACCACCTGCTGGAGGTATTGGAAGGGCACAAGAAGAAAAATCATGGACCTAAGTTTAAAAAGCTTATAAAGATACATGAAGACAACCTGCGAACGTTGAGAGTGGCGCTGGCACAGGTCGCGAAGAACATAGACTCATGGGTCCTCGTCGACAAAGAGGAGCACAAAGAGCTGGCCAAGAAGGTCATCACGATGCGTGAGATACACAAGCTCGTACAGGAAGAGGCAGAAGCAGAAGAGATAGACATCAACAAGATACACATCATATTCAAGTATTTCAAAAAGGAAAAGATTAATATATTACGGGACATAGAACTTCTAGATAGGTTGAGTGCGAGGCACAATCCTAAAAAGCAGTAATCAGTTTTGAGGTTCACAGACCATGTGTCTGACAAACCCCAAACCAAAGATTCGAGGTGTGTATCATGGATGACGTTTCTAAGGTCCAACAGATAAACAACCTGGCACGCGAGCTCATGAAGCACGGCCAGGCAAATTCTATGGAGGACGCAATCAAGAAAGCACAGGACCAGGTAGAAGGAGGAGCTGCACCAGCAGCACCTATGCCTGAAGCTCCACAACCGCCAGCACAGGAAGGCGGAGGCCAGCAGGAAGGACAGCCAGAACAACAGCAGCCTCCTGCAGAAGGTGAAGCAGCACCTGCAGAACATGTCGAAGTCCCTGAAAATGTAGAGGTCAAGGCAGAAGAAGGCGCTTCTGCAGAGGATATCATGAGGAAGTTCGAAGATGTAGTGGGCAGGCAGCAGAGCGCAGTGTCGAGCGTTACGAACGCTGTGAACGCCCACACGAAACAGTTCGAGGAGATGAATGCGAAGATCAACGGACTGATAGCAGAGATGACCTCGCTGAAGCAGGCAGTCGAGAAGCTGGCCAACAGTCCAGTGACTCCGCCGCTCAAGCCAAAAGCAGCTGAATCAGGCCAGACACAGTTCAAGCAGGAGGGTGCGCCTGCACCGACGCCAGCTCCAGAACAGAAACCCGCTTCGGGAGGAGGGCATGCGCGAACAGGCAATTTTAATCCTGACGACGTGTCGATAGAGAAGTTCTTCTATTATGGGAACAGGTAATATTTTTATTCCTTATTTCTACCAGCAGCTACAGAGCCAGCCTCCGCTTGTATCGTTCGCTGCGCTCACTCCCCAAGCTCCGGGGCACCACGCGCGCTGGAGTCATGACGTTACATTCTTTGCCGCAGGCTCCGATTATTATTGATTATGAATTGAAGTTATAGTGTGCTAAGCAGGTGCCACTGGCTCTTACGCTGCTGGTAATAACAATAAAGAAAAAGTAATTATTTCTTCTTATGCTTCTTTGGCTCTTCCTTCTCAGCCTCTGTCTGCAATGCAAGGAGGTTGGACCTTGACATCCTCTTCGCGCCGTTCTTCTTGATGAACTCGACGACAGTAGGCTTTATGGATATCGTGCCGAAGATATGAAGCTTAGAATAAACCTTGTACTTTATCACCCGCTCATCACCAGGAGCGAGCTCGCCGAAGCGATATTCAAGCAGAGTTCCCTCGCGGCCGTGCTCGTGCATCTTCACAGGATGCATGCTGCCATGGAAAGAATCCTTCTTCAGGTGAACCATCTTGGAAACACGCTCCACGACACGGATCTTAGACACAGGATCCTTACTCCTGTTACGCAGAAGGATGACCACAGCGAACTGTGAAACAGCACCGCCATGCCTCTTCATGCTCATTATCTTCTTCTTTACCACGACAGGATTCGAAGTCGCTATTCGGTATACCAGGAAAGCGATGATTATGAGGGCAAGCAATATCAACAGCCTGTAGCTCGTCTTCAGATGTATGGTCATAGATTCCTCAGGCTCAAGCGATGCATCCCACTCAAAATAATACCTTCCATCCTCCTTCACAGTCCTGAACTTAGGCTCTGCAGAAGAGAAGAACTTCTCCTTGAGTGAAGTCTCGATGCGCACCGCGTCAGACTTCAGCGTGTTGCCTTCGTTCGTTATAGTGATCGTCCGGTCCTGCCTAAGGAACTTCTTCTCGACATCTATCTCCTTCCTGAAAGGCGCGACAAACTCCACGACCTCAAAGTTATGATCGCTCGCATGGAACTCCACGTCTTCATAATACACAGTGACGTGCATCTGGTCTTTCTGAGGCTCCACATTGTCCATGAGCAGCACAGCAAAAGACACGCTCTTGGATTCGTCAGGTTCCACAGTGACCGTGGTATCCTCGTCAAGCAGCTTGCTCTGGAGCTTCACTGCCACATCCTCAAGAAGACGCTCATTATTGTTCTGGATATTGACTATGACATTATATGTTCCCCTTGGGTCCATCTGTGCAGGGACCGATACTTCCACATCGAAGTTGGCCTCTGGAGGCGCGTCTGGAGCACGTGCTCCGACCCTGAGGCGCATGACATTAGAGATAACATTACCTGTGGTTTCTGACCTTACACTGACCTTGACCCCGTAAAGTCCAGGATCAACATCGCCCTTGACGAGAAGATGTATCCTTCCTTCCTCGCCAGGCTCCAGCGTGATAGACTTGTCAAGAGGGCTGGGAAGAACCTGATAAGACCACTTAGGGTCCTCAAGGTACAAGAGCTTGAATGTATCTGTCTCAGAACCCCTGTTTTCGATCTCGATATACAGATCAGCATGGTCCTTAACAGGATCCACAATCTTGTCAGAGACATAGTCCACATTGACAAAGAACGTTGAAGGGGTCACGACCTGTGCAACAGCAATCGCGCTTGAAACCACCAATAGGGTCAAGAATAGAATTACAGCTAAAGCTCTTTTCATCATCATAAGCACCTCTTTGGGATAGTAATAGTCTGGCGAATATAATTTATAAATGTTTCTATTATTCGTTCTACTAAATATAGCGAGCACGGGCTTTTTCGCACATGTTTACGACAACTTCTATTTGGTCACTAAACTAGGAAAAACTTTAAATACTGAACTGTCTCTGAAGCACTTATAACCGAGGTGTCAAACTAATGCCACAACAGAAGAAACCGCATATACCATCACCAGAAGACATACCACCAGACAGGCTGTCTCCGCTGAGCAAGAAATACGTCAACTGGAAGACAGGGATGGTAGTGGTCGTCGGAGTCCTCATGGTATTCACATTCCTCAATGTTCTTGTCTCAAACCCAACGATAAGCGGATACGCAGTCGTGGACGCAGAATCACAAGACACAGAACGATTCTCAAACATGTCATCACTTCTCATAGTGATATTCGCGTTCTTCGCACTCTTCCTGTTCATGATGACAAGGAAGATGAACATGGGGAAAAGGAAGTAAATCTTTAATCTTTTAACATTTGATTTCTTAGAACTAATGATTATAAATGGGGCCACGAGGATTTGAACCCCGGTTAGAAGGCCCCGACAGCAACTGTCTTGTCGGTTGACAACGCCACCCAGTGCCATCTCACCCTGTTCGATGGCACGCTGTAAAAGAACATTATGGGGCCACGAGGATTTGAACCCCGGTTAGAAGGCCCCCAGCCTCCAGTGATACCAAGCTACACTATGGCCCCATCGTCAACCAGTCATTTAATCCGGTTTATAAATTTTTAGGAAAGTCTTAAATCATATCTCTAGATGAGATTTTGCATGACAGTAGACAAGATTGTTGAAGAAAGATGGGATGATGAGATGCAGAGCCTGAACTGGACCCGGGAGTCAGGTGATGAGACCAAGGTCTACCATGCGCAAGGTCTTGATATAGTAATCGTGCAGACCAGAGATGGAATCGACTACAGCGCTTGGTGCTATTCTGAACCCGGGCTATACCTTTTTGCGGCCATGCTGAAGTATCACCAGCAGATAGGTCTTGATATTCCTCATATTGACGAGATACAGAACCTTCTTGGCACGGTAATACCGACCAGGGAGTGTGGATATCCTGTAGACAGGATAGGCATGGACTTCATACTCAAATATGATTTTCCCGTGGCCGAGCAAGACAGGATAATCTTAAGTCCGGACCAGATGATCAACCCTGTCGGGGGGCACATGGGAGGCAAAGGTTACTACGGATTCATAGAAGACGGGGCTTTCTGGATATCAGTGCCTGACTCTGGAGAGAAAGTACCTGTATCATCTGAGAGAGACGGAAAACCCGAAGAGATAGGCGCCCTCTTCAGGACGATCAAACTATACCCTGGCTGCGCCCTCAACCTGATGAAGACTGTGAACCTATGGTATCCTGATAAGGACTTTCTTTCTAGCGTACATAGACAGGCAGAAGAACACAGCGAAGAATGGATATACGAAGGGATATAGAAACAATTCGGCTGATTTATCGGTTTTTACTATTTTTTTAATATATTGTGCGCCGCGGGCAGGAGTATCGCGATCGAAGGGGTACAACCGATTCGAACCCGCACGAGGCCTGGTAGGACCTCACCAGGTTGGCGACCTGGCGCACTACCAAGTTGTGCGACCGCGGCACGCACAATACACAAAGGTTTAAATACTTCTAAACCTTCTAAGTCATCACCTGGTAGGATTTCACCAAGTTGGCGACCTAATTCTATTTTTGTTTTCTAGCTTTATATCATTTCTCGACGGAAAATCGGATATATTTTGTTCAAGATGTATGATTTCTGGAAATGTCGGCCTATCTTACTGATGATCAAATTTATTCAGAAAATATTCCGTATAAACCAGAAGAAAAATGGAAATTTTTCCGGAAAGAAACTTATTTTTTAAGAAACCACCCTACTAACATGCTCATCCTTCTGGATGCGGATTATGTTATCTACGAAGGATTCTATCTTTGATTCATGGCTGACTATTATGGTCTGCTTGACGTTGAGCTCCTCCAGGACGTCCCGGACCTTATCCAACTGCTCTGTGGAGAAGCCGTCAGTAGGCTCGTCAAGGATGATGAGGTCCCGGGTCTTGATGTTGCTGATAAGATCGTTTATGACTCGGTTCAGGGCGAGCCTGTAAGCCAGGGCGATGGAGGTCTTTTCACCGCCGCTGAGATGGTTTATGTCAGTGTCATAACCGTTCTGGGTGATTATCGGCGAGAAAGTGTCATCGATGCGGACAGATATGTTATCGTCTGCTATAAGAAGGTTGAACCAATCGCTGAAGAGCTCACTGAACTGTGTGTGCACGCGGGCCATGACTTGCTTCTCCATCGTGGTCATGAGATTGATGAACATCTGCTCCAGCCATTCCTGTATTGAATTGAGACTCTTGATCTTCTCGCCGGCACATTCTTTTGTCTGGATGTCTTTCTGAAGGGAGATGATGTATGTGTTGATGCCCTCTATCTCCTTGTTGATCTCACCAATCCTTATCGAGATATCCTTTTCTTTATCCACGACTTCGTCGAACTCTGACTTCTTGGCCTGAAACTCTTTCTCTATACCTGACTTCGTGGCTATGGATGCGTTGAGCTCGGTCTTCTTGGTGTTTATCTGGCTGACTTCGTGTTTCAGCTCTTCCTGTTCTTTCTGCAGGCGTTCTTTCAGCTGTTCCTTCTCGGCGAGCAGTGCAAGGTTATGCTTCTTCTCCTTCAGTTCAAGATTGTACTGGTTGATCTGCCTGAGCAGATCCTTATTTTCAGCGATGTCGCGCTTCAGCTTATCTATCAGCGTGTCGTCCAGCTCCTCAAGGGCCTTGATTATCAGCAGCTTGTCCTGGTCGAGCTTTGTGTGATCCTCTTTTATCTTCTCCAGCTCCCTGCGCATCTGCTGGAACGCAGATATCTCGACCTGCAGACCAGCAAGCTTATGTTCCTTGTCTGTCAGGGCCTTCAGCTTTGAGTTGTGGGTGTCGAGGTCTTCCAATATCTTTGTCTTCTTTTCAGTGAGGTCTTCGAGCTCTGACATCAGCTTCTTGATCCTCCTGTCTTCCTCGTTGATGATGCTCTGCTTGTGTACCTGGGACACATCCTGCTTACAGGTCGGGCAGGTGTCAAGTTTCGCTATGTCCTGCTTCAGGAGCTCAGAGTTCTTCTGGTTGATGGTCAGCTCAGATATGACCTTCTCTATCTGCTTCAGCTGGTTGTTGACTTCCTCAACATTCCGACTTATAGCATCTTTGATCTTCAGCTCTTCGCGCAAAGAACTATACATGGATTCTTTCTCT
>Ga0180435_10005076_pt1 | contig 12863 bp, 12 predicted proteins | sample SS_ome_3_FD_132467 | JGI IMG/M metagenome (GOLD analysis project Ga0180435, IMG submission 132467) | Hypersaline lake sediment archaeal communities from the Salton Sea, California, USA - SS_3_S_1 metaG | ecosystem: Environmental > Aquatic > Non-marine Saline and Alkaline > Hypersaline >... | reverse complement strand
GCCGGATGAACGCCTTCGACTCTCCCGCCTATGACCCGATCCGAGAGGAGGATCGATTCGTCGATCTTCTGAAGGAGGCCAAGTCGAACATCGGCCTCGATCGTGAGGCCAAGCCGTTCACGCTCCAGCTGCTCGACGGACGCACTGTCCAGCTCGCCGACTATCGCGACTCGGTCGTCCTGCTCGACTTCTGGTCATACGACTGCCCGCCCTGTGTCCGGGAGATCCCCGTGCTGCGCGATCTACACCGGGAGCTGAAGGACGACGGCTTCGTGATTCTCGGCGTGAACATGGATGAAGACATCGACCGGGTTCGCTCCTACCTCGTCGAAGGCGAGATGGACTGGCCGATGGCCTGCTCGGGCGACGGCTGGAAGGACGAGACGGTCCTCCTCTACGACGTGCAAGCGCAACCCTCGATGTGGCTGATCGACAAGGCGGGCGTCGTTCGGTACTTCGATGTGCGCGGCGAGGAACTCGGCAAGGCCGTCCGAGACCTGCTCGCCGAGTAACGCCGGAAGCAGACGATGTCGATGCACAAGAACGGGAACGGATCCTTCCGAGACGATCGCGTGCTGTTCGATCAGGCGCCCGATGCCTACGATCGCGCCCGGCCTGGTTACCCCGCCGACCTCATCGATGAGCTCCTTGCCCGGGCTCAGATCGGCCCAGGTAGCCGCATCCTAGAGATCGGATGTGGTACAGGCCAGCTGACACAGCTGCTGGCGCCGACGGGCTCGACGATCGACTGTGTCGAGCTGAGCGCCGGGATGACACGCCTTGCGCGCGCCAATCTGGCTGCATACCCAAGCATCTCGGTTCACAACGAGGCGTTTGAGGATTGGGTCGGCGTTCCGGCGAGTTACGATCTCATCACGTCGGCCCAGGCGTTCCACTGGATCCCCCGGAGATCGGCTATGCCAAGTGCCGCGAGCTCCTCGCGCCCGAGGGTCTCCTGGCCCTCGTCTGGAACCTGTACGAGCCCTCAGAGGATCCCCTTGATGAGATGGTTCAGAAGGTCTACCGACGAGAGGCCCCAGAGCTCTGCCGCAAGCCGCCTGACGGAGCCGAGACGAGAATCCAGTGGACCCTCGATGAGCTTCGCGCATCCGGCTGCTTCGAGGAGCCATTGCTCACGCGCTACCCATGGATTAATGCGTTCACGGCCGACCGCTACGTCGACCTGCTCCGCTCCTTCTCGGACCACCGGAAGCTCGACCCACTGCAACTCGAACGACTGATCGTCGGCATTCGGGGTGAGATCGAAGCATGTGGCGGCACCCTCGATCGCCGCCAGATCGCGGTCCTCTTCTTCGCCTACCCTCGGCGGACCTACTAGGTCCGCACTTGCACGTCACGAACTGGAACGAGGTGAGCTCCGCCGCTCTCCGTGCGGTGGAAGAGGTGATCCTGCTCACGGGCTGCGACCTCCGGACGAGGCACGCCAGATCAGAACACACAGAATCCACACGTTTGGGGCGACACATGGTTTCGTTCTCCGCGTAGGTGAAGAAACACCAACGAAGGAGGCGAGCCCGATGCTCAACAACATGATAGGCGCAGCCCTGGACCTCGAAGCCGTGCTGAGAGAACAGATGATGCTTCAGTACGAAAACGAGATCCTCACAGCTCAGGAAGAGACGAAGCTGGTCATTCAGGCACCCTCATGGCTGGATGAGCCCGTCGATGGCCCGGACGGAACCCCGCCGGAGACCGATGGCTGGATGTGTCCCCGCTGCCGATCGCATCGATGCATTCGGATGAACCCAGGCGATCTGGAGCACGCAACGTTCTGCTGTGCGGTCTGCGGCTATACGTTCGAGGCAGCATCGGCCGCTCGCCCCTCTGAATCGGAAGGCGACTAGCCGATGCCCCCTACGGGCGCCCTGGTGCACATCCTCCTCTGCACCGGGGCGCCTCCCTTCTTCTACCCGGTCTTCTGCACCACCGGCTTCAGGCCAAGGATGGCGACGAGGATCCCAAGCGCGGCAAGCGCCATGACGGGAAGAAAGACGGGGAGGTACCCACCCGAGGCGTCTCGGACCAGTCCGGCCAACGTGTTCCCGAGCAACGCGCCGACACCGTATGACGAGAAGACCAAACCGTAGTTGGTGCCATAGTGCTTCGTTCCGAACAGCGTCGCCGTGGCCGTTGGCGCAATCGCCAGCCAGCCGCCGAGGTTCATCCACAAGATGATGAACGAGACGAAATAGATGGCTGGACTCCCCTCGCCCCAGAGGTAGAGAAGCGCTGAGGCGACAAGGATGAGCAAGAACGATAACACGGCCGCGTAGCGTGGCGTCAGCCTGTCGGTCAGCCATCCGAAGACCGGACGTCCAATGCCGTTGAAGATTGCGAAGATCGAAACCGACAGCGCCGCCATGCTCGGCGTGAGCCGTGCAACTTCCTCGCCAACTGGCGACGCGATGCCGATCGCCATCAGTCCTGCGAGGCAGCCAATCGTGAAAGTCCCCCACAATGCATAGAACGCCCCTGTGCGGACCATCTGACGGCGGTCAAGATCGACGCCTGAAGACCCTCTGACAGCCTCTCCACTCCAATCGGCCGGCTTCCACCCCTCACTCGGCGAGCGCAACGGGAGGGAGAGCAACACAAGAGCAGCCGTGAATGCGATTCCCAGGTAGGTGAAGGTCCTCATTGGGCCGATCGAGCTGCTCGCGATCATGGCGCGCATCAGCGGAGCCATGATGAGCGCGGAGATCCCGAAGCCCATCACGGTGAAGCCCACGGCGAGGCCTTTCTTGTCAGGGAACCACTTCGCCGCCACGGCGATCGGACTGCCATAGATGATTCCTACGCCGGCGCCGCCGATGACACCATAGAAGATCGTCAGCCAAGTGATGCTCGGCGCAAACCCGGCAAGGATCCAACCGACACCGAGGAGCGCTCCTCCAAGCAGGCCGGCTCGCCTCGGTCCCCACTTCCCAATCAGACCGCCGCCAAACGCCATGGACAGCGCGAACACCGCCAAGAAGACCGTGAACGGCAGGCCGCTCTGCGTTGCACTGATGGCCCACTGGGTCTGCAGCGGAACCTTGAATACGGAGAACGCGTACACCGCACCAAGGCAGATGTTCATCAACAGGCCAAGAAGGACGAATCCCCAGCGGCCCAACTCCGGCTTCATCCCGAAAACTCTCTCGTTCGGCATCTCGTCCCCTCCGGCGCTCTTGCCTGGACTGTCTCCCTGCGACGCAGCGCTTCCGCCCGGGGTCGCATCATCTGACAGAGAATGGGCGAACGGACCAAGGATACACTCTGATGTGCCTTCCAACAGGGGGGCTATGGTGATCTTGAGTTCCCGTCGGCACCCATCGCGCTATCGCCCACCCCGACCTCGACCGCGCCCACGACCTGGCCGAATGTGCACATGCTCAGATTCCTCGATGGCCAGCGCCTTGCCGTGGACGATGGCGTCGGCGATGGTTCGCCGTCCGGTTTGGAGCAGCCTCTGGACCGTACCCCGCGATACATCCATCGCCTCTGCCGCCTGTTCCTGATGGAGACCTTCGTAGTCGCAGAGGGCGACCGCTTCGAGTTCATCGAGACCGATCTCGACGACGTCTGTCTGAGAGAGAGGGATCCCTGCCGGCTTGAACAGGTTGAAGCTGGCAAATCGACGACAGGAACGAGGCTTTTTCGGTCTAGGCATGGCGCCAGTATAGAGCTGTTGAGGAAACGGGGCAAGAAGACATCCCCTTGCGTTTCTGTGCATATGCGCATAAGATGGCGCGCCCGCAGCCGGGGTTCCCGGCGATTCCAACGGGCGCCAAAGGAGGAACATCATGCCAGGACGAGATGGAACCGGGCCGGCAGGCGCTGGCCCCATGACTGGTGGGGGTTGGGGAGACTGCGGACCCCGAGGAATCACAAGGGGCATCGGATGGGGCGTCGGCCGCGGTCGAGGCTTCGCTCGAGGGCGCGGAAGAGGTTTCGGATGGAATCGAGGCACGGGATTCGGACGCGGCCTCGGGTTTGTCGGAGGCGGCATGGCCGGCGGCCCGGCACCGTATGCCGCAGATGGCGAGAGCCTGCGTCGGCAGCTTGACGCCATCGAGGACCAACTGTCCAGCCTCCGCGAACAGCTTGCCGACAGGGATGCATCGTGACCGTCTGCATCACAGCGGCTGGTCCCACCCTTGACGCAGCACTCGACCCAGCCTTTGGCCGGGCTCGCTACTTCCTGTTCGTGGATTCCGACACCGGGGCGGTCGAAGCGCACGAGAACCGGCCGGGCGCCCACGGCGCGGGCGTGCAAGCCGCGCAGCTGCTCGCAGATCGAGGCGTGGAGGCGCTCATCACCGGCAACGTCGGTCCCAACGCCCTGAGTGGGCTTCAGGCGGCCGGAATCCCCGCATTTCCATGTCCCGCAGGATCTGCAGATGAGGCGCTCGCTCGCTACCGAAGAGGCGAACTCACCGCGACTGCAGCGCCGACCCAAGCGAAGCATGGAGGTGGGCAGTGACCAAGCTCTGCGTGCCGACCGAAGGCGTCGGCGGGCTCGATGCGACCGTTGGTGAGCACTTCGGCCGCGTGCCGACGTTCACCCTGTTCGAAGTGGAGACATCGGCTGTCGAGGTTCTTGAGAACACCTCGGAGCACATGGGCGGCGCAGGCTACCCGGCCGAGATCCTGGCCCAAGCGGGCATCGACGTCCTGCTATGCCGAGGCCTCGGACGTCGTGCGATCCAGATGCTCAGCGAGAAGGGCGTCGATGTCTGCATCGGATTCACCGGCACAGCACGCGAGGCCATCGCATCCTGGAAGCGCGGAGACACATCCACTGCCGGCGAAGCCGACGCCTGCACGCGTCACGCGTTCCACGATCACGGCTGATGCAGGTCGTCGTCGCCAGCGGCAAGGGGGGAACAGGGAAGACGACGGTCTCCGTCAACCTTGCCCTCGCCCTCTCCGAGGAACGGCCAATTCAATTCATCGACTGCGATGTCGAGGAGCCCAACGCGCACATCTTCCTCAAGCCCCAGATCAGCGCGAAGCAGAGCGTTCTCAAGCTCCTTCCGAAACTGGATGAGAAGGCCTGCACAGCCTGCGGCGCTTGCTCGGATGCCTGCCAGTTTGGTGCGATCGGGCGCTTCGGCGATCGGGTTCTCATCTACGACGCGCTTTGCCATGGCTGCGGCCTCTGCACTCGCGTTTGCCCCATGGGAGCCCTTTCCGAGGTGCCACACGAGCTCGGCGTCGTGGAAACGGGGACCGCACGCGGCTTCCCGTTCGCACGTGGTGTCCTGAACGTCGCTGAAGCGATGGCCACGCCGATCATCCGCGAGCTGAAACGAGCCTCACGCGACGACGCGGACACCGTCATCGATGCTCCGCCCGGCACAGGCTGCCCGGCCATCGCGTCCCTCGCCGGGGCCAACCTGGCGCTTCTCGTCACCGAACCGACGCCGTTCGGGCTTCACGACCTGCGCGCTGCCGTCGCCGTCGCCCGGGTTCTCGATGTCCCGGTGGCTGTGGTCATCAACCGGAGCGATGTGGGGACCGCCGATGTCGACACGTTCTGTGCAGACGAAGAAATCCCTGTTCTGCTCAAGATCCCCTTCGATCGCGCCATTGCCAAGGCGTACGCACACGGCCAGGTGCTTGTCGATGTGGATCCCCACTGGCACCGCGTGTTCAGCTCGCTCGCCAAGAGGATCACGGAGGTGTCTCGATGAAGCGCGTCCTCTTTCTCTCCGGCAAGGGAGGAACGGGCAAGACGACGCTCGCCGGCGCCTTCGCCGTTCTCTGGGGCCAGAGCGTCCTCGCCGACTGCGATGTCGATGCGGCCAATCTCCATCTGCTGTTCGCCCAGACGGTTCGAGCGGATGGCGTGTACGAGGGATCCAAACTGGCCGTGCTCGATCGCTCCCGGTGCTCGAACTGCGGCCTCTGCGTGAAGGCCTGTCGCTTCGACGCCATTCGCTCGTCGCAAGCCGGGATCACGCTCGATCCGTACGCATGCGAAGGATGCGGCGTCTGTGCCTATGTCTGTCCGGAAGGTGCGATGAGCCTCGAGACCCGCATCTCCGGTCGGTGGCTGACCGCCGACACGCCCTACGGCCCGCTCGCGAGTGGCGAGCTGGAGCCGGGCGAAGAGACCTCGGGCAAGCTGGTTTCGTTGGTTCGCCGCAAGGCAGACGAGCTTGCCGTCGATGCCGGCGTCGAGCGATTGGCGATCGACGGATCACCGGGCATCGGATGCCCGGTGATCGCATCGGCGACGGGCGTGGATGCGGTTGTCCTTGTCACCGAGCCCAGCCTCTCCGGGCTCCACGATCTGGAACGCGTCCTCGGCGTCGTCCGGCACTTCCACCTTCCCGCCTTCCTCGTCATCAACAAGGCCGATTTGAGTGATGAGATCACTGAGAGGATCCGCCAGTTTGCCCAAGAACAGGCGCTCCCATTGCTTGGCGAGATTCCCTTTGATCCCGCCGTGACCGCGGCGATGGTTGCCGGCCGGTCGATCGCGGAAACTGGGGGGCCGGCGGCCGATGCTGTGCGGCGGATCCTCGAACGTTTCAGCAAGGAGCTCCATGATCACTGAGCGTGTCAGTCAGCGGATGGTCGTCTTCAGCGGCAAGGGGGGCGTTGGGAAGACGACGGTCGCCGTCAACCTCGCCTACGCGTTCGCCCGGCAGGGCAAGCGCGTTGGGCTGCTCGACGCCGACCTGACTGGGCCGAATGTGCCCAAGATGACCGGCATCACCGAGGCGGCGACACAACGAGATGGGTTGCTCGTTCCGCACGAACGTGACGGTGTGAAGATTGTGTCGCTTGCCTCGCTGGTGCCGCCGGGCGCCCCGATCATCTGGCGCGGTCCAATGCGGTCGAAGGCGCTGGAGCAGCTGATCGACGAGACCGACTGGGGCGGGATCGAGATCCTCATCACCGATCTTCCACCAGGGACAGGAGATGAGGTGCTGACGATCGCCCAGAAGGCGGCGCCTCAGCTGGCAGTCGTCGTAACCACACCGCAGGAAGTGGCCCTGCTCGACGCCCGCCGCGCCATCGCCTTCGCCAAGAAGCTGGAGATCCCAACCATCGGCCTCATCGAGAACATGGCCGGCCTCATCTGTCCGCACTGCGGCGGACTCATTGACCTGTTCGGGAGCGGGAGCGTGGAGGCCGAGGCGCGCAGGGCGAACGTCGAGTTCCTCGGCGCGATCCCGCTCGACCCCTCGACACGGCTGGCGGGAGATGCCGGCACGCCGATCCTCATCCAATCACCGGACGCCGCTGTCTCTCAGGCCTTGAGCGAGGCAGCGTCACGCGCCGCCGAGATCCTCCAGAGAAAGCCAAGTTAGAGACAGACGGCGTCGGTTTCGCGAGCACGTGATGAGATTGGCGCGCCGTGGCACGATGCCCAGGACCTACAGGGGCCAGAGCAAGGGCAGCGCGAAGGAACAGAACGCCCACAGAATGAGCGAAAGGGGCAGTCCGACGCGCACGTAGTCGGTGAAGCGGAAGGCACCCGCTCGATAGACGAGGAGATTCGGCGGCGTCCCGATCGGCGTCGCCAGCGCGCAGGATGCGGCCACGGCAATCGCCATCAGCAGGCTGTGCTCGGAGACGCCGATGCCCTCTGCGATGGCCAGACCGATGGGAACCAAAAGCGCAGCCGAGGCTGTGTTCGACATGAACTGCGTCAACAGCCATGTGAGGCCGAACAGAACGGCAATGACCAGCGTCGGATGCGGCGAGGCACCGAGGATGTGAATCGCGCTCGATGCAATCAGCTCACCGGCGCCCGTCTTCTCGAGGGCGACGGAGAGAGAGAGCATCCCGGCGAACAGGAAGACCGTCTCCCACTCGAGCGAGGCCAACGCCCGCCGAGGGCTGATGCAACCGGTGATCACCACGACGATCGCGCCGGCGAGGGCGGTGATCGGCAGAGGCACCCAACCCCCGGCCATCACCGTCAGAACGACCAGCATCACGCCGCCGGCGATGACCTTCTGCCGCGGGGGAACGTTCCGATGGATCGGCTCCGGCTTCGTCTCCATCCAGCGTTCGGGGATGTGCCCCTTCGGGAGCAGCCGTCGACCGACGGTCAGCATGAAAAGGAAGGCGATCGCCACAATCGGCAGTCCGATCCGAGCAAACTCGAAGAAGGCAAACGGTTCGAGCCCCCGGTCGATCAGCGCCGCTTGAACGATCAGGTTCGGCGGTGTGCCGATCAGCGTCAGCGTGCCGCCGAGGCTCGCCGCGAAAGCGAGAGAGAGCAAAGCGGGGCGCCGCTCCAGCCGCGAGGCCGCCGTCAGTGCCGTGACCATCGGGAGAAGGACCGCCACCGTGCCGGTGTTGCTCAGGGCGGCCGAGAGCAGAGCGGCCGTGAGCATCAGGAGCCCCATCAAGACCGTGTTCCGCTGTCCGCCAAGACGCTTCAGGAAGGACGCGATGTCATGGGCCAGTCCTGTCCGGAAGAGGGCCGCTCCGATGACGAACGAGCTGGAGAACCACAACCGGATTGGCGAAGCCGGACAGTGCCTCGTCGACCGTCAGCACACCGGTCATCGCAAGGACGACCGGGACGGAGAGGGCGATGATGGCCGAGGGCACCGGCTCCCAGACCAGCAGAACTGCCGCAAGAAACAGAACCACAAACGTCGCGATCATCGTGATCTCATCTCACATTCGGGTTGTCTGAGTTCCGCCGCGTCCGTCTGACACATGGCGTTGGATGATAAGCAAAAGGCCGACGTACTGGTTGTGTGGCTCTGTGAGGAGCGCAGCGCCTGAAGTGCGAAGTCGGACTCAGAGCTCTACTGTCTTCTCCCACCCGCAGCGCGGGCAGAAGATAGAGACGAACGTGAAGTCATCGTTGCCACCAATGACCTGCTCCCGAAAGCTTCGTGGGTCTGCGCCGAATTCGGGACAAGCGACAACTCCTGTGAACTGATGAATCTCCACATCCCCTGAGTCCAAGCACCGCTGGATGTGAGCGCGTGCGTCACTTGGAGTTGGCTGAGCCGGTCTGGCTTCCCGCTGATCGCTCTTCTGTCATCTATAGAAGTAGAAGGCAACTGCAACCGCAACTGGGATACCAAGGACAACAGTCAGTATCGCACTGAGCACCTGTGGCCTCCATTCACTCGGCCTCTTCAGACGATCTCGGCGAAGGCGCGTTTTCCGACCTGGACGAGGATCGGCGGGGCGAACGGGATGTCGAGATCCAGCGAGTCGATCTTCTCCTCGTTGATCTTCACGCCACCCTGCTGGATCAGCCGCTTGGCCTCGCCCCGGCTCTCCACCAACCCCGAAGCTTGCAGGAGATCGATGATCCAGATCACATCTCCCTCCTTGAGGAGGGAGCGGTCGAGTTCCACCTGAGGCACATCGGTTGGGCGTTCGTGCTTGATGTGGATGCGATCGAACTCAGCTTCTGCGGCCAGCGCAGAGGCTTCATCGTGGTACATGCCGACGATCGTTCGGGCGAGCGCTCGCTTGGCGTCGCGCGGTTTCTCCTCGAGATCGGCTGGCGGCTCGACGTCGGTCAACGACGAGTAGTATGAACCCGTCATTCCATCCGGGATGGACAGGATCTTACCGTACATCTCGGCCGGCGCTTCGTTGATGCCGACGTAGTTGCCCGTCGTCTGACTCATCGCTCGCTCGCCGTCGAGGCCGATCAGAAGAGGCACCGTCATCACGATCTGCGCTTCCTGACCGTACTCGCGTTGGATATCTCGGCCGACAAGCAGGTTGAACAACTGATCGGTCCCGCCCAACTCAACATCGGCCTCAATGGCGACCGAGTCATAGGCTTGGGCCAGCGGATAGAGGAACTCAAGAACGCTGATCGGCTGGTTGTCGGCGTAGCGCTTGGCGAAGTCGTCCCGTTCGAGCATTCGGGCCACCGTGTACTTGGCCGTCAGGTGGATGACCGCGGCGAAGTCGAGCTTGCCCAGCCACTCGGAGTTGTAGCGGAACTCCGTCTTCTCCGGATCGAGGATCTTGAATGCCTGATCGCGGTAGGTGGCCATGTTGCGCTCGATGTCCTCCGACGACATCAGTGCCCGCGTTGAAGAGCGGCCTGACGGATCGCCGATTCGCCGCGTGAAGTCACCGACGACAAGAACGCCGGTGTGGCCGAGATCCTGGAACTGGCGCATCTTGCGAAGGGGAACGGAGTGTCCCAACGTCAGGTGCGGTGCCGACGGGTCGATGCCCAGCTTGACGCGAAGGGGCTTTCCTGTCTTCTCAGACGTCCTGAGCTTGGCGATCAGCTCGTCTCGAGGAACCAGCTTCTCGATGCCGACGCTCAACGTCTCGTCGACCAGCTTGGCGAAACGATCGGTCATCGGCTAGCTCCCCACATTGACGACGGAGACGATCCGATCGTCATCCTCGAGGTCCATCACGCGCACGCCACGGGCATAGCGCCGGTAGACGTTGATGTCGCCTGCGAGGATGCGGATCACCTTCTGCTCGGTGGTGATGATCAGCTCGTCAGCGTCGGTCACAAGGCTGATTCGCACAAGCTTTCCGGAGTCGTCGTCGAGCTTGATCCCCTGCACGCCCTTGCCGCCGCGTCCCTGAATCGGGAAATCGTCGAGCGAAACGCGCTTGCCGTAGCCACGCTCGGTGACCATGAGGATCTTCTTGTCCATGGTGATGTCACGCCCAAGCGACGACATGCCGACGACGCAGTCGCCCTCGTCGAGGCGAATGCCGATCACACCCTTCGACGGACGCTTGGTCAGTCGAACCTCTTCCTCTCGGAAGCGAATCGTCTGTCCGTCTCGTGAGGCGACGATCAGGTCGCCCTCTCCCTCCGAGATCACGACATCGACCAGGCGATCCTCGTCGACGGCATTGATGGCATTGATCCCGTTGGTGTGCACATTCGAGTAGTCAGACAGCCGATTCTTGTTGACGATGCCATTGGCGGTCGCCATCAAGATGACCTCATCTTCGACATGGTCGAAGTTGGCGACTGGCAGGACAGCGCGAACGACTTCTTCTTGCTCCATCGAGACGACCGAGCGCACGTTCTTCCCAGCCGAGTCTCGGCTCATCGAAGGCAGCTTGTGCCCCTGCGTGCGGAACACGCGGCGGTGATCGGTGAAGACGAGCAGCTGGTCGCGGGCGTTGACAAGCTTCGTCAGGAGGAGCGAGTCATCATCCTTGGTCCGCTGGCCGATGACGCCCTTTCCTCCACGCCCCTGGCTTCGGAAGTCGATCGCCCGGGGCGCATTGATGTAGCCGTTGCGGGTGACCGAGACCATGAGGTCGTAGTCGGGGATCAGCGCGTTGAAGTCGACCTCGCCGTCCTCATCGGTAATCAGCGTGCGGCGCGCATCGGAGTACTTGTCGGCAATGTCTCGCAGCTCGCGCTTGATCGTCTCGTCGAGGACGACCTCACTCCCGAGAATGCGCTCGTACTCAGCGATCGCCTTCAGCTTCTCTTCGTACTCGTCGTCGATCTTCTTCCGCTCCAACGAACGCAACTGCGACAGGCGCATGCGGAGGATCGCTTCGATCTGCTCGTCGGAGAGGGCGAGTTCGGTCTGCAACAGGCGCTTTTCCTCTTCCTGCGTCTCCGACGTGCGGATGATCTGGATCACGCGATCGATGTGGTCGAGTGCGATCCGGTAGCCTTCGAGGATGTGCGCGCGGCGCTTGGCTTCTTCGAGACGGTGCTCCGTTCGGCGCCGGACGACCTCGCGGCGGAAGTCGATGAAGCAATTGAGGATCTCCTTGAGCGACAACGTCCTCGGGTTCCCGTCGATGATGACGAGGAAGACAGCCGCGAAGGTGCGCTCGAGCGGTGTGAACTTGAAGAGCTGATTCAGCACGACCTGCGGCGTTGCCGAGCGCTTCATCTCGATGACGATGCGCAGACCCTCTCGGTCCGACTCGTCGCGCAGGTCGGAGATGCCGTCGATCTGGCCGGCTTGGACCTTCCCAGCGATTGACTCGACGATCGTCGATTTGCGGACCAGATATGGAATCTCGGTGATGATGATCTGGCTATCCTCGATCGTCGCCTTGGCACGCACGGTCATCTTGCCGGTGCCTGTCCGGTACATCTCCTCGATCCCGCCCCGCCCCATAACCAGGCCGCCTGTCGGGAAATCGGGGCCCGGGATGTAGCGCATCAGGTCCTTGACGGAGATGAACGGATCGTCCATGAGTGCGATGGTGCCGTCGATCAACTCACCGAGGTGATGCGGCGGGATCTGCGTCGTCATCCCGACGGAGATACCCCACGCGCCGTTCATCAGCACATTGGGAACCTTGGCCGGAAGCACGATCGGCTCTTCCATCGAGTCGTCGAAGTTGGCCATCCAGTTGACGGTTCCTTCATCGAGCTCCTCAAGGAACTCCGTCGCGATCGGAGCCAATCGGGCCTCGGTGTAGCGCGTCGCGGCCGCCGGGTCGCCGTCAATAGAGCCGAAGTTCCCCTGACCGTCGACGAGGGGGTTGCGATAGGAGAAGGGCTGAGCCATGTTGACCATGGTGTCGTAGATGGCGAGCTCGCCGTGCGGGTGGTACTTACCCATGACCTCACCAACGACACGCGCACTCTTGCGGTGCGGCTTGCCCGGCGTAACGCCCAGCTCGCGCATGCCGTACAGAATTCGTCTCTGTACGGGCTTCAGGCCGTCGCGGACATCCGGGATGGCGCGCCCACGGATGACGCTCATCGCGTAGTTGATGTACGACTGCTCCATCTCGTCTTCAATGAACGTCGGTTCGATGCGCTCCATGGACCACCCCCTCGCGGCGCGTGTCTCGCGTGGCCGCTGATGACCTGTAAGACTATCGAAATCCTAGACCTGATGCAAGGTTTCGCCGGTTTCGCTCGGGTCGATTTCCTGGCCGTTTGACGGCGT
>Ga0180435_10005075_pt1 | contig 12864 bp, 13 predicted proteins | sample SS_ome_3_FD_132467 | JGI IMG/M metagenome (GOLD analysis project Ga0180435, IMG submission 132467) | Hypersaline lake sediment archaeal communities from the Salton Sea, California, USA - SS_3_S_1 metaG | ecosystem: Environmental > Aquatic > Non-marine Saline and Alkaline > Hypersaline >... | reverse complement strand
CCATCATTTCCTCGTCCGACGACATTTCGCCTTCTTCTTCCATCATCGCTTCGTCATCAGCCATTTCCATTTCGCCGCCTTCAGCCATGGCCTCGTCGCCGTGCGAGTCTTCCATCATTTCCTCGTCCGATGACATTTCGCCTTCTTCTTCCATCATCGCTTCGTCATCAGCCATTTCCATTTCGCCGCCTTCAGCCATGGCCTCGTCACCGTGCGAGTCTTCCATCATTTCCTCGTCTGATGACATTTCGCCTTCTTCTTCCATCATCGCTTCGTCGTCGGTCATTTCCATTTCGCCTTCGGCCATGGTTTCTTCTTCCATCATAGCCTCAGAGGATGGTTCCTCTGCCGGGGCACCCACGTTGCAGGCGGCGAAAATCAGGACGGCGACTATTGCCAACAATCCGACTACCTTGAGTTTATTGCTTGTCATTTTTACGCTCCTCGTTTTGAATTTTTGATACTTTTATTTTGATAAACTACTGTCGAACAGCCGATGTTTCGGCCAGCAATTGCTGAATAATTCTTTCTGACTTTTCGTAACTTCCTTCCCCAATGTGGATGTATCGTATTTCTCCTTGTTTATCGACAAAATAGAAGGCCGGCCAGTACCGATTTTTGTAAGCTCGCCAGGTGGTAAAATCATTATCCTGAGCCACCGGATAGCCAATCTCAAAGCGGTCGAGGGCGTCTTCAACATTGGCGGTACTGTGCTCGTAGGTAAATTCCGGGCGATGAATACCGATAATCACCAAGCCCTCATCAGCATATTTCTGATGCCATTCCGAAACATACGGCAGCGTCCGAACACAATTGATACAACCGAATGTCCAGAAATCAATGAGGACCACCTGGCCGCGCAATTCTTTGAGAGTGAGCGGCGAGCTGTTGACCCAATGGGTGACGCCATCAATTTCCGGAGCCGGCCCCAGGCTGGGCAGGTCAAGATAGTCTTGCGGCGTGGCCGTCGCCGGGATTGGGGTCGGCGGCTGTTTGTGGGCCGCGGTCACGGCCGGTTCAGGCGAATCGCCGGCATTTGAGCGGGGCCAGGCCTCAAAAACGAACAGAGCCAGGCCGGTCATGCCGATCAATAATCCGGCGGTCAAAAAAATCCGTTTCAAAAACATTGCTTGTTTGCCTCCCAAAACGTCATAACGACTATACGCTGGTCATGATAAAAAAACTTTATTATAATATTCGAACAAAAGTATTACATTTCTATTACAGATGGTTGCCACGGGGGAATCGTAAGAAAGTTGTAAGAATTTGCAGGTAGAATTCAGGTACAGTGATCTTACGACCAAAATACAGGAATTTTCTCATGACCGAACCAACAATTCTGGTAGTTGAAGACGAACCGAACATACAAGAAGTAATCAGTCTGTACCTGCGCCGGGCGGGGTATCAGGTCACGACGGTGGGTGACGGCAAAGCCGCTATGGAACTGCTGGCCCACAACCTGCCCGATCTGGTAGTGCTGGATTTAATGTTGCCCAACGTGGATGGCCTGGCGATTACCCGCTGGCTGCGCGAACAAGGCAACACTCCCATCATCATCCTGACGGCCCGCCGCGAAGAGCAGGATCGCATCACCGGGCTGGAAATGGGCGCCGATGATTACGTGGTGAAGCCGTTCAGTCCCCAGGAGTTGGTCAGCCGGGTACGGGCCGTGCTGCGCCGTACCCAACGCCCTGATCCCCAACAGCGTGATGCAATTTTGACCTACGGAAACCTGAAAATAGATTCGACTACTCATTTAGTGGAAGTAGACGGCGTGGAAGTGACGCTGACTGCCAAAGAGTTCGACCTGCTCTGGATGATGGCCCAACATCCCCGCCAGGTTTTCTCCCGCGACCAACTGCTGGACCGGATTTGGGGCCTGACCGACTACATCGACCCCAGCACGGTGACAGTTCATATGCGCCGGCTACGCGAAAAAATAGAAGCTGATCCCACCGACCCTGCCTATATCAAAACGGTGTGGGGGGTCGGTTACAAATTTGACCCGTGAGGCACTCATGAAATCCATCATTGCTCTGCCATATACCATCCGTTTTGTCAGCGGTGTTATTTTCACTCTGATTGCCGCATTGGGCATCATCTACATAGTTATGCACCCCACCGCCGGCGAAATCAGTTTGATGGCCCTGTTTCTGTCCGTCACCGCCGCGGTTTCGGTGCTGGTTGGCTACGGCGCCTACCGTATGGGCTGGATTAATCACTCGCCGCGCATCAGTTGGATTTTGTTGGGCGGCTATGCCACCGCGAGCGTGCTTACTTTTTTGAACGTGTGGGTTACCGCCCGGTTGATGTTTGCCAGCCAGCACGATTTACTGCTGGCGACCGTGCTGCTGTTGTTTGCCGGCGGGATTGCCATGTCGGTGGGGTATTTTCTGTCGGTGGCGCTCACCGACCGCATCGTGATGCTCGACAATGCCGCCCGACAGATTTCCCGCGGGCGGCTGGATGTGACCGTGCCGATTGTGGGCAACAACGAAATTGACAATTTGGCCCACACTTTTAACAATATGGCCCGACAACTGCAAGAAACAGCCCAACGCCAGCAGGAACTGGAAGAACTGCGCCGCAACCTGATTGCCTGGGTGGGGCACGATTTACGCACCCCTCTCACCTCCATCCAGGCCATTGTGGAGGCTTTGGCCGATGGCGTGGTTGAAGACGAAGCCACGGTGCAGCGCTATCTGCACACGGCCCAGGGACAAATTCGCTCCCTGTCGCTGTTGATTGATGACTTATTTGAACTGGCTCAACTGGAAACCGGCGGTCTGCGGCTGGACACAGGCCTGAACTCCATCGCCGATTTAATCTCCGACACCCTGGAAAGCTTCTCCGAATTGGCGGCCCGGCAAGGCGTCCAATTGACCGGGCAGGTGGCTCCCGGCACCGACCTGGCCCTGATGGACGTTCCCAAAATTGGCCGGGTGCTGACCAACCTGGTCGGCAACGCCCTGCGCCACACGCCCGCCGGCGGAACGGTTCACGTGCAGGTTACGACTGCCGCTGAGAACATCATCGTCGAAATCACCGACTCCGGTCCCGGTATTGAGCCGGCAGATTTGCCCTATATTTTTGACCGCTTTTACCGCGGCGAAAAATCGCGCAACCGGATGACCGGCGGAGCCGGGTTGGGGCTGGCTATCTCTCGAGCCATTGTGGAGGCCCACCGGGGCACCATCGAGGCCGAAAACACCGGCCAGGGCGCTTGTTTTCGGTTTACTCTGCCCACGGCCCATTCCACCCCATAGCGCTCCCCAAAATTTCGTTTTGATTTTTGCCAAATTCCATTATAATACCCCTCACTTCAGTAAAAAGCCTGCCCCCGGTAGGCTTTATTTTTGATAGTGAGACAGTGTTCCCAAACTTCAACGGAGAAACTTTTATGTCCTCAGACGGTAACAAAAAAGAATTTCTGGTAGCATTTCAGCCCTCCGGACGGAAGGGATATGTGCCGGAAGGAAAAACGTTACTCGACGCGGCCCGGGATATGGGCGTCGAAATCGAAAGTATTTGCGGCGGACAGCAAACCTGCGGCAAATGCAAAATCATCGCCGATGTCGGTGACTTTCAAAAATACGGCATTCTCTCCAGCCCGGACCACCTTTCTCCGCCCGGCGGCGACGAGCGTCACTACTGGGAAAAACGGAAACGGGACCCCGGAAACTACCGCCTCAGCTGCGCCGCCTGTGTGCACGGCGACCTGGTCATCAACGTGCCGGAAGAGAGCCAGGCCCGCAAGCAGATTGTCCGCAAAAGCGCCATCGTACGAGAAATTGAGCTGGACCCCGCTATTCACCAATACTTTGTCAAAGTGAAATCGGCAGAACTGGGCGATGACCGGGGCGACTGGGAACTGCTCCAGGCTGCCCTGCAAGAAACACACGGCCTGGATAACTTACAGATTGATTACATGGTGCTGCGCGATTTACAAAAAGTAATGCGCCAGGGCAAATGGGAGGTGACCGTAACCGTCTGGGACGGCCGGCAGATAGTGCGGGCGCAACCCGGCTATGATGAAGGCATCTACGGCGTGGCGATAGATATTGGCACCACCACCGTGGCCGGCCATCTGGTTGATTTGCGCACCGGCCAGATTCTGGCCACTGAGGCAATGATGAACCCCCAAACCACCTACGGCGAAGATTTGATGAGCCGCATCAGCTACGGTATGATGAATGCCGACGGCGTGGATAAAATGCATGCCGCCATCATCGAAGCCCTGTCGAAATTGATCAAACGAGCCACACGAGCCGCCAAACTTCAGCCGGAAGACGTCACCGAACTGGTGCTGGTCGGCAACACGGTTATGACCGCGCTGCTGCTGGGGGTTGACCCGGTAGAATTGGGCGGCGCTCCCTTTGCCCTGACCACCCACAGCGCCCTGGACATCAAAGCCAGAGATTTGGGCATCGCCGTTCATCCCGCGGCCAACGTGCATATTTTGCCGGCGGAAGCGGGCCACGTGGGGGCCGATAACATGGGGGTGGTTGTGGCCGAATCGCCGCACGTGCAAGAAGACATCGTGCTGGTGGTAGACATCGGCACCAACGCCGAAATTCTGGTGGGGAACAAAGAGCATCTGCTATCGGCCAGCAGCCCCACCGGCCCTGCCTTTGAGGGCGGCGAAATCAGCCACGGCATGCGAGCCTCGCCCGGAGCCATTGAGCAGGTACGCATAGACCGAGCCACCGGACGACCCCGCTTCAAGGTGATTGGTGATGACCGCTGGAGCGACGAAATGCCTGCCGCCGAAATTCAGGCAGCCGGCATTTGCGGCTCCGGCATGATTGATGTCATTGCCGAAATGTTCGCCGCGGGCGTAATTGACCACGGCGGCAAATTTATCGACCCTAACCCCTCCCCCAACTTCCGGGCCACCGAGCGGGTGGGCGAATTTATACTGGCCACCCGAGAACAAACCTCAACCGGGCAGGACATCACCGTAAACCAACAGGATATCCGGGCCATTCAGTTTGCCAAAAGCGCCCTTTATACCGGCGCCAAACTGTTGATGGAGCGCCGCGGCGTCAAAAAAGTAGACCGGGTGTTGCTGGCCGGCGGCTTTGGAGCACATATTGACAAAAAACGGGCCATGATGATGGGCCTTTTCCCTGATTGCGACCTGGACAATGTATACGCCGTCGGCAACTCGGCCGGAGACGGGGCAGTGCTGTGCCTACTCAGCCGGGAACGACGGCAACGGGCGCAGGAAATCGCTCGCTGGATTGATTATGTGGAAACCGCGGTCGAGCCGGAATTTCAGGCCCGTTTTGTGGATGCGTTGGGACTGCCCCACAACATTGACGAATTCCCGCATCTTCAGGGCCTGGTGCCGGACCGCCGGCAACGAGAGGCCCAGGAAGAAACCCGGCGCCGGGAACGACGCCAAAATCGCCGTGCTCGCCGCAAAAAAATTAACGAAACGGTCAGAGGATAATCATGCTTATTCCTTTTGTTGCCTCTGCATTATTACACTATAATGAAACGTATGAACAAAATTGAGTCGTTAGCCGAGCGTTTGATTGAAGGCATGTTTACCCGTCTGTTCAAAAACGGAGACAACAGCGCCTCTGATACAGATGCGAACCCCGGCAAAAAAAGCGCCCCGGCACTGGTACCAGACACCACCAAAGAGCTGCGATTGGCGACTCAACCTGACGTGGCCCGGCAATGGTGGCTTCAATTTGGCCATCGCCGGATCAGGCTGGGCCAGCCGGTGGTCAGTTTGGGGCGGGCCGCAGATAACGATATTGTGTTGAATGATCCGGAGCTGCCCCCCTACTACGCCCAACTGCGCTGGCGAGACGGACATTACCATTTGCAACTGCTCCCCTCCTCCGCCGCCGACCAGACGCCCCTGACCCCTGGAGACAAAATTGTGATGGGCAGGATCAAAATGAGCATTGTAGTCCACGATCAATGAATCTCGACTGGCTCTTGCTGGGTCTCCGGATGGCGGCGGCCCTGATTCTATATAGTTTCTTGGGATTAGCGTTTTACCTTATCTGGCGCGACTTGCAGGCTGTGGAGGCCCAATCGCCGCCCCCGGCCACAGAATTACCCGGCTTGCGGCTGGTTGACACCGGCCCGGACAATGATTGGGTCGCAGGGCAAATATTCCCGGTGACGCCGGTCACATTTTTGGGCCGCGCCCCGGAAAGCAACATCGTTATTTCCCACCCGGCCGCGTCGGCGCGCCATGCCCGCCTGAGCTGCGCCAACGGAGCCTGGTGGCTGGAGGATTTAGACAGCAAAAATGGCACCACCCTCAATGGGCTGCCGCTATCCAAACCTGTTACCCTGACCGACGGTGACATGATTGGTATTGGCCCGGTGCAGTTAAAGTTTGAAATTGCCTCCCATCAAAATGACACAGCACATGTTGATTTCGATTATTATTCCGCACAACAATAAAGAACAAACGCCACCAGTGCTGGGCAGTCCAGCCTTTGCCAACGGTAATTGCGAGCTTGTGATTGTGACCGACAGCCCGGCCCTGACCGATACCGCTTTTCTGGATAGCCCCGCGCCGGTACGGATTGTGCCGGTGCGCGACGAGCGCCGGGGGGAGTGGCTCAATGCCGGAGCACGGGCAGCCCAGGGAGAAATACTGCTGTTTCTGGAGGCCCGCCATCACCTGCCGGCTGACGCGCTAGCCGCCATCCTCCGTAATTTCAAGTTACTGCCCCACACCCGAGGCGGCAATTTTCATTTGCACTTTGAATCAAATTCATTTTTTGCCGGATGGCTTGAGCATCTTGTAAAATGGAGGCGCTATGGTGGTCATTACGGTACCGACAGCGGGTTATTTGTCCAGAAAACAGCCTTTGCGGCATTGAACGGATTGCGCCCCCAGGCCCGCTTTACCGATTACGACTTTGTCCATCGGCTGGAAAAACTCGGCCCGACCCTTTTTTTACCCGAAACGTTGAGCCTGCCCTCGCCCACGCCCAAACAGGTTCTGGCCCTGTTGTCGGTTTGAGTTTGTGATGTGCCATTTAAAAATTGAACATTGAAAATTGAGAATTGATACCTATGCTAGAAAAACTTTCCAATGCCTTTGGCGTATCGAGCGTTGAAGGCGACGTCAGAGAAATAATTTTAGAAGCAGCCAAACCCTACGCCGACGCCTGGCGGATTGACCCGATGGGCAACCTGTTTGTGACCCGCAACGCCCGAAAACCGGTGGAGGGTCAGCCGCTGCGGGTGATGATTGCCGCCCACATGGACGAAGTGGGCTTTATGATTTCCAAAATCCAAAAAGACGGCCGGCTCAAGTTTGAGGCCATCGGCAGCTTCGACCGGCGTGTGCTGCTGGGCAAAGCCGTACTGGTCGGCCAAAATCGGGTGCCGGGCGTCATCGGCCTCAAACCGATTCATCTGCTCGGTACCGGCCAGCGCGGGCAGGTGGATGATATCGACTCGATGTACATTGACATCGGGGCCACCGACAGCAAAGCCGACGGCAAGGTACTCCCCGGCGATTTTGCGACTTTTGCCACCCAATTTGCCCGGCTGGGCGCGGGCGATGATGAAGCCCCTTCCCCTGACCGGGGCCGGGTCAAAGGAAAAGCCCTCGATGACCGGGCCGGCTGCGCCGTGCTGCTGGAACTGCTCCAGGGCGATTACCCGGTCGAGCTGCACGCGGTTTTCACCGTGCAGGAAGAGGTTGGTTTGCGGGGGGCCAGAGTAGCCGGTTACGCGGTCAACCCCGATTTAGCCTTCATTCTGGAATGTACGGCTGCGGATGACCTGCCCCACCCCGACAAAGAAAAAAATGACGGCTTTCCCCGTTTGGGCGACGGTCCGGCCATCACCGTGATGGACCGCACCTTTATCGCCGACCGGCGGCTGGTGGATTTGCTGCTCGACACCGCGGCGGCGGAAGATTTACCCAGCCAATTCAAACGGCCCGGCATCGGCGGCACCGACGCCGGCGCGGTCCATCTGGCCCGCGAGGGCGTGCCAACCGTGGCGGTCAGCATCCCGGCCCGCTACATCCACGCCCCCGCCGCCATTTTGGATCTGGCCGATTTCAGGAACACCGTCACATTGATGCAGGCCGCGCTCAACCGTCTGCCCGGCCAGGATTGGACATCAGCATGAAAGATTTAAAGATACGCGTTCCAAATGTGAATGAGCGGGATCGGGTGCCGATGGAGGCCATTTTTTCAGTTGTTAATTTTATTGCCGAAACCTTTGATCCGGACAAAATCATTCTGTTTGGTTCCTACGCGTATGGTAATCCCCAGCCCTGGAGTGATGTCGATTTATTGGTAATTATGGACACCGACGATCCCAAGCAGAAGCAGTTTGAAATCAACACCTCGTTTATTGATCCGTTTGGACTTGATATTCTGGTGCGCACTCCCCAGGAAATTGCCCACCGGATTCCCTTAGGCGATTATTTCTTGCGTGATATAATGACCAAAGGCAAAACGCTTTATGAACGAACTTACCCTTGAGTGGATTCAGAAAGCAGAAGGTGATTTTATTGCCGCATCCACCTTGCTGCGATTGGCAGTTGAAGCAACATCTGATGCAATCTGTTTCCACTGCCAGCAATCTGCCGAAAAATATAGCAAGGCTTATTTGCATTTTTGGGGGGTCGAGTTTCCTCGAACTCACAATCTGGCTCAACTGTTAACTTTGTGCGAAGAACAGGACAAGGATTTCAAAGTAATTTGGCCCGAAATGCGAGCCTTGAACAGTTACGGAGTCGAAGTACGCTATCCCGGCAGCTTCACCACGTTGGACGAAGCAGAAGGAGCCATTGATGCTGCGGAGCAGGTACGCTCTTTCATCCGTTCAAAATTGGGGCTTGATACCGACATCCACACAGAATAAAAATTGGAGATAATCTACTGTGAAAAATCTCATCAAACAATTGACCGAAGCTTACGGCCCGTCCGGTTACGAACAGGCGGTGCGGGCTATCATCGAACAGGAAATCACCCCCCACGCCGACTCGGTGGAAGTTGACCCGCTGGGCAACCTGCACGCCGTCAAAAAGGGCAATGGCCAGGGCCTGACCGTGATGCTGGCCGCCCACATGGACGAAATCGGCCTGATGGTCTCTCACATTGACGACAACGGATTTGCCCGCCTGACCGCGCTGGGCGGGGTGCGACCGGAAACGATGGTTGGCAACCGGGCTATTTTTACCAACGGCGCCCTGGCTGTCATCAATATGGAAAAGTGGCTGGACAACGGCAAACTGGACCGCGCTCATCGCCGCCTGTATCTGGATTTCGGCGTAAGCAGTCCAGATAACGTCCCGGTGCGGGTGGGCGATGTGGCCGGTTTTGCCCGCCCCTTTGTTGATTTGGGCGAGGCTCTGGTGGCCAAAAGCATGGATGACCGCATCGGCTGTGCTATCCTCATTGAAACCCTCAAACAGTTGACCGATACGCCGCACGACCTGCATTTTGTCTTCACCGTACAGGAAGAGGTCGGTACCCGCGGCGCCGCGACGGCCGCCTACAAGGTGCATCCCGATATTTCTCTGGCCGTTGACGTAACCGACAGCGGCGACGTGCCGGAACGGAAACATTTCGATGTGAAAATGGGGCAAGGCCCGGCCATCAAAGTGATGGACCGGGGCATGGTGGCTCATCCCGGCCTGAAAAACTGGCTGGCCGAGACCGCCACCCGCCACAACATCCCGCACCAGTTCGAAATTTTGACCATCGGCACCACCGATGCCCAGGCCATGCAACTGGCCCACGAAGGCAGCGCGGCCGGCGCCCTCTCCATTCCCTGCCGCCACGTTCACACGCCGTCGGAAATGATCAGTTACAGTGATGTGCAAAACGCGGTCAAACTGCTAACAGCCACACTTTCTGAGCCGATAGATCTTTGATTTTCGATTTCAGATTGACGATTGGATGAATATCAAATCTCCAATCTCCTTATCTCAAATCTCATGTTGGAGATGTTGAAAAGGCTGCCAATCAACCAACCATCAAACTAACCAACGAAATAATTTAACTATGAGCAACCAAAACATCTGGGCCACCGAACCCCGGGCAACGGCTCAAATAAAATTTAGTGACGGGCAAGTGCTGGAAGGCCCCATCAACAGTACCATCGAAGATTTTGTTAAGGCCGGCAACTTTCCGGACACCCCCCGTCCGGTAGCCTGTCTGGTTAACGGGCAGTTGCGGGAACTCACCTATCACGCCGACCGGGACCTGCACGTCCACCTGCTAACGTTAACCGACAGTGACGGCATGCGGGTCTATCGTCGCTCGCTTTCTTTTTTGATGATCGCCGCCGCGGAAGAACTGTTTCCGCAGGCCAAGATAGTGATAGATTACGGCCTCAATTTTGGCGGGTTTTATTGCGAGGTCGAAGGCCGCCCCCCGTTTTCGCTCGAAGAGCTAAAAATGATTGAGGGCCGGATGCGGGAATTGGTTCGAGCCGATTTGCCCATCCTCAAAAAGCGTATCTCCATTACCGAAGCCCAGCAACTGTTCGAGGCCAAAGGCTCCGATGATAAATTACGGTTGCTGAAGGTACGCGGCAAACCGTATTTGACCATCTATACCCTGAACAAGTTTCGGGATTATATGCACGGGTACATGGTTCCCTCTACCGGCTATCTGAAAATTTTTGCCCTTGATCCCTATTCTGCCGGCTTTGTATTACGCTATCCCCGCTCTCGAACCACCAATAAATTGCGCCCGCGAGTGGAGTACCCCAAGCTGGTCAACGTCTTCAACGAATACGGCGAATGGATGGCCCGCCTGGGCATCCCCGATGTCGGCGCCCTGAACGAGGTGATTACCGCCGGCGACCTGCTGGAAACAGTACTCGTCTCCGAGGCCCTGCAAGAGCAGCGGATCGCCCAGGTGGCCACACTCCTGGCCACGCTGCATCCCCGCATCAGGCTGGTGATGATTTCCGGCCCATCGTCATCCGGTAAAACCACCTTTAGCAAGCGGTTGAGCATCCAACTACTGGCCCACGGAATTCGGCCCATTGCCCTGGGGCTGGATGATTTTCTGGTGGAGCGAGAAGATACCCCGCTGGATGAAGAAGGCGACTACGATTACGAAAGCATCAAGGCCCAGGATTTGGCGTTGTTCAACAATACGCTGCTGGCCCTGTTACGGGGTGAGGCGGTGCCCCTGCCCCACTACAACTTTCTGACCGGCAAACGGGAACAGGGCCAAACCATCTCCATCAGCGATGAACATCTCATTATTGTGGAAGGGATTCACGGCCTGAATCCGGCCCTGGTACCACACATTCCACCGGAAGCGATTTTCCGTATTTACGTATCGGCTTTAACCCAGCTTAACTTGGACCGCCACAACCGGGTGGCAACGACCGATACCCGGTTATTACGCCGCATCATCCGCGACGCCAAACACCGGGGGTACACCGCCAAAGATACCATCAGCCGTTGGCCCAAAGTACGGCGAGGCGAGCATAAATGGATTTTTCCCTACCAGGAACATGCCGATGTTATGTTTAACTCGGCGCTGGTGTATGAGTTATCGGTGATCAAACCGTTGGCCGAGCCGTTGTTGCTGCAAATTGAGCCGGGCAAGCCGGAACACATCGAGGCCAAACGACTGCTCTCGTTCTTGCAATGGTTCTTGCCCTGCTCCGATGAGTTGGTGCCGGATAACTCGCTCCTGCGGGAATTTATCGGCGGTTCGGTCTTACGCCATTACGAGCCGCACGCCTAAAAAGTTTGAAGATCGAGGGCCTTCAATCAGCTTTACGGCACTGAATCGGACGTGCTATAATATATTCAATGTTTTGCCGATTTTTTGCCCTTGCCATATGCCAGTCAAGGTATAAGCTATGCCAACTATATCAATTTTCTATGGCATCAGGATCAGTATGAACTACAATGATCATAACCCGCCGCACTTTCATGCAGAGGAGTAATTAATACTTTATAATATATGCAAATATAGTATAATATGTATACTATGCGTATATATAAACCAGGAGAATTTGGGAACTTAATAGGTCGGACAACAAGCACATTGCAACGTTGGGATAGAGAAGGTCGCCTTAAGGCGCATCGCACCCCGACCAACCGTCGGTACTACACGCACGACCAGTACCTTGAGTATATCGGTCAAAAAGCCAGTGAGAACAAACTGCGAGTGGTCTACTATCGCGTCTCAAGTTCCGGGCAGAAAGATGATCTGGAAAGTCAGCGGCAGGCTCTGGAACAGTTTTGCATTGCCGCCGGTAAGCCGGTTGATAAATGGCTAAAGGATATTGGCAGCGGCTTGAATTACAATCGGAAGAATTTTGTGGCGTTGCTGGAGATGGTCGAACGGGGTGAGGTGTCCGAACTTGTCATAGCCCACAAGGATAGATTTGTCAGGTTCGGATATGAGTGGTTTGAACGGTTCTGTGATAACCACGGGGCACAAATAACGGTGATGAACATTGAAAGTTTGTCGCCGGAAGAAGAAGTGACGAAAGATTTACTGAGCATCATTCACTGTTTTTCAAGTCGATTGTATGGATTACGTCGTTACAAAAAAAAGATAACGGCGATGGTCAAGGCCGATGAGGACAATCAAACGGATAAGCCCCAAACTGAATAAAGACAAGTTTGACGCCTTGCAGAAAGTGGCCTCGGCCTACGCCAGAGAAAAGCAGGAGCATCTGGGGGTGTACCACGACGATGCTCTTTTTGCAGCGCATAAGAACGAGCGCACCCGACGGGATATGCTGGTCAAGGAGAAATATATTAGTCTGTACGGGGTCTCAGGCCGGATGTGGAAACTGGCCCAGAAAGACGCCTACGAAACGGTTGTCAAGGATTGGGCGGCTCTGGCCGAAGAAATCAAACCGTTGATCGGGGCGCAT
>Ga0180435_10005074_pt1 | contig 12865 bp, 7 predicted proteins | sample SS_ome_3_FD_132467 | JGI IMG/M metagenome (GOLD analysis project Ga0180435, IMG submission 132467) | Hypersaline lake sediment archaeal communities from the Salton Sea, California, USA - SS_3_S_1 metaG | ecosystem: Environmental > Aquatic > Non-marine Saline and Alkaline > Hypersaline > Sediment... | reverse complement strand
TAAGTCCTCAGGAGAAGATGCGCCATCAGGTGGATCAGGAGAAGGCGAAGAGGGTGAGGTTATCGGGGAACAGCCGGTTCGTGCCCCGGATGGATCTGGGACCGGTCCAGGTGAAGGACAGGGTGGACCCCACGAGATGGAATCGAGCGCCTATGATCTGGGCAAAATCCTCACCGAGCAGTTTGAACTCCCCAATCTCAAAGACAAGGGCAAGAAGCGCTCCCTCACCCGTTACACCTATGACCTGACGGACAGGAATCGCGGATTTGGTCAATTCTTGGACAAAAAAGCCACTTTGCGAAAAATTCTGGAAACCAATATTAGTCTGGGACTTCTGCCTGATATAGACCGTATTGATTCTACACGCTTTTTGATCTCACCTGACGACAAAATCTATCGAATCCTCTCCCGTGAAATGGACTATGAATCCCAGGCTATGGTCTTTTTCCTGAGGGATTACTCGGGTTCCATGGCCGGCAAACCCACTCAACTGATTGTCGCACAGCACGTGTTAATATACAGTTGGCTCCTTTACCAGTATGCCAGACAAGTGGAGTCCCGTTTTATTCTTCATGACACTGAAGCAAGTGAAGTACCTGATTTTTATACCTATTATAACTCTAAGGTTGCTGGTGGTACAAAGGTTGCCTCTGCCTTTCGCCTGGTAAATGACATTGTCGAAAAGGAAAATTTGGTCAAAGATTATAATATATACGTATTCCATGGTACAGACGGGGATGATTGGGACGCTGACGGGAAAGAAACCATCCCGGAGATAAAGAAGATGCTGGTCTATGCAAACAGGGTCGGGATCACAATCGCCGAAAATGGGCTCGGCGCAACCCAGACCAGTGAGGTTGAAAAATACACAAAAGCATCCGGTCTGCTGGATGAGAAGCCTGATTTATTGAGACTCGATGTCATGAAGCAAGATGCCGATGAACCCCGTCTGATCGAAGGAATCAAACATCTTATTTCATAGCGCAATGGAATTGATCGATCAACATACAAAGAAAATTATGGAGGGGTGCAAAGAAAGAGCCCGCAAGGTTGGTCTGCGCTTTGAAGATGAAACCCTTGAATATATTGTAACCAACCGGGACCTGCTGGAACTGTCCCCGAAACTCATGATTCCAACACTCTATGATTACTGGGTTCACGATGTGGACGTTATCAAAGAAAAAGGCAGGTATGAACTCTATCCGGCCAATCCCTATGAAACGGTTATTAACACCCGGCCGGCTATCTCCTTTTACAATGACAACAATCCGGATTGGTTAAATGTCATGATATTCTATCACGTTCTGGCGCATATCGATTTCTTCCAGAACAATCTTTTCTTTCGTCACTCCTGGGACTATGATTTTACCGGCCAGGCCCTCTCCGATAAGCGGATAATCGCCAAGCTCAGGGCTGAAAAAGGAAGATGGGTAGATTACGTTATTGAATTTTCCCGGGGGATCGATAATCTTGCGGGTTTCCATGAGGAACTCACGCGTCTAAATTGCATGAATATAACCAACGGGTCAAAACGCATGGATTTCTACTTTGATGTATTCCTGCAGTCCGAAAAAAAAGTGAAGACAAGCGAATATCTCAAGGAAATCGAAAGATACAATGACTGTGTCAGCAAATTTGGGGACCTCGCAGAACAGACGTTTTTTGCAGAGGTCATTACGAAATATCCTGAATTTGAAGCTGTCTTGGAAAAAAGCACCACTCAAAAACCGAAACAAAAAATGGATTTGATTCAATTCCTGATGGAGAATTCGGAGGTCTTGAACAAAGATGAAAATAAATGGATGAAATCCGTATTGCAGGTGGTGCGTAAAACATCCATATTCTTTCAACCACAGATCCGAACAAAGATTATGAATGAAGGGTGGGCCAGTTATTGGCATGAAAAACTTTTTTTGCAGGATGACCGAATCAAAGGACACGAAGTGGAGTTTGCGCGGATAAATGCAGGTGTCACATCAATGCCTCGTGTTGGATTGAACCCCTATGCGCTCGGGATGCGGCTATTCAGCTACATAGAGGAAATAGCCGACAAAGGGAAATATTCCATTGATTTCAAGAGACTCCATGATGCAGAAGAACGGGACCAATTTGATACACACACGGGTCAGGGGCAGGACTTTATTTTCAATGTTCGTGAAAACCTGTGTGACTTTATGTTCGTAAACAACTTCGTTGAACAGGATTTTGTCACGCGTCACAAGCTTTTTGTAGCGGGTAAGCGGCTCAATACGGCCAAAATGGTTTGGGAATATTATGTAAAAAGCCGGAAAGCGGAAGACTATCGCCAAATGCTGATTGATTCCCTGTATCATCCGCCTCATATTGAAATTGACATGGGAAAAAACACTAACAATACCCTTTATCTCATGCATCACTTTGAGGAAAAACCCCTGGTTAGTGAATTTATCGCCAATACCATGCTAGGCATTGAATATCTCTGGGGCGGACCGGTTCAGCTTGAGACAAGCGAGATCATTTCGACACCGACCTCACAGGGACAAAACGCCCTTCCGGGTTCTTTGATCCCGATGAAAGCAGAAGACACTGAGCCAGACGTAAAATGGCAGCGGGTTTTGTATACCATGGAAAAGCGAAAGCTCTCCAAGAAAACAATATAACTTGGCGTATCGGGGATTTTGTGACTTATTGATAATAAGGGGGGTTTTATTGAGGCCTTAGCTTCTGCCTCGAACATGGAATAATGGAATAATGGAATGCTGACTTTAAGAGGAATGTGCTCATTTTAAAATTCCTGCCAATATGAATCTTGCCCATAAGCTTTGATATGGAAAACGTCCAAAAAGCAATACAACATCTCAATCTCAACTTGAGCGATCTGGATCAACGGTCTCCTATCCCATTTGAAGAATTCCTCCAGGTCCTCGTCGAACAGCCATTTACTGTGATTCGCAATGTCTTCCAGGTGTTCCATGACATGATCAAGACCTATATCGGTGAAGGTTCAGATGAGTATCCCGATGACCCAGAGTCCATTAATTTCGTCAAATACGACTGCAGCCGGCTCTTTGTAGAAGGATCAGACCACCCCTACTTTGCCGACAGACTATTTGCCAATAGGCTGATCAATCTCGTTGAGGCCCTAAGACGGAGCACACAGCAAAACAAAATCTATATTTTCGAAGGCCCGCCCGGCTGCGGAAAAAGTACATTCTTAAACAATCTCCTGATGAAATTTGAGGAATATGCCAATAAGGAGGAGGGCTCTCGTTTTGAAACCGTATGGCGGTTAGACCGAAAGACACTCGGCAATTTCATTGAACACGAGACCCTACCGCTATTTGAAAAACTGTCACAAGTCTTACAGATGTCTGCACAGGAGGGGCATGAATTTGGGAAAGGACATAATCCCGAACACTTTCCCCAAAACCACAATGATTTCATCAATGACTATGCCTTTCCCAGGCTAAATGGGGACTATGTAGAGATCTCCTGCCCCAGCCATGATAATCCGATTCTCATGATACCAAAGTCTTACCGTCGGTCATTTTTCAATGATCTGTTTAATAATAATGAATTTAAATGGAAGCTATTCACCGAAAAAGAATATGAGTGGGTGTTTAGGGACAATGCCTGTACGATTTGCAGTTCCCTTTATCAGGCCCTTCTGAACAAGCTAAAGAATCCTATGGAAGTCCATAAAATGCTGTACGCAAGACCCTACAGGTTTAACAGACGTCTGGGGGAAGGCATCAGTGTATTCAACCCGGGCGACAAAACCATGAGGCAGAATGTCTTGGGCAATCCCATGCTACAAAGACAGATTAATTCCCTATTAAAGGATAGCAACCAGGTCAACTATGTTTTCTCGCGATACGCAAAGACCAATAATGGCATCTACACCCTAATGGACATAAAATCACATAATACAGAGCGTTTGATCGAGCTGCATAACATTATCAGTGAGGGTCTCCATAAGGTGGAAGACATCGAGGAGAATGTAAACTCACTTTTCATAGCCCTCATGAACCCGGAAGACAAAAAAAACATTCAGGGCTTTCAGTCCTTCTCAGACCGCATTGAATATATTAAAATCCCCTACGTTCTGGATTTAAATACTGAGGTGGAAATTTACCGCAACATTTTCGGCAGGCATATTGACGCCAGTTTTCTTCCCAGAATTCTCCACAATTTTGCCCGGGTTGTCATTTCATCCCGGTTAAATATCAAATCAGACGCCCTGCTGGAATGGATCGATGACCCTAAAAAATATAATCTCTACTGCGACGAGAACCTGCAACTCCTCAAGATGGAGATCTACACGGGATATATCCCGAAATGGCTTACAGAAGAAGATAGAAAGCGATTTACAGCCAAACGAAGACGTAAAATCATTGCCGAATCGGAAACAGAAGGGCAGAAGGGTTTTTCCGGGCGTGACTCCATAAAGATATTTAATATGTTTTATTCTACTTACGCCAAAAAAGACAAACTCATCAATATGTCCATGCTGTGCAAATTTTTTAATAAAATCGGTAAAGAATTGAACGGATCCATACCCAAGGGCTTTCTGGACTCCCTGATTCATATGTATAACTACACAGTCCTGCAGGAAGTTAAGGAATCGCTGTATTATTACAATGAGGAACAGATCGCCAGGGAAATCCAAAATTACCTATTTGCCATCAACTTTGAGATGGGGTCAGTGGAAACCTGCAAATACACCGGAGAAAAACTCGAAATTTCCGAAGATTTTTTCGAGGACATTGAGACTCATTTTTTAGGCACAAAGATCGACAAGGAACGGCGGCTGTCCTTTCGAAAAGAAACTCAAAAAGAATATACCTCCAAAACGCTGACTCAGGAAATCATGCTTGACGGTAAATCCATTAGAGAAACGAACCTATATAAAGATATGCATGAGCGATATGTCTATAATTTGAAGGAAAAAGTGCTGGATCCCTTTCTTGAGAACGAAAATTTTCGCCGCGCCATCAAGGATTACGACACTGAAGCTTTCAAGTCTTATGATAAAAGGATTCGAGGAGATGTCTCTTTCCTGATCAATAATCTCAGCCAAAAGTACGGATACACCAAGCAGGGCTCAAAAGAGGTCTGCATATATGTCATTGACAATGATCTTGCCAAGAATTTTGTGACTCCCTGACCCGGATAAACCGGAAAAGTGCCTCAACCCTAAACCCTAACTCAACGCCAGGAATGTATTGGGATCAAGACGGATGCCATTATCAGCGATTGCAGGGTTATCGTGGTCTTTTAAAAGATTCAGGAAAACACCTGATGATCCCGGCTGCAACTCGATAATGATGCTGAAGAGATCATCGAGCGCCTGGCACGGATGAGGGATACCTCTTTCATTGACCTCTGTAATGTGTCGGTGGGAAAGGGCCGAAAACCAGATCTCCACATCGAACGCCTTTGCAATTTCCTTAAAACCTTCAAAAAAAGCCCTTTCTGCCTTTTCAAAATCAATACCATCCACAATAAGCGTATCCGGTCTGAATTCGAGATTTTCGGCCAGATTTTTGAGACTGGTGCGAAGGCGTTCTGTTTCAAAGCTTTGTCTTAGGTAGGCGAGAATCATTCTATTTCTGTCTATCAGTAACCGGATTTCAGATTCATCTTCAATATTTAAGGCCTTGACGAGATCGTAATAGATGACATTGTAATAAGATGTAACTTTTTCAGGGCCCTCTTCCAGGGAAATGTGAACGAGTTTCTCCTGCCGAAAAATTTTGTCAAAGGCAATATGGATCAGACAGGCCGTCTTGCCCACTCCGGCCCGGGCGATGAGCACACCAAGATTTCCCGAACCCAGACCTTTTTGTGAAGACTTCTCCAGGACCTTCAGCGGACTTACTGAATTAAATCCCTTCATGATTTCTTTTCTCCTTTTGACCGTTTCGCAATGCTGGATATTAGCTCTTTTGATATGAGTTCAGGCACCTTCGCATATCTTGAAAACTCCATGGTGAATTCTGCCTTTCCTTGGGTGAGGGATCTCAGTACTGTCGCGTAACCAAACATTTCCGCCAAGGGCACTTCGGCCTCGACGATGGTAAACGTACCGTCTTCCGTAGAACTTGTAATGATTCCCCGTCGCTGATTAATGGAAGAGAGCACACTCCCCTGATACTCGGAAGGGGACTCAACCGATACCTTCATAATGGGCTCAAGAATAACCGGTCTGGCTTTCATATAGGCTTGCCTGAAAGCCCCGATGGCCGCCTGCGTGAAGGCCCTCTCCGATGAGTCCACGCTGTGAAACTGGCCATCGTTTACCGTCACCCGCATTCCGAGAACCGGGAATCCCAGAGCCTGACCTTTTTTGAGACAGGACTGGAATCCCTTGTCAACTGCGGGCAGGAATTCTGTTGGGATAACACCGCCTTTTACCTGGTTGACAAACCTATAGGCCCCATCTTCTGAAGGCTCCATGAATCCCGCAACCCGCCCGTATTGACCAGAACCACCTGTTTGCTTTTTGTGGATATAATCAAAGGGTGTTCTCCGGGTGATCGCTTCACGATAGGCCACCTGGGGGTTTCCGGTCTCCACCTCAGCGCTGAACTCTCGTTTCATCCGTTCCACATACACATCGAGATGGAGCTCTCCCATACCCGAAATAATGGTTTCACCCGACTCCTGATCCACATGAGATCTGAAGGTGGGATCTTCTTTTACAAACCGGTTCAATGCCCTGGACATATTATTTTGTGCCTTGTGATCCTTTGGGCTAATGGCCAGCGAAATAACGGGCTCAGGGACAAACATGGATGACATGCTATAGTTCAAGCGCCCATCCGTAAAGGTATCTCCTGATTGGCAATCTACGCCAAAAAGGGCGACAATATCTCCCGCATAGGCCCTCGTCAGATCCTCCATTTGTCCTGCATGCATCCGAACCAGCCTTCCTATCTTAAGCTTTTTTCGCGTCCTTGTGATGACAAGATTGTCCCCCTTGCCAATATTGCCTTGATATATCCTGATATAGGTCAATTGCCCATATGGGGTGACTTCAAGTTTAAAGGCCAATGCAACTACCGGCAATTCCGGATCCGTTTCAAGGGATATTTCCTTTTCATCCTGATCCAGATCAAGGGCCACATTTTCTACCTCGGCAGGTGCGGGAAGGTATTGGTTTACACCATCCAGTATAAGCTGAACCCCCACATTTTTGTAGGCCGAACCCATAAAAACAGGGGTCAATCTTCTGGAAAGCGTGCCCTCTCTCACCGCCTGACAAATCAAATCTTCACGTACCCTGTCCTCGATAATCGCTTCCATCAGTTCATCTGAAAACATGGATGCGGCGTCCAGCAAATCTTCTCTTTGAGCCTGGGCCTGCTCAATCATCTGGGCAGGAATTTCCCCGGTTCTAACCTTTTCCCCATTGTCCCCTTCGAAATACAGTGCCTTCATTGAAACCAAATCCACAATCCCTGAAAACTTGTCTTCCAGACCGATGGGTATCTGCATGAGAACGGCATTGTGATTCAATTTTTGACGTAACTGTTCAACGACCTTGTAGGGATCGGCTCCCGATCGATCACACTTATTGATAAATGCGATCCGTGGCACCCTGTACCGATTCATCTGTCGATCAACGGTTATCGACTGGGACTGAACCCCCCCCACAGCGCAAAGTATCAGAATGGCGCCATCCATTACCCTGAGTGCACGTTCTACTTCAATCGTAAAATCAACATGTCCGGGAGTATCGATAATATTGATTCTATATCCCCTCCACTCGCAATGCGTGGCAGCCGAGGCAATGGTTATTCCCCTCTCCCGTTCCAGTTCCATGGAATCCATGGTGGCCCCAACCCCATCTTTGCCTTTTACCTCGTGTATGGCAAAAATGCGTTTGGTGTAAAATAGGATTCTTTCCGTCAGTGTCGTCTTGCCTGAATCAATATGGGCACTGATACCGATATTTCTCAATTTGTTCATGTCATCAATCATTAAAACCCAACCCCTCAAAATGAAAAAAAGAGGATTTATAAAAAACCCTCTTTTTTATACAGCATTATTTAGTCTATCACAACTTCAAAACAGCACGCTTTTTTAGCCTTCCTTTAATTGCTCTTGGAGAGCATCGGCGATCTTAAAGAGGTCATCCACCACACCATAGTCAGCAACCCTGAATATGGGCGCCTTCTGGTCTTTGTTGATGGCAATCACTGTTCCTGCGCCTGTAATGCCTGCCAGATGCTGGAACGCCCCACTGATACCAAAGGCAAGATAGACCTTTGGTTTGACCGACTTACCTGATGTGCCGACCTGGTAGTACTTGGGCAACCAGTTTTTGTCGACAACGGGCCGGGAACAGGCCAGCACGCCGCCTATACGCTCTGCCAATGCCTTAATGGCCTCGACATTCTCTGCTTCTCCTATACCCCTTCCAACGGATACCAGCAGGTCTGCCTGCGTTATGTCTACTTCGCCTGCTCCACTGTCCACAAATTTTATGAACGTCTTTGGCGACTCCGGCAATTCCCCAGGAAGATTTTTCTTGATCACCCCGCCATTCTTATTCTCAATTGTCTCAGGCGGTTGAAATGACCCCGGTCTTACCGTTATAATATATCCATCAGATTCTTTGAAAGACATCTTTTGAAAAACTTTTCCACTGTAGATCTGACGAATCACCTTGGGATGATTCTCTTCTATCAGGATATCTACACAGTCCGTCGCAAGGGGGTATCCGGTTTTAACTGAAAGTGCAGGCGCAAGATCCATACCCCATGAACTGTGCCCGATTAACGTTATAAAAGGACGGCTCTCCTCAATAAGACCGTTCAAACACGCTTTGTATACATCCGCATTAAATTCCTTTAATTGATCATCTTCATAATAAATTACATTGTCAGATCTTTTTGCAATCTCATCTATAAATGGCGCTTCCTTGCCTCCGAAAACGACTGCCGTCAGTGTATGAGAAAATTCCTTACATAATTCACCGGCCTTAAAGAGCATCTCAAATGTGATGTCCCTTATCTCTTCTTGTCTGTGTTCTACGACAACCAGTATCTCGCCCATTTATGCACTCACCCCCTTTTCCTTTAGAATCCGCAGTATGGCTTCCGCTACAGCAGATGGGTCTCCTTCTATCATCTCGGCCCCCTCAGTCTCTGGTGGAAGAAAATACTCCTCTATTATCGTCTGCCGAACAAGATCTTCATCGCTAAGGCCGATATCCTCTACCTTTACCACCTTGAGTTCTTTTTTACCCGCCTTTCGAATTCCCATAATCGACACATATCTGGGCTCATTTATCCCCGTCTGGATGCTCAACAGGGCCGGAAGCTTGATCTTTGATACCTCATCCATCCCCCCTTCCAGCTCCACATTAATCGTCGCCTCACTTCCCTCAGCCTCAAAACCGGTCACGACCGCCGAATGGGCGAGACCCAGTTTTTCCGCTAACATGATCCCGATCATGCCAAAATTATCATCATCAGCCTGAACCCCTGTGAGCACAAGGTCATAGTCAAGCCCCTTTATTACCTGGGCTAGGATGTTTGAAATGATAAACCCATCTAACGCCAGTTCCCCTGGCTCAATCCTTATGGCCTTGTCCGCTCCCATGGCAAGCGCTCGCCTGAGGACATCTTCATCGTCTTCATCCCCTACTGTAATTACGGTAATCGTGCCCCCCAGCTTTTCTTTAATAAGTACCGATTCCTCAATGGCATAGTTGTCCCAGTCATTTACCACGTAGGCCAGGGCATCCTTCTTGATGTCCTTACCACTCGGGTCAATTTCTAAATCAACCTCCTGGGTCATGGGAACCCGCTTTATACACACTATAATATCCATCTATTACTCCTCCTATGATGTTGCTGTATTTGCAACCGTTCACAGGTTCAGGGTTCAACGTTCAGGGTTAGGGACAAGGGCAACATTGAAGACCCGAAGTCCTTAAAAAATAATCTTGCCAAACCCCCTGTTCCAGACTTGTGGTGATGGGGAAGCGGTCGGTTTTCCCATACCAAACGTCTACAAAATGACGTATGCTGATGAGAATGCAACCTTTGAACCTCTGAACCTTTGAACCCGTAAACGATTACCTGTATTTATCGCTTTGTCAAATGATAGCTTGCACTCGGAATAATACTATCCGCAATTTCTCTTCTCAAACCAATACAGTTTATGGGTGTATAACGCGCCAGTTTTTTTAGCGCCATTAACTGGGTCTTGAGTTCTTCTCCCTCAGAGATGGCTCCAAAAATCTGTTTTGCCATCAGGTCTATCTTGGGGAAACCATCGTTTATATAGACACGCGTGGCCGCAATGTGTATTTTCGATTTTTCATTACCATCCTTTTTAATTTTTTTCAAGGTCCTTAACAGAACACTCTCCATTGCAAAAATCTGGATAATAATATCGGCTATCAAGGCAACGATCTCCTGCTGACCGGTAAGTTTTTCCATATATTTTTGGGTCGCAGCGCCGGCGGCGATGAGCCCGATTTTTTTGGCCATGCTCACCATCTTCCGTTCATTTTCGAGGACCTCTTTTTCCTCACCCATCTGGGGTCTCAAACTGAGAAGTTCGCCTGTCACCTTCTTGATGGCCTCAAGCAGGGGAAGCTCTCCTTTTTTGGCGGCTCTCATCATCATATCGACTATCAAGAGCCTGTTGATCTCGTTTGTCCCCTCCCATATGCGGTTGATCCTTGAATCCCTGTAGGCACTCTCAACAAGATTGTCCTGGATATAACCATAACCTCCCATAATCTGTACACATTCATCCACAATATAATCCAGCATCTCTGAACCAAAAACCTTGTTAATCGAACACTCCAAGGCATATTTTCTAAGAACTTCTCCGGTTTTTTCAGCCGCCTCCTCACTGGAAGGATCAATTTCCTCAAGGGTCATGTCCAAAAGCCCGGCAGTGCGATAAACCATGCTCTCATCAACATATGTCTTGATGACCATTTCGGCGATTTTGTGCTTTATTAAGCCAAACTCACAGATGGGTCTTCCAAACTGGACTCTGTTTTTGGCATATTTCACACCTTCAGAAATCAGTATTTTGGCCGAACCCACAGCAAACGGGCTAATCTTGTAGCGGCCAATGCTCAGGGTATTAAGGGCCACAACATGGCCCCGGCCTATCTCACCCAAGACATTCTCAACGGGCACCTTGACATCTTGAAATATGACCGCCCGGGTCGACGTGCCATGAACACCCATTTTTTTCTCTTCCTCGTCAAAGGAAATACCGTCCCAGTTTCTCTCGATAATAAAGCTTGAGAATTTTTCTCCGTCAACCTGGGCAAATGTAATAAAGATATCAGCAAAGCCGGCATTCGTAATAAACTGTTTTTGACCATTTACAATATAATGTTTGCCATCGTCTGACAGAACAGCCGTTGTGTCCGAAGTCAAGGCATCAGTGCCGTGCCCGGGTTCTGTAAGTGCAAATGCGCCAACCATCTCTCCAGACGCCAGTTTTGGGACATATTTTTTCTTTTGTTCCGGTGTTCCGAAAAATACAATAGGCAGACTCCCAATACCCGTATGCGCCGCATATGCCACCGCGAAACCGGTTACTCCCTGGCTGATCCACTCGGTCACCAGACTTGCGCTTACCTTGTCCAGTTCTGACCCCCCATAAACCTCAGGCATATCCGCCCCAAGAAAACCCAACTCCCCGGCCTTTTTTAACAGGCGCCTTACCAATTCAGGGTTTAGTTCCGTCAGCTCATCACTTTTGTCGAAAATTTCACCGATACCAAATTCTTCAGCAGATTTTGCGAACATCTGCTGTTCCTTATTAAAATCCTCAGGTGTAAAAACATCTTCTGGTAATGCGTCAACAATCAAAAACTCCCCACCTTTAAAAAGTTTTTCGCCCGCCATTTTTTCACTCCTTTTTCGATTTTCGATTAATGCTTTTTTCAACTGGCAATAGTCAATCCACTCTAATAGTCTTCAATTTCAAAGATGCCTGCGGCGCCCATCCCAAAGCCGATACACATGGACACCAGACCCCAGCGAAGTTTTCTTTCCTGCATTTCATATATCAGTTGCGTGGTCAGTTTGGCACCGGTACAGCCCAGGGGATGACCCAGTGCAATGGCACCTCCGTTCACATTGGTTATCTCTTCATTGATCCCCAGTTCCTTGATACAGTAGATGGCCTGAGCTGCAAAGGCTTCATTGAGTTCAATCAGCTCCATTTGATCGAGGCTCATGCCGGCCATCTTGAGTACCCTGGGAATGGCCACAGACGGACCCACACCCATATACTCCGGTTCACAGCCCTCAACGGCGTGGTAACGAAAGGTGGCCATAGGTCTCAGGCCAAGCGCTTTGGCCTTTTCCTTTGACATGAGCACAACACCTGCTGCCGCATCACTCGTCTGAGATGAGTTACCAGCCGTTACGGTTCCATTGGGTTTGAAAGCCGGACGAATATTAGAGATGCTCTCCTTCGTGGTGCCGGGACGCATGCCTTCATCCGTATCAAAAACAAAATCTTCATATTCGAAATGTCCGTTTGGCAGTTGTTTTTGTCGCTTTATGGTCAAAGGGACAATCTGGCTCTTAAATCGTCCGGCTCTGATGGCGGCCTCAGCCTTCTGTTGGCTCCTGGCACCGAATTCATCCTGCTCCTCCCTTCCCACATGATAGCGCTCGGCCACATTTTCGGCAGTCAAACCCATCCCGGTAAAGGCACCCGGTCTCGTGTCTACCAATGCGGGGTTTGGGTACATCATGCTCCCCCCCATTGGGATCTGGCTCATGCTCTCCACGCCGCCAGAGATGACAACATCGGCAAACCCACACATGATCTTTTCAGCTCCAATGGCAATGGCCTGGAGACCAGAAGAACAGAACCTGTTTACGGT
>Ga0180435_10005073_pt1 | contig 12867 bp, 9 predicted proteins | sample SS_ome_3_FD_132467 | JGI IMG/M metagenome (GOLD analysis project Ga0180435, IMG submission 132467) | Hypersaline lake sediment archaeal communities from the Salton Sea, California, USA - SS_3_S_1 metaG | ecosystem: Environmental > Aquatic > Non-marine Saline and Alkaline > Hypersaline > Sediment... | reverse complement strand
TCTAAAAATTACGAGCCAGCTATCTAACTTGTCGGAAAAATAATACCTCAACTTAATCAACTTATGAATTCATGCTGTTTATAGGCCGAATTTTTTCCAAGTCTTTGTATGTTAATAGCTCTCAAACTGCCCGATCCAATGTGTAAAAAAGTGCTCAAAAACACAAAAAAATAGATATTTTTTGAAAATTCTTCCAAAAAACATAGTTTTTTCAAAAACAACATAAACTGCTTTCACAAAAGGATATATGGATATTTCGTGTAAAATCGGCCCATTTGAGTAATTAAGTTTTTTTCAGGTCCTGACTGACTTTTTCAATCTCGATGCCGCCGATTAGCCGTCGCGCTTCGACAAGCAGCTGTACCCGGATTGCGTACTCAGCCGGAAACAAAATCCTGACTCCACTGTCGGCCAGGCTACGGATATCGCGGGAAGAATCAATCATCTGAAGGGCACGTCGGCCGTTTTCCCGATCTCCGGGAACGCCGGAGGCAATCATAGAATTGGCCTTGGTGGTAACCAGGTCCTGCTGGATAGTAAGAATTTCCTTCAGCGTGGCTACCGGATCGGTGGGTAATTGCTCGCGATCGACACCACCGACGATCAGTTCAGCCTGGAGCAGATTTTCAAAACAATATTGGTAGTTGAACGGATGGACAATATGAGGAGCCTCGGGCAGGGTTGGAGGCCATTGTCCATCACTATTGTACGAGTTGGTCAGATGAAACCATGCTCTTTCGACCTGACCGGGCTGCATCGCTTCGGTATTTTGCCGTAATTTTGCGCGGACAGCATCCTGCCAGGGCCGCAGTAAACGCGCCATCGGTGTCTCGGCCCAGACCGAAGCCCGGGCTCCGTGCCAAGCTGAGTCATCGTCAAAATGCAGGGTTTCTTCCAAAGGGGGCAGTTCCCGGCAAGCGTTGTCAAAAGTGGTAAAAGCTCCCAACTTTTCGCATGCGGAGATCAACGAAATCAACTTTTCACGGGCTGAATCGACAGCTTCAAAAACCTTGTCCGGCTGGTTCTGGAATTTTAATTTAAACCATCCGTTCGTGCCGATGTACTCGGCATCGTCGGCAAAAACAATCAGGGCGCCCTCGGGCTCACCCTTTTTCTGCATGGAGTATTTTTCGATCAGGGCCATGTAATCTGCAAGGGAATAACCCTCCATGCCCATGAAGTAACGAACGCCAAACTGACAAACACGATCCGATCGCAGAAACGTGCGAAGTTGGTCGTTAACACCGTGCGTATATTTAAACGGGAAATGAAGAGCTTTTTCATCGCCGGGCAGATCGTATTTGAAGCCAAAGTTATAGAATTTTTTTTCAGAGGAATACTCCTGGTCATAGATCTCGGGACGCTGACGGGTACCGTCGGGTTTACTGGAGACCGAATAAGCCTCGAAGTCCGCGACGAGGTTTTTATATCCGGCCTTTACAACCTGGCAAGGCACATAGCGTCGCCATCCGCATTCCGGATTCCAAAAACTCACCGGGCGTAAACCCAAATTCTTTTCGTAGGCAATATTAGAGAAATTCAGTGACCACAGGCCGTCTTCCTCCGGAAAGTTGGGGAGCATGGGATGGGCATATGGCGACCCCATGAACTCGCACTGTCCGGAGGCAATGGCTGATTTCAGTTTTTCCAGGACATCCGGTGTCCGCTGGGCCATTTCATCGATGGTGTATCCGGAAGCTTCAAACACATACGGCGTATCGGGGAACTCCTCGCGCATAGTATCAATCGTCATTTCGTAAGCAGTGCGAATGACGAACTCATAGCGATCCGGGGTCAAATAGGCATAATTAAGATTAGCATGAAAAATAGTAATGTACTTCATTAAAAAATTATTCCTTACAATGAACTGGTTCTCCAAAAATTATTCAGCAACGAACGAGTAACAACAGCAGCTATAATAATAAAGCCACCGATAAAAGACAATAGGCCAGGCTTTTCGCCAATAAAAATAAAAACCCACAGGGGATTAAGGACGACCTCGACTACCTGTATCAGGGTTGCTTCAACAGCCATTATATATCGGATGGCACTAGTGTAAAACACATAAGCGAGCCCCACCTGAAAAACTCCGAGAATTATCAGGTATATCAGGCTGGCCGAGTCCGGCAAAGGTTCGAACATAAAAGGCAGGCAGATAACGGCGGTTAATATATTACCGATAAAAACGTAAGCAAGGGGAAAATTGTTTTTTTGCTTTCTTAACGACACAATTAACACGGCAAAGAAAATACCACATAATATTCCCAGGATGTTTCCCCACAGGCCTCCCAAGGACAAATCGTCCAGGAAGAACAAGACAACTCCCACCTGAGATATGACAATCGCCACCCAATCAAAACGGGTCGGGCGTTCTTTGAGAAATAATCCCGCAAGAATCGCGACGTAAATCGGTGCGGTGTATTGCAACATAATGACATTCGCGGCGGTAGTTAGTTTGGTGGCAGTCACAAACAAAATCAGTGTCCCGGTGTAAGCGATGACGCTGACAAGGCCGGCACGGGAAAATTTAAAATGTGACGGCCGGACAATGATCAGTAATACCGGAAGGGCGATAACGCTTCGCGCCCCGGCGATGGCCAGGGGATGCCAGGCGATTTTCTTGATAAGAATACCGCCGAGACTCCACAGGAATATCGCAAGAAGCAAACATATTACCGCTTTTATTCTTTGGGTATTGGGCATGCGATATTATTTCCTCAGCTTTATACCCATCGGGTATGAAAATTCCTGGCAGGGCCCGATGTAATTGTTTTCTGGATAATTATATACATAACGCGAAAACGGGAAAATTCAATCGGAAGCAGTATATATTTTTTGTTTGGACTTGACTAGCCTGATATTGATATTATATTCTGTCTCATATGGCAGAGCGTACAACATCTCTGGCATACCGTCAGTGCAGTTTCGCACTGTTTTTTTGTAACATTTTAGGGTAACGTATGGACAGGGCTTTGTTAATGAATTTGTCTGTTTTTTTGTAGTTTCGAGAAATTTCCCGAAAGAAGCTTAATTCCACCTGTTGCGCGCAAGGCCTTGAAATTTAACCTCCAGAAAAGATTTTGAAATAACGAGGGGGAATCTAATAACCTTGTTTTCCTCTTATAATGTAAAGGAATTATTTTAGTTATGACAGGTAAAGAACGTATGTTCAAGGCCTTAACGTTTCAGGAAGTTGATCGCCCCCCTCATTTTGAAGTCATGTTCGAACTTGAAAAGGAAGCATTCGGTCTGGAATTTCCGGACCGCAATAGCTGGGCGGATTGCTCGAAAGTGGAAAAAGAACGAAAAATCGCCACTTGCATGGAAATCTATGCCAGGATACTTGAAAAATACCAATGGGACGCCCTGGCGGTTTTTTGGCCCTGGTCTGATCCCGAGGGTGTGGCAGCCGCTCATAAAAATTTCAGCCAGGATATCCTGGTTGGCTCACCGCTTTCACAGACCGTCTGGTCTATCGATAATATACCGGATTGGCTGCAGTTTTCTCAGGACATGTTCGAAACCCCCGAAAAACTCCATGAGCGAGCGGAACAGATGTGTGTAGACACCATAAGCCATATCGACCGTCTGATCGATGCCGGGGCAGAATTTATATATTTGGCTAACGATGTGGCGTTCAATGCGGGGCCCTTTATTTCACCAAAGCATTTTTCAGAATTCGTGACCCCCTACCTTTGCCGACAGGTCCAACACATCAAGGAAAAAGGCGTATTTGCCTTTATTCACAGCGACGGCATGTTGATGCCGGTTCTGGAAGATATTATCTCTACCGGTGCCGATGCTTTACAGTCAATCGATCCCATGGCGGGAATGGATATCGCCGAGGTCAAGAGAATATGCCGGGGGCGTATGACGTTGATGGGTAATGTTCAGTGCAGCCTACTGCAAGACGGGCCCAATTCGGCCATTCGCGAGTCCGCATTATACTGTCTGGAAAACGCCTCGCCCGGCAGCGGATATATTTTTTCCACTTCCAACACAATATTCCCGGGAATGCCCCTGGAAAATTACGACTATATGCTCGATGTTTATAAAGAATTTATATCCGCTGGAAATGACAATTCCCGGCAGGTCCCGATGTAACTGTTTTTAGTATACCCATCGGGTATGAAAATTCCTGGCAGGGCCAGATGTAATTGTTTTTCTGATAAGTAAATACATAATACAAAAACAGGAAAATTCAATCGTGATGAGTATATATGTGCATACATATTATGAAAACGGTAAAAAAATGCGAAAGTCAACAATAATCTTCCAACGAAATCAATGTTTATGAATTCCAAAGAAAGACTTCTAAGGGCTATTAACCGAGAAAAACCGGATCGCATGCCCGTAACGGTCCATGACTGGCAAAAATATCATCTGGATACCGCCATGAATGGGATAGATTTATTGGCCGCATTTGAAATGGTTGGTATGGATGCTGATTTTTCGCATTATCCTCGGTACACCAGCCAAGACCTGGAGAGCTGTGACAGGCACTGGCAGGAAGATGCCAAGGTAATATGTGACGATCCGGATAATACTATTAAACATCACACCATCACTACCCCCGAGGGGAATCTGACTTATAAAACCGGGGCGAATCGAATTACCAGTTGGGTTACAGAATATTTAATCAAACAAGCGCAGGACATTGACCTGTTGGAAAAATACCTACCGGTGCCGAAATTTGACACCCGACAAGCAATAAAGGCTTATGACGATTTAGGTGACAAGGGAATATTGCGGGGGTATGTCTGGGGCGATCAGCCCGGCTGCTGGCAACACGCCTGCTGTCTGATGGACCCCCAGGATCTTATTATGGCAGCGATAGATGATCCGGAATGGGTGCACAGGTTTCTGAGTATTTTACTGGAAAAAAAACTGGAATTTATTGAAAAGTCGCTAGCTGTCGCTAAGTATGATATTATAGAAACCGGTGGAGGCGCAGGCAGCGACACGGTTATTTCTCCCGCTTTACACCGACAATTCTGCCTGCCTTATGACCGCAAACTCCATCAGGCCCTGCATGAGGCCGGGCACAAAGTGGTATATCATACCTGCGGAGGTATGATGAATATCCTTGATTTGATACTGCAAAACGGCGCCGACGCGTCCGAAACCCTCTCTCCACCGTCAAATGGAGGCAACATAACCAACCCGGAGAGGGTAAGGAAAGTATTTTCCGGAAAAATCGCTATGGTTGGAGGGATGGACCAGTTTAACATCATGGGCAATTCCGACCAGAATATCATCCGCCAGGAAACCCAGCGATTATTCGAGGGATTTGGCAAAGACGGCGGTTATATCTGCAGTACCTGTGATCATTTTTTTGACGTACCGGTTGAAAATCTAATTACTTTTTCCCAATCGGCCAAAGAATGTGTATATTGATTATGTGCGTTTTCGCACTTTTTTCGCGTATTATTTTACGACGTACTGACTGGGACTTAGTAATGTAATTGTTCTATGAAGAGTATTTAAGGAAGATTCAATGAAAACATTAAACGAAAGCATAAATTTATTAACTGCGGACGATATGCAGATGATTCATAACTATTCAGCTGAGTTACTGGAGTCGCCGGGCATATACATAGATCATGATGGATTTCTGGACGCGCTGGAGGCTAAAGGAGCTGATATTGATCGCTCAAAACGTATTGCCCGGATTCCTCCGGACATTACCAATCAGGCTGCCCGGTCTGTCTCAGACAAGCCCGGCCTGATACGGTCTGAACCTAACAACGTTCAGCAATGCATGGCTGCCAAAATCAAAGAAACGCTTGAAAAACCATACCAGTTTGCCTTTGGGGGCTCAGCACTGGAGATGATTACCGACGATGGGCATGCTATCAGGCCCGCAAATTACAAGGACCTGGAGGAAGTCACTCGTTTTGGCAACGGCCATCCGCGAATTGGCTCCATCGGCGGCCCTCCGGTACAATGTATCTATGACAAAGAAGGCAACGAATTACCACCGGCCATCAGGCCCATCGCCGGGATGAAATATGCCGCCAAGCATTGCACCAAGTTGGGCTGGAATGAAATAAGCGTTCGGGAGGACGTAGATTTTGCCGTACGGCTGGGAGAACTGCTGGTCGGCGAAGAATACCAAAAGGACCCTTTCTTTCTGTGTGTCAAATGCAGCATATCTCCGATGAAAATAGCCAAGGAATCTGCCGACATTTTGTATGAACTATGCCAGCGGTCACTTCCCCTGGGGCTGGCCCCCATGACGCTGGCGGGAGGCACGTCACCCGTAACACCGGGCTCGGCAATCCTGATCGCCAACACAGAAATTCTGGGTATGATAGTGGCGTTATGGGCGGTTGGCAGTGAGTCGAGACAGGAACATGTCGTCCTCGGGGCGATCATGGATATGCAAACCACAATCGCATCATTTTCGTCTCCAAACGCCGTCTTACAGGATATCGGCGTGGGGCAGATGATAAATCGATTTTATGGCGTCCCCCTTCAGGTTTCTTCAGATTATATCGACGCCAAATTTCCCGGATATCAAAGCGGCTCGGAACGGGCTTTCAAGATTGCCGCCGCCTCCTCCAGCGGCATAGTTATGCCTTCGATCGGCCAACTGAAAGCAGGTCTGGTCTGCTCCTGCGAACAAGCGTGCCTGGATATCGAAGCCTTTGACTGGTGGTGGCACTTCATGCAGGGGATCGAAGTTTCCTCCGAATCTCTCTGTCTGGATATGATTCGCCAACAGGGCATTGGAGGACATTTCCTCGACACCGAGCATACGGCATTGAATTTTCGGAAGGAATTCTTCCTGCCCAGACTGGCTGACCGCCATGCAGAAAAAAACAATGACATGATAAAAACCGCTCAGGAACAGGTCCGTCAGATTCTGGCGGAGACGCCTCTATACAGCAGAGAAGAGACATTGTGTCGTGAAATCGATAAACTATATGATTACGAAGTTAAAAAACGTTTGTTATAAATGCGAGCTTTCGCATTACTAAATAAGGATTAATCAATAATGCTTACAGGCTATATGAAAAACGCCAACGACATCATTCTGCGTGATGATCCTGCTCGAGATTTGGGCATAGGGGATATACGTTTGAAGGTAATTGCCAGCGGCATCTGCGGTACCGATATTCTATCCGCCCAAACAGGAAATGATGAATACAAACCTTTCGGGCACGAAATTGCCGGTGAGATTGTCGAATTGGGCGCAGGAGTAAGCAAACTCCAGGTCGGCCAGAAGGTCGTTCTGGACAGCGCCACTCCTTGTGGATTCTGCCCAAGATGTAAAAACGAACAACAGGAACTCTGCACCGACATTCAGTCCTTCTTTTTGCTTGGTTCGTTCGGCATGGCCCAGGAAATGATAGCCCCGGCTATCTCTGCGATTCCCTTTGACGACAGCGTCATTTCTCCTGAAGTGGCCTGCTTACAGGAACCGCTGGGAGTAGCCCTGGATGTGGTCAGGGTAGCCGACATCAGACCGGGAGACAATGTTTTAATAATGGGCCCGGGCCCGATCGGTCTGATGGCAACCAAACTGGCCCGTCTGGCGGGGGCCGAGAGAATCTTTGTAACGGCTCTTTCCCAAACAACCAGAAGAAATCAACTCGCGCTGGAATATGGCGCCGACGCCGTGATAGAAGTGGACCGTGTTTCTCTGTCCCACTATGATTTCGGCTGCGATATAGAACGTATAGTTTCCACAACTCCGCCATCTACGCTGGAAACGGTTATTCCATTGGCGGGCAAGGGGGCCATTGTGGCGTTTATCGGCCTGGCTGATGACGATAACGCAAAGATGAGCTTTAAGGCCAATGAATTTCACTTTAAGAAAATTCAGTTAAGGGCCTCATTTGCTTCCCCGGCCCTTTATGGCCCCAAGGCGGTAGATCTGCTGGCCAGCGGCAAAATCGACGGGGACAAACTCATTTCTCATACGTTTGCACTCGATGATCTCCAGGCAGCTATGCAATTGGCGGTCGGAGAGCCCTCCACAACAGTGAAAATTATGGTAAAACCATTTTGAAGTGCGACGGCGCACTTTTTTCTGCGTAATATTATTACGCGATGTATTGACAGTGCTTTAGTAAATAATTTGTCTGCTTTTTAGCAAAATATAATATCAACACCATATTAACAGGGAGATAATTATGTATAACCTACCCGGTCCGAAATCATCCGAACTGTGGGATCTGGACCAGAACTATGTCATTGCCGGCCGATCTAATATTGCCGATAAAGTTCATTTAGTATTCGAAAGAGGAAAGGGAGTAAAAATATATGATACTGACGGCAACGAATACCTGGATTTTTCAGCGGGTATTCTTACCGCCTGTACCGGTCACTGCCATCCGCATCTGGTAAAAAAATTACAGGAACAGCTGGAAAAGCTCTGGCACGTTTACGCCTTTCCCACCCCGCAAAGGCATGAACTCTGCCGGCAGCTAACCGAGATAACACCCGAAGGCATCGACACCTTCGCCTTTTATTGCGAAGGATCCATAACCGTTGAAGCTGCCCTTCGCGCAGCCAGCAGTTACACGAAAAGCTGGGCATATGCGGCCATGACACACTCTTACCATGGCAGAACTCTGTTGACTCGCAGTCTGGGAACGCATCTGCTACCCAAGAAGTTTGGCCCGACCGTCAGCGCCACCCACCTGCATTATCCCTATTGTTACCGTTGCCCATTCAAAATGAAATACCCCCAGTGTTCTCTGGCCTGTATTGAATCGGCGGGCGATCTTTTGCAGAGCGGGACGACGGAAAAGCATGCCGCGGTCATTTTCGAGCCCATTGTCGGTGCCGGCGGAATTATCGTCCCCCCCCAGGACGCCTGGAAACGTCTGGCTGAAATCTGTCGGGAAAAAGATATGCTGGTCATAGCTGATGAAGTACTCACCGGAGTCGGCCGCACCGGGAAATTTCTGGCAATCGAACACTTCGGGGTCAAACCGGATATAACTACCTTTGGCAAGGGACTCGGCAGTGGTTTTCCCGTCATGGTCGTTGCCGGTAAGAAAGAAATTCTCTCGGCATCACCCTTTGGAGAAGCTGGCGGTGGTGGCTCGAGTACCAGTTTTGGCGGAAATGCGCTCAGTACGGCGGCGGCTTTGGGAACCATCGAGGTTATGGAACAGGAAAAACTTCTGGATAATGCCACCCGTTTAGGTGAAGAAATCAAACAGCGTATCGGAGACTGGCCTGAAAAGTTCCGTATTGTCGGTGACGTCAGAGGTATGGGATTACTATGGGGGATCGAACTGGTTAAGGACAAAAAAACCAAAGAGCCCGACCAAAACTCCTGGGAGAGCATCTATGAGATATGTCTGAGTAATGGTGTTCGCCTAGTGCCCAATCGAATCTGTCCGCCTTTGACTATAACCGCAGAGCAACTTCATCACGGTCTCGATATTATTGAAGACGCCATCCGGAAAGTTGAACGCGCATAATTACAGATAACCAGTGATCGATGACCGGCGCCACAGAAAGGATTATACTGAGAAATAATTTATGCTGGCGTTTATCGATAGCCATTACCATTGGTAAGTTACTAAATATATAAATCAAGTCGGTCAGTGTGAATGCCTTTCAGCTATCCCGCCGATTACAACCCCAGAAGGCAAGCCAGAAAAGAAGCCCATGATACCCATAGAATACATCCGGAATGTCGCTATTATCGCCCATGTTGACCATGGAAAAACCACCCTGGTCGATCAGCTTTTATATCAGTCGGGAATGTTCCGAAATGAAGATTTGGACAAATTGGCCGGCGGACAGCATGGGCTGATTATGGATTCCAACCCCCTGGAAAGGGAACGCGGTATTACCATATTGAGCAAGCACTGTGCCGTTCAGTATGTGAATTCCCAGGGGCAAGAATATACAATCAATATAATCGACACGCCCGGTCATTCCGATTTCGGTGGTGAAGTTGAAAGAGTATTGATGATGGCCGATGGCGTCATGCTCCTGGTGGACGCCTTCGAAGGCCCAATGCCGCAAACCCGTTTTGTCTTGAACAAAGCTCTCGAATATAAACTTCGTCCCGTAGTGGTGGTCAACAAAATCGATCGACCCAACGCTCGTCCCGACGATGTGGTTAACGAGGTTTTTGATTTGCTCGTCGAGATGGAAGCTGATGATGCGGCCCTGGATTTCCCGGTCATTTTCGCTTCGGCCAAAGAAGGCTGGGCGACAACCGACCTGAAAAGCAACGCTAAAAATATGCGTCCTGTGTTCGAAGGGATTATCAATCATATCCCCCCCCCGCAGACATCTCGTGAAGCCCCGGTCCAGATGCTGGTAACCTCACTGGAATATTCCGACTATGTCGGCCGAATAGCCATAGGTCGAGTGTTCGCAGGTCGATTTTACCAGGGCCAGGGGGTAACTGTGATCGATAATAAGGACCAGCATACCCAGCAAAAGATCATGCAGTTACACAAGTTCAGCGGTCTGGGCAAAAGACAGGTGGATATGGTTGAAGCGGGAGATATTTGTACGATAACCGGCTTAGATCCGGTCGATATCGGCAATACAATTGCCTGCCCCGATAAGCCGAAACGTCTGTCAATGGTCGCGGTTGATGAACCGACCATACACTGTACGTTTCGGGTTAACGACAGCCCATTCGCGGGCCGGGACGGTGAATCGATAACCAGCCGCAAGATCAAAGAACGCCTGGATAAGGAACTGCAACAGAATGTGGCATTACGGGTAGAACCAGGAGCAACCCCCGAAGAGTATATCGTATCCGGCAGAGGTATAATGCATCTGGGAATACTGGTGGAGAATATGCGGCGGGAAGGTTTTGAACTGTGCGTGGGAAGACCAAATGTAATCATCCGGAAAATTGACGGCCTTCGTCATGAGCCGATCGAACTGCTTACCATCGACTGCCCTGCCGAGTGTCAGAACGCGGTTATGAGTCTGCTGGGAGACCGACGCAGTGAGATGGTCCGTATGGACAGTAAAAGCGGAGCCGGCGATTTTATACATATGGAATTTATGATTCCGTCGCGAGGAATATTCGGTCTGCATGGTCGTATGCTTAACGCCACGCAGGGGCGAGCTATCATGCACCATTGTTTTGAGAGATATAGCCCCATGCGAGGCGCCATCGCCCAGCGACCAAACGGCGTTATCGTCGCCATCCAGACCGGCCAGGTCACAGCATACGCACTCGACGCCTTAAACGACCGTGGTATATTTTTCATTAAACCGGGGGACCAGGTTTATGAAGGGCAAATTGTCGGCGAACATTGTAAAGATAGCGACATAACCGCCAACGTAACCAAAGCCAAGCAACTCACAAACATCCGCGCCGCCGGCAAAGACGATGCGGCCAAAGTGCGACCCGTACGACAAATGAGCCTTGAAGCATCCCTGGAATATATTCAGGATGACGAATTAGTAGAAGTCAGTCCAAATTACATCCGGCTGCGTAAGCGTATGTTAAAAGAGGTGGATCGCCGGCGGGCAATGCGTAAAAATCGCGGGTAGATTAATTTACCCCATGGATATGAGAATTGTACCCTCTGGGTATGAGAATTCCCAGCGGGGCCGATTATAAGCGCGTGCCGAAAATGTAGTTGTGAAATGACTCGCAGGTCATTTTCAGGTGGGCTATTTATACATTTACCCTTTGACACTACCACCGGTCAGGCCCTTAATAAAGAACCGCTGGCCAAAGATAAAGACCATAATAATAGGCAGCGTGGAAATCAAACCGGCGGCCATCACATAGGGCCATTCCGTTTCCGAAGCTCCGCCGATGGTGGAATAAGTGGCATTGGCGATGACTTTCGGCAAGACATCAAACTTGCTGTTCGGGTCCGTTATTAACATCGGCCAGACAAACGATTCCCAACCCACCAGGAATTGCAGAATAGCGATAGTGGAGATGGCCGGGGTAGCCAGGGGCATGGCTATGGTAAAAAGAATCTTGCCCCAGCCGGCGCCGTCAACCCGGGCCGCTTCAATAATATCATTGGGAACTTTTTCAAAAAACCTCCAGATTAAGATAATACTGAACACGTTGGCGGATATGGGTAAAATAATACCCGCCATACTATTGGCCAACCCGATCCTGGCGACCACCAGATACAAAGCCACCATCATTGATTCGAAAGGGACCATCAGAGTAATCATCAGCAGCAAAACCAGAATTTTTTTTCCGGGAAGATTCATTTTCGCCAGGGCGAATCCCGCCATGCAATCGAAGACAATATTGAAAATCATGCCGACCACAGCGATGAATCCGGTATTAAAAAGTATCGTTTGCATACGAAAATCACTGCTGCAAAACAATTTTTTGAACATGCTCAGGGACAATTCTTCCAGCGGCGGCAGCCAAACGACCGGAATTTTCATCCAAAAAGCCTGACTGATTAACGACCCACGAACCATCCAGAAGATGGGAAAACCAAAGATCACCGCACCGATGAAAAGCAAAAGGGCGTAACTTATTTTGCCCATAATTCTGTTAGTTTTAATGAACCCGAATTTCATTATTTTTCCTCAGCAATTTTATTTAAAATCCACGTTATCACGAGGATAAAAGCCATCAGGGTGAATCCGACCGCATTGGCATATCCGATTTCACCGTTGGCAAAAGCGGCATTATAGGCCAACAACGAGATTGTTCGGGTCGAATCAGCCGGTCCTCCTTTAGTCAGTACGAACATCGGTTCAAAAATCCGGAACGCCCCGATACTGGAGAGGATCAGAACCGTCATTATTACGGTCCTGATTGACGGGATGGTGACATTAAAAAAGCGGGCCACCTTTGACGCGCCGTCCACCATTGCCGCCTCCTGCAAGCTTCTGGGCACCTCTTGAAGAGCCGCTAATATTATAATGGAAAAGAAAGCG
>Ga0180435_10005072_pt1 | contig 12867 bp, 15 predicted proteins | sample SS_ome_3_FD_132467 | JGI IMG/M metagenome (GOLD analysis project Ga0180435, IMG submission 132467) | Hypersaline lake sediment archaeal communities from the Salton Sea, California, USA - SS_3_S_1 metaG | ecosystem: Environmental > Aquatic > Non-marine Saline and Alkaline > Hypersaline >... | reverse complement strand
TCAAAAGGCGCAAAACCCAGGCTGTAAATGGCGCCAAGAACAAGCGCCATCAGATAGATCATTTGAGGGTATTCACCCGCAGCAGTCGCAGGCGACGCGAGTCTGCATTGAGCACTTCAAACTTCAACGCCTCTACTTCAACAGTTTCACCCCTCTCCGGCAGGTGACCAAACGCCTGCAGCACAATGCCGCCGATGGTGTCGAACTCTTCGTCACTGAACTGCGTCTCAAAATGCTCGTTGAATTCATCAATGGGTAGATTAGCTTTCACGTGGAAGCTCTGTGGCTCCATCTGTTTGATGCCACTGTCATCGTGCACGTCGTGCTCGTCTTCAATATCGCCGACAATCTGCTCGAGCACATCCTCAATGGTTACCGCACCGGAAATCTGCCCATATTCGTCTACAACCAGTGCCATATGGTTCCGCGTCGCGCGAAATTCCTGCAGCAGCACGTTCAAGCGCTTACTTTCAGGTATCACTGCAGCCTTGCGAATACAGTCTTTCATGGAGAATTTGCTGTGATCAGTTTCCAGCACCAGCGGCAATAGATCTTTTGCGTGCAGAATGCCCTTGATGTCATCCACATCATCCCCAACAACGGGGAAACGCGAGTGTTCAGATTCGATGATGATAGGCAGCAGGTCCGTGGGATCCTGATCTTCGTGGACTACCACTAAAGAGGATCGCGGAATCATAATATCGCGGGCATGCATATCGCCAACATGCAACGCACCAAAAATAATGTTCAACGCTTCATCGTCAAACATCTGTCGGTTTGCAGCCTCGCGCAGAATGTCCATCAACTCGGATAGGTCTTCGGGCTCATCCGAAAATAGATCGGTCAGCCATTCACGCACACCGCGGCGGGGCGTGTCGTTTCGACCTGAGTCTTCAGGGCTGGCATCTTCTGTATATGCCTCGCCACGCTCAGTATTATCGCTCATTTAGCAACGGGTCAGTGTCCTTGAACGCATATATACCACAAAGCCACGGGCTAGTCGCAACGGATATAGGGATTAGCAATCGAGAGCATCTCGAGCGCTTGAATTTCAATCGCCTCCATCTCCTGAGACTCGTCATCTGTAGCATGGTCAAAGCCCAGAAGGTGTAAAACACCGTGCACATAAAGATGGCTGAAATGATCCAGCACATTTTTGTTCTGCGCCGATGCTTCCCGCTGCAAAACGGGCCAGCACAAAGCAAGATCTCCAAGTACCGGCGTGGCTTCCGGCACATCAACATCCGCGGGGAAACTCAACACGTTTGTTGCATAAGGTTTGTTACGGAAGTCGCCGTTAAGCTGCGCTGATTCACCTTCTTCACATAGTCGCACACACAAGTCAAACTGCAGGCGCGGTTCATCCAACAACTCAACTAAGGCTTCGTGGCAAGCCTCAATTCGAGCCTGCAGCGTTTTTGCCGAAACGTTGGTGTCAGCGTCAATTTGCAGATCGATTAGCATCTCGCGCATTATCCGAGTCCGCACGACTTTCAGCAGCGGCATAAGCATCAACAATACGTTGCACTAAGGGATGCCGAACCACATCTTTGGAGCCAAAATGGGTAAAGCTGATGCCATCGATGTTACGCAGGACATTACCTACATTAACCAGTCCGGAACGCTCCCCCCGAGGCAGATCTATCTGCGTGATGTCGCCGGTAATCACCGCCGTGGAACCAAAGCCGATGCGCGTCAGAAACATTTTCATCTGTGCAACCGTGGTGTTCTGACTTTCATCAAGAATGATAAAGGCGTTGTTCAGCGTGCGGCCACGCATATACGCAAGCGGCGCAACCTCAATAATGTTCCGCTCAATAAACTTGGTTACCCGTTCGATACCCATCATTTCGTATAATGCATCGTATAGAGGGCGCAGATAGGGGTCGATCTTCTGAGCCAGATCACCCGGCAGAAAGCCCAGCTTCTCACCCGCTTCCACCGCTGGCCTGACCAGCAGAATGCGCGACACACGCTGCGCCTCCAGAGCCTCCACCGCGCACGCGACAGCTAAAAATGTCTTGCCGGTACCCGCTGGGCCTATGCCGAAATTGATATCGTGTTCGCGTATCAGGCGAGTATAGGACTGCTGATTACCACCCCGGGGCTTAATGGGTTTCTTGTACGTCCGGATAATAAGCTCAGCTGAATCACCTTCAGCCTGAGTGGTTTCACCTTGCGCTGCTTCCGTGTTGTGTACCAGGGCTTCAACCCCGGCTTCCTGCAGATACAGGTGTACAAAATCTGGATCAATGGTGTCCCGTTCGTGCGTCTCTCTATAGAGCTGGTGCAGCAGAGCTGCCGCTGCTTCTACACGGGGCTCCGGGCCGCTGACCTGAAACTCATTGCCACGATTGCGAATGCTGACTGCCAGGCGTCGTTCAAGGTGTTTGAGATTCTGGTCGACGGGTCCACACAGCGCACTGAGGCGTTGGGGGTCGTTAGGTTCCAATATTACCCTGCGGGTGAGGGCAACAACTTGTGCGTGGTCTTCGTTGAACTTCTTTGTCGAAGATTCCGCGGAGCTATTTTCTTCCAATTTTCACCATATTATTTGCGACAGAGCGTTACCAGGCCCAAGCATAGACCGCCAAGAACCTCTGTCAATTGAAGTTTTGTGACTTTTCAGTGTACCTGATCGCCACGAAGAGAATTTGGTAGCGCTTGCGTCACAACAACGTCTACAAACTCGCCTACCAGATCTGCATCACCGGTGAAATTCACTACCCTGTTGTTTTCCGTCCGACCCGCCAACTGGCTTGAATCCTTTTTCGACACTCCGGTGACCAGGAGTTTCTGGCGTGTTCCGATCATATGCTGAGAAATCTCCTCTGCCTGCTCACGGATACGGTTCTGCAGCTGCTGCAGCCGGATTTTTTTTGTCGCCTCAGGGGTTTCGTCAGACAGTGCCGCAGCCGGTGTTCCCGGTCTTGCGCTGTAAATAAAGCTGAAAGAAACATCAAAGCCAACCTCGTCTATCAACGCCATGGTGTCGTCAAAATCGGTCTGGGTTTCGCCTGGAAACCCTATAATAAAATCTGAAGACAAACTGATATTGGGCCGCACTTCACGCAGTCTGGCAATCTTCTCTATGTAGTCCGCTCGTGTATGACCACGTTTCATCATCTGCAGAATCCGATCAGAGCCGGATTGTACGGGCAGGTGAAGGTGGTCAACCAACTCAGGCACTTCCGCATAGGCCTGAATCAGCGTATCGGAAAAATCCAGTGGGTGTGAGGTGGTGAAGCGGATGCGATCGATGCCCTCTACCGCTGCGACGTAATGGATTAACTCGGCCAGATCGGCAAAATCATCGTCAATTTCACCTCGGTAAGAGTTTACGTTCTGTCCTAACAGGTGTATTTCGCGAACCCCCTGCCTGGATAGTGCAACAACTTCCTGCATCACTGAATCTACGGAACGACTGACTTCTTCACCGCGTGTATAAGGTACAACGCAAAATGAGCAATACTTACTACAGCCTTCCATGATGGAGAGAAATGCAGCAGGGCCATCTACCCTGGGTTCAGGCAGCAGGTCAAACTTTTCCACTTCCGGGAAAGTGACATCGACCACCGGCAGCTTCTGCACTTTGGCGGCATTCACCATCTGCGGTAAACGATGAATAGTCTGTGGTCCAAACACCATATCCACATACGGTGCCCGTGCCCGTATCGCATCACCCTCCTGGCTCGCCACACAGCCGCCTACGCCAATCACCAGATCGGGGTTGGCCTTCTTAAGCGACTGCCATCGACCCAGTTGGTGGAAGACCTTTTCCTGAGCTTTTTCCCGTATTGAACAGGTGTTGAGCAGAATCACATCTGCCTCGGCTTCATCTTTCACCAGCTCGTATTCACCCTGCTCGCGTAAAACATCCTGCATGCGCGCGGAGTCATACTCATTCATCTGACAACCGTGGGTTTTCACAAACAATTTTTTAGTCATTGCAGATCATGAACGGGATTTAAAGGGGCGCGCATTATAGAGTAAACCCAGGCGACACTTACAACTTTTCGCGAGTTTCCCTACCGCCCGGGCCTTGAAACCTGGCAAACTGGCGCAATATACGCCCAGGCGCTAACGCCAACAGCACCAGAAGTATCTTTTATAAGCGAAAGAGTATGAGCGAACGAGACCAGCCAAAGCACATCTACCGCGTGATTTTTCACAATCAAGGGCAGATTTATGAGCTGTATGCACACAGCATCTATCAGAGTGAACTGTACGGTTTTGTAGAAATCGAGGACTATACCTTCGGCACCCGCTCACAGATGCTGATTGACCCCAGCGAAGAGCGCCTGCGTACTGAATTCGAAGGCGTGCAGCGCTCGTTCATTCCCATGCATGCCATCGTTCGTATTGACGAAGTTGAAAAAGAAGGCGTGGCGAAAGTGGTCGACAGCAAGGGTGACAAAGTCACCCCCTTTCCTATGCCGGTGCCTCGCGACTCGAAATAAGCTGCCCGAATGGTGACCCTCTAATAGCCCTCACTCAGAAAAGGGAAGGCTGAAAGGACGTGTGATGTCGCCAGCGGCGCATCTCGACAGAGCAGGTCCGGTGTTAACTGTGTCAGGCTGTTGACCCCAGCCAATGCCATTGTTGTTTTAATTTCATGCTCCAGAATCTGTAACGCAGTTAACAGGGCAGGCGCTCCCCCGGCAGCAAGTGCCAGAGCTTCAAATCGACCCATACCAACCGCAGTTGCGCCCAGACACAGGGCTTTGACCACGTCTGCCCCGCGCATGAAGCCGCCATCGACCACCACCGGCACTTTTCCCGCCACGGCTTCTACAACCTCCGGCAACGCATCAATACAGGCACGTGTGTGATCCAGCTGCCGACCACCATGGTTACTCACCCAGACAACATCGACGCCCATCTCGACACAGCGCCGCGCATCTTCAGCCACCCCTACCCCTTTAATGAACAGAGGCAGGGCAAACTTTTCCTTGATGTGTGCAACCGTATCCCAGGTCATCGCAGCCTGGGCTTTGAAGTCTCCACCACCGGCAATACGGCCGGACAGCGGTACATAACGTTTCAGAATATCCCTTTCCCGGCGGGAATAAGTCTGGGTGTCTGCGGTTAAACAAAATCCCGTGTAACCGGCTTCAATGGCTCTACTGATAATATCGTCCATCCAGGATTCATCACCGGTCAGATACAGCTGATAAACGCGGGGGCCAGGGTGCTGCGTGGCCAGGGTTTCGAAATCCGGCGTGCATACGGAACTGAGCACCTGCAGGATGCCAAACTCATCAGCCGCTTTGGCTACACTGCCGGCACCGCCTGCTTCAAACGCCTGTACAGATCCGATCGGCGGCATAATAACGGGTATACGCATGGACTGTCCGAGCAGTTCTGTGCCGCAGGCAACCTGACTGACGTCATTCAGAATACGCGGTTTGAACAGCCAGGATTCAACCCCTGCACGATTACGCCGCAATGCGCTTTCCGTGTCCGCGCCACCTATCAGATAATCCCATGCACCCTGATCAAGGTTTTCACGCGCCTTTTTTACGATCTCATGCAGCGTTAAAAAATCAGCCACGACCACTCCCGCAAAGACAATTGAATATGCGAAAAGCTTATCACGACAGGGTAAACTAGGGTTTTTGTTTGGCTGCGTTTAAGGAGACGGATTATGTCGGGGATGGTGATTATTGGTGCAGGGCACGCTGCAGGACAGGCAGCAGCCAGTCTACGACAGGCAAAATATGAAGGGCCCATCACAATCATCGGAGACGAACTCCATGTGCCTTATCAACGCCCGCCATTATCAAAACAGTACCTGTCTGGTGAACAAAGTATCGATCGCGTTTATCTCCGGCCGGCATCTTTTTACACGGATAAAGACGTGACCCTGAAGTTGAGCACTACTGCTACTGCAATCGACCGGGACAGCAAAACAGTCACCCTCGATACGGGTGAAACGCTGGAATACGACAAACTGCTTATCAGTACGGGGAGCCGCGCGCGCAAGCTGAACATTTCAGGTTCTGACCTGCCGGGCATCCATTATTTGCGCACCATCGCTGACGTAGATGCGATCCGCGCAGAGATGGCACCGGGCAGAAACCTGGTGATTGTCGGTGGCGGTTACATCGGCCTGGAAGTTGCGTCCGTCGGCGTAGAAAAAGGCTTGAATGTACATGTTCTGGAAATGGAATCGCGCATTCTGCAACGTGTCACCACACCTGAAATGTCCGCCTATTATCATCAGTTACACACATCCCGCGGCGTCAATATCCACACTGAAACCGGCGTCACGGGCTTCTCAGGGGATACCCGGGTGCGCAAGGTATTATGTGGCGACACCGAATTCGATGCAGATCTGGTCATTGTTGGCATCGGGATTATTCCTAATGTGGAACTCGCTCAGGATGCAGGCCTGGAAGTCGATAACGGCATTGTCGTTGACGACCATTGCCGCACATCAGATCCGGACATTTACGCGGCAGGAGATTGCAGCAATCACCCCAATCCATTGCTGAATCGCAGACTCAGACTCGAATCTGTACCTAACGCCATGGAGCAGGCTCGGGTGTCTGTTGAAAACATGCTGGGTGGCGACAAAATCTACGCTGCTATTCCCTGGTTCTGGTCCGATCAATACGAGCTGAAATTACAGATGGTTGGTTTTTCGGCTGATGGCACCAGCCAGATCGTGCGCGGTGATATGTCAGAAAACCAGTTTGCCGTATTTTACCTGGACGGTGGCAAAGTTGTGGCTGCAGATGCAGTGAACAGCCCCAAAGAGTTCATGGTGTGTAAGCAACTGATCGGCAAACACGTTGACCAGGCGCTACTGGCGGATTCAGACAGCGACTTAAAAGAATTGTTGGCTTCGGCTAAATAGTGTTTGACTGATTCACAACACACACCGGCACTATGAGCAAAAACAAACTGACAACTCTGGTTGTTGCAATTGCGCTTGCGCTGTTCGGTTACAACCAGCTGGATATAGCGGGGCCCGATTCCGGGCCTGCTATGACCACACCGAATGCCATCCCATCTGGTACCGCACATGATCTTCTTGAGGCTTTTCAGAATCAGATCAGCGACCTGCAGATCAGCGGCGAAGGCAGAGTTATCCGCGTGTTATCCGATGACAACAATGGCAGTAGACATCAACGATTCCTGCTGGAAACAGATCTCAACCAGACCATTCTCGTCGCCCACAATATCGATCTGGCGCCACGCATCGACAACCTGCGCACCGGTGACACCGTTGCCTTTTATGGTGAATATGAATACAACAATAAAGGTGGCGTGATTCACTGGACTCATCATGACCCTGCGAACAGGCACCCGCATGGCTGGTTGAAACACAAAGGACGCACTTACCAGTAGATGGCAGAGGACAGATGAGCGACATACGCCCGCAATATCATTACCGCAAAACCCCTCACGGTTTAGACACGCTCGATGTTAAGCAACTGATTAAGCTCAGCACTTCACTGCCCATAAAGACAATAGATCCGCGCAGGATTATGTGAAGTGCCATCCGGAAGATTTACCTTATGAATAACGGCATTGATCGAACCTGGTTGAACGGCCCAACCATTATATTCAACCTTGGGCTTGCACTGTTATTCACTCACGAACTGGACGCTGCCCTGCATGCGCAGTGGCGACTGCTCTGGGTGCTGCAAGACATGAGCGATGGTGTGGCATCCAAATGGTTTATCTGGCTGCATCTGCCCGTTTTTCTTGCTGCCCTGTATCTGGGGCAGAACCATAACTTCACGATTCGCCTGACTTTTCGTCGTATGGTCTGCGTATTTCTGCCTATCCACGGCGCTCTGCACTTTTCTCTGAGCAACCACTCTGACTATCAGTTTCACCACCTCTCTTCAGAGCTGATGATCTATGCTGCCGGCCTGTGCGGCATCGTCTACTGCCTGCTGTGGTGGCTGGATCTGAGTGAACAGCCCGCATGAGAAAATCAACGTGACCGCCAGCCGAAACGTCATCAGCTGATGTTACATATTGCACTTCACTTTCTCGTGCCCGGACTTGTCAGCGCAGCTTTTTACCGACAACGGTGGCTCAAAACTTACCTGTTGATGATGTCGGGCCTGCTCATCGACATCGACCATCTGCTAGCTGATCCTATCTACGACCCGATGCGCTGCAGTATTGGCTTCCACCCACTGCACACCTGGCTGCCGATCGGCATATATGTTCTGCTGCTCACACACCCCAGAACAAGACTGGTAGGCATTGGTTTGTGTATTCACATCGCGCTGGATGCCGCAGACTGTTTATAAACCCAGCACCTGCTTAGCAATAATATTGTGTTGCACTTCAGAGGAACCGCCCGCAATCGTATACCCGCGATGGTGATATCGACCTGATGCAACATATTCGGAAAGGTCCGGGCCAATGGCTTCTCGAGGTGCGTTTTTGCGATCGCTGGGTAAAGCCAGATGGTCGATCAGACGGAACAACAGCTCATCCTGATCCTGCACCAACTGGCTGCCTTTGAGCTTTAACATAGAAGGCTCGGCGCCAATCTGGCCACCGGCATCCGCCTGGGTGAGAATTCTGAGGCTGGTCATTTCCAGAGCGTGCAAGCGTATTTCAAGCGCGCTGATTTCACCTGCAAGCGAATCGGGCAGGGTCTGACCCATGCTCACCTGCTGCTCCAGGATGTCTTTAACCACACTTAAGATCCGCTTGTTTTCAGCCACCCTCGACACCAGCAGGCGCTCATCACCCAGCAGACTTTTAGCCACCGTCCAGCCGCGATTCTCTTCACCCAGACGCTGACTGACAGGCACCCGCACGTTATCAAAGAAAACCTGATTCCATAAACGTTTACCGTTAAATGCATACAGCGGCTTGACCGTGACACCAGGATCGTCCATATCCATCAGCAGGAAACTGATGCCTTTCTGCTGCTGCACATCGAAATTGGTGCGAACCAGGGCAAAGATCCAGTCTGCGTCTTCTGCTGCTGACGTCCAGATTTTCTGGCCGTTAACAACGTAGTCGTCACCTTCACGAACAGCCCGGGTATTCAGGCTGGCCAGATCTGAACCCGCTTGCGGCTCAGAGTAGCCCTGGCAGAACCACAGATCTGCATTGAGAATTTTAGGCAGAAAGAACTGTCGTTGGGCCTGTGATCCGTATTTGGCAATCGCCGGTCCAACCATGTTGAATCCGAACCCCGACAACTGTGGCGCATGCGCACGTCGACAGGCGACATCAAAGATATGCCGCTGGATCAGATTCCAACCCGTGCCGCCATCCGCCACCGGCCAGTTTGGAGCCGCCCAACCTCTGGCATTCAGGGTTCGCGTCCAGCCTGTCAGTTCTGCTTTGGATACACCCGCACCGCAACGTACTTTTTGCGCCAGATCCTGGGGCAGCTCGGCGGCAAGAAAGTCTTCTATTTCCGTCTGGAAACGCTGCAGATCTTCGGTTAACTCAAAACGCATCAGCTTGCCCTCCCGCTGCTAACACTCTATCTATTCAACTTTTTTAAAGCCTAAGCGGTCACCACCAGCGCTTCTCGGTCGGTCACGACGATCGTGTGCTCAAACTGGGCCACCAGCTCTCCAGGGGGTACTGACAGCGTCCATCCATCCTCTTCTTCATGCACCCAGTTAACTCCGGTACTGAAGAAGGGCTCGATGGTTAACACCATACCCCTGGTCAGTTTTCTGGTTTCTCTAGGGTTATCAAACGGAATGTAAGACGGCTCCTCATGGATTGACGCGCCAACGCCGTGACTGCCGAGATTCTGCACAATGGTGTAGCCTTCGCGGTCAGCAACAGCCTGCACCGCGCGGCCGATCACATTCAGCGAGCGACCCGAACGTACTTTTGTTATGGCACTGTCTACCGCTTCCCGCACAGCCTGACAGATCCGCATCTGTTCGGGATGCGCATCACCCACCACAAATGACTGCCCCATGTCGGCAACAAATCCGTTGCGATTCGCTGACACATCAATATTAATCATGTCGCCGTCCGCAATGCGCGTATCGCCAGGAATCCCATGCGCGGCCTGCTCATTGATTGAGATGCAGGTTGCACCCGGGAAGTCGTAGTAAAGCTGAGGTGCAGACCTGGCGCCATGCTGCTTCAATACCTGTGCGCCGACATTGTCTAACTCACGCGTTGTCATACCCGGCTGACAGGCCAGCACCATGGCATCAAACGCGGCACGCACTGCAATGCCAGCGTGCTTCAGGCCATCAATTTGAGATTGTGTTTTCGCGTTCATGGGGACCCCTCTACGGCACCGAACAGGCTAACACGCGAGAAATACGGTTGTAACTGCAGCCACTTTCTTCACGCCACTGGTTAAACGCAGCCTGGGTTTGCTGCAGCGCCCGCTTACCCGTCGGCGCTTTCTCCACAACCCCGGCCGCAACCAGCGCCTGCACAACGTCTGCAGATAACATCGGTGTGTCGTAACCGATAAAGCGTAATAGATATCGTCCCGTTTGACCGCCGAGTCTGCTGCCTCGAACTCTCAATTCATGCCACAGGCCAACCACGTCATCCTCTGGCCATGCAGCTAGAAATTGCGCAAAGCTGCCGTGCTCAGCGCGTACAGCGAGTACAAATTGTGCGTTGGCAGGTACGCTGCGGATTTTCTGTCCGTGGCGAACGATCTCCGTATTCGTCTGCAGTTTTTCCAGTTCCTCATCAGACAACATCGCGCAGCGTGTCACATCAAATTGATGGAAGGCTTGCTCAAACCCCGGCCATTTCGCCTCTATTATTTTCCAGACAAAGCCTGACCGAAACACGCATTTGGTCATCTCACTTAGAATTTCGGCGTCTGAAACCTTCAGCAGCTGCTTGACTGGCAGAGGCTCAGACACGGTTGCGTCAAGCAGAGTTGCAAAAGCTGCTGCACCACCCTTGCGCAAAGCGGCTCGGTCGAAGATGCTTGTAAACGAATCCAACGGTGTAAGTACCTGCAAGTAATAGTCGAAAAATGAGCGAAATAGACGAGCCCAGCCAATCAGTCCTCGATCCGAGTCTGAAATCGATCTTAGAGGCTGACAGCACTGATGACAAAAACTACATTTACTGTAGTAGCTGTTCTCACGTCATCACCACTGCAGCGCTGAAAATCGAAGTCAATGGCAGGCACAGCCACTTTTTCACTAATCCACACGGATTTGAATACCAGGTGGGGTGTTTCGCCAACGCGTTAGGCTGCGCGCTATCAGGCGCTCCAGAAGCTGCAGACAGCTGGTTCATGGGTTATTTCTGGCGCCTTGCCGCCTGCGAACAATGCCATATCCATCTGGGATGGTATTTTGCACGCGCCAGTGGAGAAGATTTCTTCTACGGGCTTATCCTCGACCACATTCAGGAGGATATTTAGCCCAGCTTGTTATAACCGTGGAAGTTTCACGACACCTTGCCGGACACTGGGTTAAGGTTTGCCATCAACTGGATAAACAGCTATGCCTCAAGATACCACCACCATTGAAATCAGCAAAGAATACCTGCACTTTGCCGCTGCGCATTTCACCCTGTTCTCAGCCACGGACCGTGAAAACCTTCACGGTCACAACTTCCAGGTGACTCTGGATGCGACCGCGAGGATTGCAGCAGATGGGCTGACTTTTGACTACAACATTCTTAAGAAGGCACTCAAAGCTCTGTGTGATGAACTGGACGAGCAGGTCTTAATGCCAACGCAATCCCCTTATCTCGAGATCGAAAAAGACCATCAGTACACGTTTATCATCTTCAATGGAGAGCGCATTCCTTTTCTGCATCGCGACCTTACCCTGTTGCCGGTCAGAAACATCACCGTTGAAGAAATGGCGCAGTATTTTCTCGACAAACTGCGACATCGACCGGACATCGCTGAGCTCGACATCAATCAACTCGTGTTGCGATGTTCATCCGGCGAAGGACAATGGGCTACCGCGTCATGGCGGCATCAATCTACAGAACAGGCGGAGCAGGGAATTTGAAATATCTAGTGATCACCGGCGCAAGCGCAGGTATTGGCTTGAAAACAGCTGAGGCGTTTGCCTGCGCTGATTATAACGTTATCAACCTCTCACGCCGTCCTTGCCCGCTTGAATCCGTTCACCACATCCAATGTGACCTGGCGGACCCGAATTTTCTTGTCACCATTGAACCGGAACTCAACCAACTGCTGGTTGAGGTTGACGAACTGGTGTTGATCCATAATGCAGCTCGACTGGCCAGTGACAGCACAACTGAAACTGATAGTCAGGACTTTCGCGACATCATTGAAATCAACGTAGTTGCGCCGAATACGCTCAATCAATTTCTGATACCGTACATGAAGCCGGGTTCGAGCATTTTATACGTTGGCTCGACGCTGTCAGAAAAGGCTGTGCCAGGCTCATTCAGCTACGTCACAACAAAACACGCGATGGTGGGCATGATGCGCGCCACCTGCCAGGACCTGGCAGGACGCGGGATTCATACGGCATGTATCTGCCCCGGTTTCACCGACACTGAGATGTTGCGCGCCCACGTGCCCGCAGATGCCATGGCTATGATCAGCGGCATGAGTGCATACGAACGTCTGGTGCGTCCGGAAGAAATTGCCGACTCGCTGCTATGGGCCGCCAACAGCCCGGTCATCAACGGCGCGGTGATCCACGCCAATCTCGGCCAGGTTGAGCGATAGTTAAGCGTTAATCTTCGGTGGCCTCTTCAGTGCCTTTAAGGCCGAGATAGGGGCGCAGATATTTCACCGCAAGATAGATCGGTCCGGTATCTGCCGCGGCGACAACCAGCTTGAAGACATAACCGGAAGCGATAAATACAAACAACTGGGGCCAGATAGGCTCACCATCATTCACCGGCAACGCGCGCGCATAAAAATGCGTGATCAATATCACC